>Ga0207866_1000189_pt1 | contig 100647 bp, 104 predicted proteins | sample HigsolmetaAR203D_FD_184835 | JGI IMG/M metagenome (GOLD analysis project Ga0207866, IMG submission 184835) | Ionic liquid and high solid enriched microbial communities from the Joint BioEnergy Institute, USA - AR20-3-D (SPAdes) (version 2) ...
GCGCGCGGCCCAAAGTTGACGGAGTTGATCTTTGGGATTCATTGAGGCAACCTCCTGCTTAAAAGATTGCCTTCATTTTCACACAGATGTCACCAGATGTTGAAGGTGGGAAAGGTTTGACGCTTACGTTAATACCTGTATTTGAAAGTCATATTTGATATCAATAGTCACCATCAATGATTATTATCCTATTACACAATATTGTATGATGTTGAAATCAAACATGACCATATGATGATCCTTGCAAAGTAATCCGCCGTGAACGGTGAAACGTCCAGGCTGACGGCCAAAGGAGGCGGAATTGCGGCAAGGGTGAAGTAGGAAAAGTGCAAAAAGGCATCATGCGCTGCCACACCACTGATCCGCTCGGCCCCGCTCATCTTTGGGAACGATAACAAAACCCGTTGAACGACGGTTTCGGCGGGTTGGGCCTCGACCGGTGAAATCAATCAGAGCGAACCCGGCCAGGAAGGAGACTTTGAGTGGCCGTCCCCTTCGGCGATTTTTGTGAGTAACAGAAACGTTTGGGTCGGGACAAATCGATGGCCCCGGAAGAGGAAATTCAGGAACTAAAGAATTAGATTAGTTACTATGCGGGCCTTTCGAGAAGACGCTGGGCATAAAACGGGAACTTTCCAGTGAGGAGGAACGTGATGCACTCCTATGGAAAAGTTTGTTGCAATTATTGGAGAGAAGAATCAAATATAAAGAGCAGTCGGAAAATGTAGTTTTTGAGTGCGAAAATTGCGCACTCCTTTTTATTTCTCCAAAATCCTTGAGAGTTCCTTGGTATGGGACGATCATAGCAGGAATGATGTCGCATTTCGTAGAAGTAAATACAGGCTTATTGTTGGTTCCTTGTAACTAACCCCAAACATACGTTTTATGACGTACAGTTGTCACTATCAGCGCTTTATAATGGCATATGAGATCCAACCAGGAGGCAACAAACAGTATGGCATCAGCTCAAGCAGACATCACATTCGAAAAAGAACTGTTCGAAGCAGCCAACCGGATGCGGGCGACGGTGGCGCCGGCAGACTACAAACACATCGTTCTCCCGCTGATTTTCCTTCGCTATCTGTCCATCCGCTATGACAAGCGACGCGAGGAATTGGAACGGATGGTGCGCGATCCGGGGAGCCCGTATTACTTTGAAAATCCAGAAGACATCAGTTTGATTTTGGAAGACCGTGATTCATACTTAGCCGAGCGCGTGTATGTGCTCCCCGAGCAGGCGCGCTGGTCCTATATCGTCAAGAACGCCAAGCAGCCCAACATCAAGGAAATCCTCGATAATGCCATGAAGTTGATCGAGGATGAGAACCCGGAACTGGCCGGCGTGCTGCCGCGCATCTACAGGACGACAAACCTGCCTAGCGAGAATCTGGCGGCGCTGATCGAGATTTTTTCCCGCGACGTGTTCGGTATGTCGAGCGATGACGCGGTGGACGTACTGGGGCGCGTGTTTGAGTATTTTATCGGCAACTTTGCCTCCAGCGAGGGAAATCGCGGCGGCCAATTCTTCACGCCCAAATCCATCGTGGAACTGCTCGTGGCCATGCTGGAGCCGGAATCGGGCACGATCTTTGACCCGGCCTGTGGCTCCGGCGGCATGTTCATTCAATCCCAGCGCTACGCCAAAAACAAGCATGCCCTTTCGTTCTACGGCCAGGAGAGCGTCGATACGACCGTCCGCCTGGGGAAGATGAACGTCCTCATCCACGGCATCAACGCGGACATTCGTCTTGGCGATTCGCTGCTGGATGACAAATTCAAGGACCGGCAATTTGACTTTGTTCTTTCAAACCCGCCCTTCAACATGAAGTTGTGGGGCGCAGACAAAATGCAGAAAAACGATCCGCGGCTTATCGTGGATTATGACAAGGCCGTCACCGACAGCAACGCCAACTACATGTGGATCCAACATTTCTGGTACCACCTGAAAGAGGGCGGCACAGCCGGATTCGTCATGGCCAACGGCGCGATGACAACGAATGTTACCGGCGAGAAGGAAGTCCGCCAGAAGTTGGTGGACGAAGGTTATATCGACTGCATCGTGCAACTGCCGGAGAAGTTGTTCTTTACCACCGGCATTCCGTGCTGTCTCTTTTTCCTGAGCAAGAACCGAGATGGCCAGAAGGGTTTTCGTCCGCGGAGAAATGAAGTGCTGTTCATCGACGCCCGGAAGAAAGGCGTCATGGTCAGCCGGAAGCAGAAGGCGCTCACGCAGGAGGATATTGAAGAGATTTCAGGGGTTTATCAAGCGTTCCGGAAAGCAGAAGGAAAGTTTGAACCCGTGGAAGGGTTCTGCAACACGGCGACCATTGAAGAGATCCGGGCGAACGATTACAAACTGACGCCGGGAATCTACGTCGGAACGGAAGTATCCGAAACCGAAGATGTTCCATTTGAGGAGAAAATGGAGGAACTGATGGGGCGGCTGCAGGAGCAGTTTGAGGAGTCAAGCAGGTTGCAGGAACGGATCATGAAGAATTTGGAGGATATTCTTTCATGAGAGCAACGATGAAATTAGGTTCTGTAACAAAGAAAATTGGAAGTGGTGTCACACCGAGAGGTGGAGAAAAGGTTTACAAAACTGAGGGAACCACGCTTATCAGAAGCCAGAATGTATATGATTACCGCTTTGTGGAGGACGGACTTGTTTATATAGATGATACCGAAGCCGAACGGATGAAAGGTGTTGAAATTCAGAAGAACGATGTTTTGATAAATATAACCGGAGATTCTGTTGGCAGATGCTGCATTGTGCCGGATAAAGTGTTGCCAGCAAGAGTTAATCAGCATGTGTGTATTCTTCGGGCGGATCCATCCCAGTTAAATCCTCGCTACCTGATGTATTTCTTAAACGAACCAAAAAACAAACAGAGATTATTAAATCAAGTACATGGAGGAACCCGTAAAGCATTGACTAAGGGGATTCTTGAGGTCTTTGAGATTACGATTCCTAGTTTAAGGACTCAAGAAAAAATAGCCGAAATCCTCGGCTCCCTCGATGACAAAATCGAACTCAACCGCCGCATGAACGAAACGCTCGAACAGATGGTGATGGCGTTGTATAAGCATTGGTTTGTGGATTTCGGGCCGTTTTATGATCTTGACGATAGTGGCTTTCCAATTGGCTGGCGGTGGGGTACTTTAGATGAAATAGGCCACACGTATAAGTTTCAAGTTGATCCCACTGAACTAGAAACTTATCTACCATATATTGGACTCGAACATATGCCCAAAGGAAGTGTCTCATTAGAAGAATGGGGGTATACCGATAAAGTTAAGAGCAATAAGTTTTTGTTTGAAAAAGGTGATATTTTATTTGGGAAATTGCGCCCTTATTTCAAAAAGGTTGGTGTAGCACCTATCAATGGCGTTTGTTCAACAGATATTCTTGTCTTGAGACCGAAAAACGATGATTTTTTTGGTTTGTTATTTACTCAAGTCATTCAAGATGAATTTATTGATTATTGTTCGAATACGTCAAATGGAACAAAAATGCCCCGTTGCGATTGGAATCAAATGGGGAAGTTTACTTTGCGGATTCCAACAGATTCCGTGTTAATTGAATTCAATAAAAAAATTAAAGCATTTGTTGATCAGATTATCTCGAACATACATGAAAACAAAGTGCTGATTGAGACTCGTGACTACCTTCTCCCCCGCCTCCTGTCCGGAGAAATCGAGGTGAGGGAAGCCGAAGAACAGGTTGAGGAGGTGCTGGCAAATGCCTAACGGCCTTTATGAATCGGATTTCGAAGAAACGACGATTGAGCGACTCAAAAACATCGGGTATGATTACCTGCACGCCATGAACCTATTTGGCCGCTCGTCGCTGGGCGAAGTCGTGCTGCGTGACCGGCTGGAAGCGTTCCTGAAGAAAACCTACCCTCGCATTCCCGCCCGGCACCTCCCGGCGATTGTCAGCCGGTTCACCGATCCGGACGGCGTGACGCTTTTGCAGCGGAACGAGCGGTTCCACGAAATGCTGACGAAGGGGATCGATTTTTCTTGGGAAGTAAACGGGGAACAGGTGTTTCAGCATGTATATCCCGTCAATTGGGACCAACCGGAAGCAAACGATTTTCTTGTCGTGAACCAACTGCCCGTTGAAGGGAGAATGTCGCGGCGCCCGGACCTCATCGTGTTCGTGAACGGGCTGCCGCTCGTGGTGTTTGAACTGAAAAGCCCCTACAGTGAGCAGGCGTCTATCGATGACGCTTATACGCAAATCACCAACTACACCTACGACGTCCCGCAATTATTCAACTTCAACGCTTTTGTGGTGATTTCCGACGGAACGCAGACGCTTCATGGCATGCCGGGGGCGCCGTTAGAGTATTACGCGGCCTGGAAGTCCATAGATGGCAAGGAAGTGGACAACACCCTCACCAACACGATGCGGACACTCATCCAGGGGCTGTTCCCCAAGGAGAGGCTGCTCGACTACATCCGCAACTTCATTGTCTTCATGAAAGACGGCAAGAAGGATGCGGTGAAGATCGGCGCCAAGTATCACCAGTACTTCGGCGTCCGGTTTGCCGTTGAGCACGCCGTGCGCGCCACCCGCCCGGACGGGGACCGCAAGATCGGGGTGATCTGGCACGCGACGGGGTCGGGCAAGTCGCTGTCCATGCTCTTTTTTGCGGGCATCCTGATCCGGCATCCCGAGATGGACAACCCGACCATCGTCATCCAGGTGGACCGGACCGACCTGGACAATCAACTGTACGAGACGTTTGTTAAAGGTGCTTCGCTTGTGGGACATGTTCACCAAGCGGACAGCGCCAATGAACTGAGGGAACTGCTGCGCAACGAAGCCGGCCAGATCATTTTCTCCACCATCGAAAAATTCCGTTTGAAAGAAGGCGAAGGGGAGTTTCCGGTCTGCTCCGAACGCCGGAACATAGTGGTGGTAAGCGACGAGGCCCACAGGACACAATACAACTTTGAAGGATTTGCCGGCAATCTGCGCCGCGCATTGCCGAATGCCTCCCACATCGCCTTTACCGGTACACCGATTACGTTTTCCGATCGGAACACGTATGAGGTGTTCGGCAATCTCATTCACGTCTACGACATGCAGCAAGCCACGCTGGACGGTGCAACGCTCCCCATTTACTATGAATCACGCCTGATTCCATTGGATCTTGAGAACGAGAATCTGGACGAAGAATTCAAGAAGATCATCAATGAAATTGGCGACGGCGAGAGGGAAGAACACCGGATGAAGTGGGCCGCCCTGGAGAAGGTGGCGGGCACCTCCAGGCGCCTGGAAACGCTGGCAAGGGACATCATCGAGCACTTCAGCAAGTCGGCATCTCCCCAGGCGAAGGGGATGATCGTCTGCATGAGCCGGGAAATCTGTGTGCGGCTGTATGAGAAGATGCGGGCGATTGAGGGGTGTCCGCCGGTGGAAATCGTGATGACGGGCGACGTCGACAAGGACCCCAAAGAGTGGCGCGAGAAGCAGCCGGGAAGCGAGTTCGCCCACATCAAGACGAAGGAAGAGCAGGAAAGCGTCAAGGCCAAACTGCGCGATCCGGACGACCCGCTGAAACTGGTCATTGTCAGGGATATGTGGCTGACGGGCACCGATATTCCTCCGCTTACCTACCTGTATGTGGACAAGCCGATCAAGGGACATGGGCTGATCCAGGCCATCGCCCGTGTTAACCGGGTTTTTCCCGGCAAAACGGGCGGGGTCGTCGTCGATTACATCGGCATTGCCGACTCCCTGAAGGAAGCGACGCACAAATATACGCAGGGTGGGGGCAAGGGCAAGCCGATCGGCGACCTTTCCGAGGAAGCAGCGCCGATCTTCTTTGAAGCCCTGGAGGCCGTCCGGAAATTCGTTCCCCCGGGCGTGGACATTTCCAACTGGCGGGCGAAGCCGAAAGTGGAGCGCGAGGATTGGCTCGCGGATTTCGTCGGTCATCTCATGGGGCCCGACGAGGATGCGTTCCTGAACGCGCAGGCCAAGTTGGACAAGGCGTATCAACTGGTCAAACATCTGCCGAATGTCCTGCCGCTGGCCAATGAAGTGCTGCTGTACGAAATCGCGGCGATCCAGATCAAACGATTGAAAGGCACGGTCGGAGGCGGACAGAAGCCCAAAAACCTCGAAGAGGAACTGAAAAAACTGATCGACCGCAGCGTCGGGGCCCGGGAAGAGGCGATCGACCTGTTCGAGAAGGCCGGGCTGGAGAAGCCGGACATTTCGATCCTGGACGAGGCTTTTTTGGCCGATTTTGAGAAAAAGCCCCACGCGGATCTGCGGCTCAAACTGCTGCAGAAGTTGCTGGAGGAGGAAATCTTCTACCTGGTTCGGCAAAAGAGCCCCCTCGGCACCGAACTGAGCAAAAAGTTAAAGGAAACGATCCAGGCTTACCACAACCGCGTTATAACGGCCACGGCGGTCGCCCAGATGATGGTGGAAGCCCGCAAGAAACTGCTCGAAGAACGCAGGAAAAAGGAAGCCCTTGGTCTCACGGACGAGGAAATGGTATTTTACGACTTGGTGGAGAACATGGGCGATTCGGTATTCTCGAATGATTTTCTGGCTGGCTTAATCCGGAAAGTCGTGGCCGCCATGAAGAAGGAGTTCCAGATCGACTGGACGAACCCGCACCGCCAGGATGTGCTGGCCAAGGTGACGCTTGCGGTCAAAATGGTGCTCATGCGAGAAAACATCAAAGGGGAGCAACTGCGGTTCCTTACGAATGCCATCATCGAGAAAGCAAAGGAGAAATACAAGGATTGGCCGCTGGAAGCGTAACAAACAGACAAAGAGCCTGCCGCTTGGCAGGCTCTTTTTGACCACATGAACCGTCCCCGGTTCAAGGGCAGCATCAGTTCAATGACCACACCAACCATTATGGTTGGAGGGCAACATAGTTCGTTTGCTTAAATTTTACCTCGGTAAATCACTAAATGTCAAGAGTAAGATTCCACAAGGAATTAGGAGATACTTTCATTTTCCGTTGAGGGTGCAATTTGTTGATGAGGTGCCCCTAATTCTTCCAGTTGTCGGACAAGAGTCTGTTTTTCTTCTTCCAGTTGCTGGACTTGCTTTTTCAATTTCAAAATCTGGTGAAACATATCCGGAGCATAATGGGCGCATAATTTCATTTCCAACACTTTCAAGAGATTTATGCCGTACGGAATGAGTTCGGAGCATTTCAGTCCAGCATTAACTTGATCGATCCAGTCGTTCTTCGGTATGTAATTCTCAATGTTGCATCCCAGATCTTTGATTATGCAGTTTTTCGAAATGATTCGGATTTGGTGAAGTTGAAGAATGGTTTCATTTGGAAAAATCGTCCCGTCTGCCGGCACTACCAAATTCATTTTTTGAATGTCCGGCTCCATGCGTAGTATTTTATTGTTATCGTTGCTTGTCGTGGGGATCACGACCATCATGTCTTTGAAGTTGCGCAACACAATGGCCGGATGAGGAAGTGATCCCTCATCACCGACGTTATATCCCAAATCAACAAACACTTTGCGGCCGCGCGAATATTTCAGGGTGGCCTCTTTTCGGTATGAATTCTTTCGTTTTGGTCCGAAAAAACCGATTTCATTCCAAGTATCCTGCCACAAAATGAACGGTATCACAGTATTGACGGACAGTGGTTCTATCAGTATTTGTGTGTCTTGAAGAACATTCTTAAGTTCTGTTAATGTTTGAGGATGATGACGGGCCGGAGTCTTGAGAGGTTTCATGGACAAAAGATTTGCTCGTTGAATCGGCATATATTCCCTCCAGTTTTTAGCGATGACTCACCTTCAATAAGATATACATGCAAAAAATATACATGCAAATATTTGTGCCTGCCAAGTGAGGGTGTTATTCAAGTCAAACCCCTACCAGAATATGTCCAAAAAAACCGGGTAAAGAATTGAAATGTCCAAAAGAACAGGGTAAATCGGGGCCAATATGTCCAATAAAACAGGGTGAAATGGGCTTTGCGGAGCCCCATGCTTTCCATCAATGCGCTTTCATTAACATGTTCTTCCATTTTCTTTCATGTCTTTGGACATTTCCACCCGGTTTTCCGACGCTTAAGGAACTTCAGATCAAATCGGGTCGGTCCAGAACCGACGTCATCGCCGGGCTGAGGGTTCTTGAGCAGGAACGATACATCGAGTTGGACGAGAACGGACAGATTCGAAACCTGCTGGAAGCGTGGGAAAGGCCGGCTTTTCGGCTTTGATTTTTATTGATTTTTGAAGGATTCGGCTTCTTTCAGGTCCTTTTCCAGGCGCCTCCATGTTTCGGCAGGGGAAAGCGGCAGGCGGAGGTTCTTTTTCAATTCGCCGGCTTTGGCCAGGAACATTTCCTGGAATGCTTGTGAAGAAATGTTTTCTTGATCTCGCAGATAAAGCATATTTCCGATTACAGCGGGAGCCGCGAATCCGTCCTTGGGCCAGATGCGGCCATTGTTGTCAGCACCGTTGATGTCGAGGATGGTCACTTCCATCATCAATTGAAGCGCGTCAATATAACGTTTTTCGCGCATCAGGTGTTCGCCCATGGATAGCTTGACATTCCGATAAAGCCCCCAGTGCTTTTGCGACGCGTATTGCATCGCGCGTTCATCAGAAATTCCCACACGATGTCTGCGTCAGATAAGCCCGGCCGCCATCCAAACAAATGGAATATCTCCCCGAAAATATGCTTCATGCGAAAGATTTTCTAGGGATCTCCCTAAAATTCCTGTTGCGAGAATAGGCATCCCAGAGGAGGCGAGGTAAATGCCTCTTCTCCTGTTTATTGACGGTAAAAAGTACCGGAATCTATAATGAAACGAGAAAGCAAAAATGCCGAATAAATTCGCAAACTGCAAACCGATAAACTAGGCATTTGTCGTCATGAATTTTCATGTTGAAGGCCTTGAAATGATTGGTTTTGACAAGGTTTTTCGGTGACCGCCCCTGTCGCCCCGGCCCTGTCGGGTTCCGGCGCCGCGCGCGCCAACATTATTCCGATCAGCAACAAGCCGAAAAACCTTGACGCCATTTACATCCGGTTTGAACCGGTTTTCCCGAGAAGAACCTGAAGCTGTTCATCCGTACAAAAATTGCAGCTGGTCAAATTGACGTTTTTCCGAAATTTGACGGAAAGCAAATTGACCATCTGGACGAGTTTGCTTTGCGTGGCATCATCGCTGATAAAACGGACAGCGTATTCATACCGCTCCGTCTCGGAGGAACGGATGATTTCGCCCAACAATTTGTATTCTTCGTTGAGAACGGACATTTTAAATTCCACCAGGAAGCGGTATTCAACGGGCAGTTTTACCGGCGAAAGAAAACGCAAGCCTCCTCCGCTGATGTCCATGATGCCGACCGTCCATGTCCTTGATTTCAAGGCGATGTCTTCCAATGGAATTAATTTCATTTCCGCACACAGGAGATTTGAAAATGACAACCGAAAAAAACGCCGCTTATTGGTGTAATTTACGCTCATTCAAAACCCCCGGTCTTTACAGATTTTGAAAGCCAAATATTTCCGCAGTACTAAGATTATAGTATAACGCAAGGAAACCGGCAATTGAATAATCCTGTTTTAAAAATCGGAGTGGGAGGAATCACTTTGAATATTAAAGTCCGTCTGTCGGTCCGCAACGAACTCGTTTTGGAAGACATCATTACCATCAATGATGCAAAACTGGCGCAATTGACAGAAGAAGAAGTGGAACGGGCGGTTGAAATCCACATCAGCGAGTGGGCGAACCGTAACGTGTCTATTGCATGGGAATCGGTCGAAGACATCAGTGAAGAAAAGAACGGAGAAGAAAACAACGGGGAAGAAAAAAACGGTCCAGGCCAATCATGATCCTATCGGATCACAAGCAAAGGTCAAAGTCACCAGCATACTTTCCCCCCGAATTATTCATACTAACATGTAGTGAATGAAGAGTCTGTTTGGCCAGAAATGCCAGCCGGTCAGACGGGCGGGTCCGGAGGGGGAAAAAGCTTTATGCAAGCAGTAACCGCGCTTCCTGCTGAATCGGATGCCAAATGGATCGTTGAAGGAACGGCGGTTGTGTCTTCCAAAACGAAACGGTTGTTGGGCCAGGACTTGAGTGATTCCATTGCCGTGATCGACCATGAAGATGTGGACGAAACCGCAGCGGAAGCTTTGGTCGCCTCGCGGGTCAAGGCGATCATCAACGCCTCTTCAACATTCAGCGGAACGTATCCGACCAAAGGTCCTCTTTTGCTCCTGCGTGAACGGATTTTAATATGCGAAATCGACAGGAAAGATCTGCAGTATTTTCGTACGGGCAGCCGGGCGCAAATTTCCGACCGTTTCATAAGGATCGGCACCGCGGAAATCCATTATCGGCCGTTCGACGAGCGGAATTGGCTGACGTTATATCAAAAAGCGCAGCAAAATGTTGAACATTTGTTGTCACAGTTCATTGACAATACGCTGGAATATGCGCGTGTGGAGAAAGAGCTGATTTTGAAGCCGCTAAAGCTTCCTCCCCTGTCGGCAACTTTTGCCGGAAGACATGCGCTGATTGTTGCGAGAGGAAACGGTTGCCAACGTGATTTGCAGGCGTTGGCCGATTATATTTTACGCAACAAGCCGCTGATGGTCGGGGTGGATGGAGGAGCGGATTTGTTGCTCGAAGCGGGATATCGACCTGAAATCATTATCGGCGACATGGACAGTGTTTCCGATGCGGCGCTTAATTGCGGAGCCGAATTGGTCGTTCACGGGTACTTGAACGGCACGGCGCCCGGCCATGCCCGCATCCGGGAAATGGGTCTCGAAGCGCACATCATCCATGCTGTTGGAACGAGTGAAGACGTCGCCGTGCTGCTGGCGGATCAGGCCGGGGCTGAACTTATCGTTACGTTAGGCTTGCGTAAGTCCATGATCGATTTCCTCGAGAAAGGGCGCAAAGGAATGGGCAGTTCCCTGCTCACCCGTTTGAAAGTCGGCGGCAAACTGATTGATGCGGCAGGAATCCAAACATTTTACGGAAAAAGTGAAGGTGCGGGCCATGTCCATTAAACCGGTCGTTTCCATCGTCATTCCCGCGTGGAATGAAGCCGAGCGGATTGGTCTGACGTTGGGGAGCTTGCGGGAAATGTGCGCCGAACGGCAGGAAGTCAAATGGGGAGACCTGGTGGTAGTGGATGACGGAAGCACGGACGGTACCTCCGATGAAGCTTCTCGCCGGGCTGACCGGGTGATCCGTAACGCCCGCAATATCGGGAAGGGCGGATCGCTTGATATCGGCTGGCGTGCCGTCGCCGGAAGCGACATCATTATGTTTCTGGACGCCGACCTCGGCAACAGCGCCAGACATGCCGCACAACTGTTGGGACCGGTGTTGCAAGGGACAGCCGATATGACCGTAGCCCGGATCGCGAAAACAGGGAAATCCGGGGGCTTCGGCCTCGCCAAAGGTTTGGCGCGCAACGGCATCTACCGCTTAAGCGGCTTGTACACGTACGCCCCTTTGTCCGGACAGAGAGCTATCCGTACGGAAGTGCTCAGGGATATTTCTCCATTGGCGGACGGTTTCGGTGTGGAAGTCGGCCTGACGATCGACGCGGTCCGCAAAGGATACCGCGTTGTGGAAGTGGATATTCCTTTCCGGCATCGGGAGACGGGACGGGATTGGCAAGGATTCAGCCATCGGAGACGCCAATTTTTTGCCATTGGAGCGACGTTGTTGCGCAAATGGCGGAGAGGAACAGGGTGGCAATAGATGCAGGATTGGATGGAACCGTTCCGGTTCACAACGGACAGCCCTTTTTTGGCGGCATTCTTCCTGGCGTTTGCAATCATTTTGTTGAAACCGACGGTGAATTGGCTTGTAAACAACGGCGTTACGGCGCTGAATTACAGGGGGGTGCGGATACCGAACCGTCTCGGCATCTACTTGTGGCTGATTACGCTTATTTATTTTGCGCTTGTTGTCCTGACGTCCGGGACGGTTCCGAACGCTTATGCGCTTTACATGCTGGCGTTGTCTGGTGTCGTCTGGTCCGGATGGATCGATGATGCGGCAGGCGGCAATGAAGCGAAAGGGTTGAGAGGCCATATCCGGCACTCATGGCGGCAAGGTGCGCCGACTTCGGGGTTGCTTAAAGCGCTGACGATCGGCGCCGCGTCCGTCGTGCTGGCGTTCGAATCGGCCGACACGTTGCCGTCGGGAATACTGGCGGCAACGGTTACCGCGCTGTCCGCCAATGCGGTCAATCTGCTGGATTTGCGTCCCGGGAGGGCGTTGAAAGCTTTTTTTCTTCTCTTTTTGCCGGTGATATATTTTTGTTTGGCGGAAGGATGGGGAACCGAAGCCCGGAATTACATGCTGCCGGTTGCTTCGGGTGCCGTCCTGCTTTTTCCGGGCGATTTGCGGTCCCGCTGGATGCTCGGTGACACCGGGGCCAATTTCCTCGGATTCGCCCTTGGATATTGGGTCACCCGTTTTACGCCGTGGTGGTATCAGACCGGCCTGGCGGTCTTGTTGACGCTGCTTCACTGGATCAGCGAAAGGCGTTCGCTGAGCGCCATGATCGATCGTATCCGCTGGTTACGCTGGTTGGACCGGCTGGGCAGGGCTTGAAAGAACCCTGCCGTTTTTAATTTCTCGTTTTTTGACACGATAGGATGTCAACTTTAGAGGGCAGATTTGGATGTCGTGTTTTAGATGCGTGTTTTAGATGTTGACTTTGGATGTCTGCTTTAGATATCGGATTTTGGATGTTGTGTTTTAGATGTCTGTTTTTAAGTCTGCTTTGGATGTCCTTTTTTAGATGTGACTTGGGCTGTTGTTTTAGATGTCGCTTTGGATGTTATGTTTTAGTTGTCGTGTTTTAAATGTGACTTTGGCTGTTGTTTTAGACGTCGACTTTGGATATCAATGTTAAATGTCGGTCTAGATGTTCAATTTTAAATAGGCTGCCGCCTTTTACGTTTTGTTTTTCCGCTTCTCCTTAAACCGGGGCGCGACATAATTTCTTTTGCGGTCGCGGAAAAAGATCCAACCTCCGATAAATGAAACGCCCGTGACAAACAAAACGAACCCCATGATCAATTTTCCCCATAGTATTGTGGACACGCCCGGTTCAAACTGCGCAAAAAACGCATTTTTCATTGCAAGAAACCCGTAAGTGGCGGCGATACCGGGTATGACCAACAAGAGAATGGCGACAAAACGCCCGAAAACTTGCTTCATGGTCGAAAACTCCTTTGCACTCTCTTGCGATATTTGCATTTTCGTTTTCATCTGGCGGATATGCTTGCGCCTTCCTGATGGGATTGCTTTTTCCCGATGTGTTTGCGCTGATGTGCTTGCGCCTTTCCGGATGTGACCGCTTCTCGCAGATGTCACTGATTCTTACAGATGGGATTGTTACTTCCTGATGCGGGTTGTTTCTTCCCCTATGATACCGCGAACATCGGCCGGATGTCTAATCCGGCTTTGCCTGCCGGATTGCGGCATCCGATCGGAAAGCGCTGCATCCGTGCGGAGCGCCCCGCTCTTCGGTACACGAGACATAAGCCTCATAAACGGTCGAGAAACGAAAAAACGCCAAAAGTGCAGGTTTTAACGTCCGAAAACGGGCATATGAAAGAAAAACCTGCGAAATTACAGGATTTTTTTTTCGATAATTACGAATTCGGAGATTATTGAAAAAAATACCTGTATTTTTGCATGAAATTAGTAATTTTGTTCGTGAAACCCAGGGAAAAGATGTAAAATCGCAGGTTTTGACGTCACGACCTGTCTCCGCCATAGCCCCGACTTTACCACTTTATTATTTTATTTTTATTTAAGGAAAATTGGAATCTCTTTTCACAAGCCCGCCGTCCCGTCACAAATTCCAAAAAACAAATTCCAAAAAACAAATTCCAGAGGACAAAAAATTCCTAAAAGATATGCGAAAAACGGAACAATTTTTCCCGTCGCTCCGAAGAAATTTCACTGCTCCGAAGAAGAAATCTTACCACTCGGAAGAAATCTCACCGCTCCAAGAAATCTTACTGCGCCGAAGAAATCTCTCTGCGGAAAAAGGATCCAAATCCGGCTTGCGAACGGCCTTTTTGAAAATGTTTTTGTCTGATAGAGAATGATTGACATTTGTTGGTCCTATGCTTTATTCTAAATACATATAAAACTATTGGAATAATATAAATTTCCCGGCCGGACATCTGAAAGAAGCAACTCGCATGAAAAAGCGACTCGCGCCATGCAATGCATGAGTGCTTTTTCTCAGGGCCGGCGGGTGGAAGGAAACGGCATTCCAATAGAAATTGACATCATGCAAAGGTTAAAGGAGTGCATCGACATTGAGAGCAGCATTAATCGTGGAACATGGGGATCGCAGCAAAGTGGTGGTGGGCGAATATCCGAAACCGGAACCGGGCGATCACGAAGTGCTCATCGCCGTTAAGGCTTGCGGGTTAAACCATCTGGACATTTTTGTAAGAAGGGGGATTCCCGGAAGAAAGTTGGAATTGCCGCATATTTCCGGCGGGGACGTCGCGGGAGAAGTCGTTGCCGTTGGAAACGGAGTAAGCCAAGTCCGCATCGGAGACCGGGTGTTGATCGACCCCAATATAGGCGGCAAAGCGCTGGGGGAAGATATGATCGGAGGGTTGGCCGAATACGTCAGCGTTCCGGCGGACAATTGCATTCCCATACCTGAAGGGATTTCTTACGAAGAAGCTGCTTCTCTGCCCATTGCATACGGAACGGCATATCGGATGTTAATTTCCCGGGGTCAAATTAAAGAGAATGAAACCGTTTTGATACTGGGGGCAAGCGGAGGCGTTGGCACGGCTGCCGTACAAATCGCCAAATTGCGTGGAGCAAAAGTGATTGCCGCCGCCGGGTCCGACGAAAAATTGGAAAAACTTGCGCAATTGGGCGCCGATTATTTGATCAACTACAATAAAGAAGATTTTTCCAGAAAAACATGGGAGATTACCGGAAAAAAAGGCGCAGACGTCGTCGTCGATTATTCCGGAAAAGATACGTGGGGCAAAAGTATTCTCAGCACCCGCAAGGGAGGAAGAATTTTAACCTGCGGCGCAACATCGGGCTTTGAGGCCGTCACGGACTTGCGGTACGTGTGGGTGCGGGAAATTACCATTCTCGGCAGCAACATGTGGCAACGTGAAGATTTGACGAGCCTGCTTGAACTCGTACGAAACGGATCGTTGAAGCCGATTATCGACCGGGTGTTGCCGTTGGAGGAAATCCGGGAAGCGCACAGGGTGATCGAGGACAGGGAAATCTTCGGCAAAGTGATTATCAAGCCTTAGTGATTATCAAGCTTTAAGGAGGGGGTTTTGTTTGAGACCTTTATCCGGAAATTTTGGAGACCTGGCTTTGGAGGCGGTGCGGAATACGCCTGACAAAGTGGCGCTGATCGGGCAAAATCTTGAAATCACATACTCGCAGTTACACAGCCGCATGAATCAGGCCGGAAATTTGTTCCTTAGATTCGGCGTGCAAAAAGGCGACCGGGTAGCCTTGCTGTTCCAGAACGATGTGCGGTATATCGAAATCTTTTTCGGTTTGCAGAAAATAGGGGCGGTTCCGGTACCGTTAAATGCCAAATTGGGCGCGGACGCTCTGGCGTACATCATCGAGGACAGCGGTGCGAAAATATTGGTCAGCCACCGTTCATGGTCAACAAAAGCGGAACAGCTTCACCGGACAGGGAGGCTCGAACATGTATTCATTGTCGGGCAGCCCGATGAAGCGGGCCGTTTTCACCCGTATGAAGAGCTGGCGCGAAAAGAAGCGGATGCGTTGGAAACCGTGCCCGTAAAAGGCGACGATATCAGTTTTCTTCCTTATACCTCCGGATCGACGGGCAAACCGAAAGGATGCATGTTGACCCATTCGGGCCAATGGTGGAATGCGGAAACGAACCGGACCGTTTTGCAAATCGACCGTGAAGACCGTTCGCTGGTGGCCGTTCCTTTGTATCATAAAAACGCCATGGTCAATGCGGTAAAACCGGGATTGCTTGCCGGCACGTCGATCGTGATATTGCCGGACTTCAATCCGGCCGATGTCATCGAGGCGATCCACCGTTACCGTTGCACTTACCTGACCGGCGTGCCTTCGATGTACAAATTGCTGCTGAACCATTACAAACTGTTGGAAAACAAGCGGGAGTACGATTTAACTTCATTAAAGTTTTTTGCTGTCGCATCTTCCGATGTCCCTCCCGAGCTCGTCCGGGATTTGCAAGAGACGTTCAACGTGGAAGTGCTGGAATCGTACGGTCTGACCGAAGGGGGCCCCAATGTTCTGGCTACTCCGAGAGGCAGGCACCGTCAAGGTTCTGCGGGATTGCCTCTGCCCGGCGGGGAAGTCAAAGTGGTGAGCACGGACGGCTCGGAACAGCTTGTCACTGACGGATCGGTCGGGGAACTGTGGGTGCGCAACCCCGGAGTGGCCAAAGGTTACTGGAACCGGCCCGACACCACCAAACAGAAACTGACGGAGGACGGATGGCTGAAAACGGGCGATCTGGCACGGATGGACAGGGACGGATACGTCTATATCATCGGCCGGAAAGACGACATGATCATTACGGGCGGCGAGAACGTCTATCCGAAAGAAATCGAGGACATTTTGCTGAAACATGAGCAGATCGAAGACGTCTGCGTCGTGGCGGTGCCTCATGAAGTGAAAGGGCAGGTGCCTGTCGCTTTTGTCAAAACATCGCCCGGATCGCAGGTGACGGAACAGCAGATCCAGCAATATTTTTTCCAACACGGACCGGCATACGCCTATCCGCGAAAAGTCATCTTTATCGATCGGATGCCGTTGTCGGGAACCGGAAAAATCGACCGCAGCGAACTTTCCAGGATGGCATTGGAAGTGGCGCAAAAAACGGGAAGTTTAGCTTCCGGCAGAGGAAACTGAGGATTTCTTGACCGAGGTTTCTTAACTGAACCCTTAACTGAACCCTTCTTAACTGAACTCTTAACTGAGCTCTTAACTGAACTCCTAACTGAACCGGGGTTGCTAACCGGGGATTTCCTGAAAATTTATGGGAACTTGCGGCCGGAGGGACTTGCAGCCCTATAACATAGTAAAATCATAGGAGTAATAGGTTATTGGTTCTGCATGAATTCATCCATGAATGATTCTCGAAAAAAGGAGGGGAGTTGGTGCCCAAGGAACTTCACGAACAATTGGAAAACGGTTATCTGCAGCTTGTGGAATGGAGAAGGCATCTGCATCGGCATCCCGAGCTTTCCTATCAGGAAACGAATACGGCGTTTTTCATCGGAGAACAGCTGCGAAGTTTCGGCATTGACGTCAAAACGGGAGTCGGCGGAAACGGTGTGCTCGGGTTTTTGCGGGGAGGCCGGGAAGGAAAAACGATCGCATTGCGCGCCGATTTCGACGCGCTGCCGATCGCTGACGAGAAACAAGTGCCGTACAAATCGACTGTCGACGGTGTTATGCACGCATGCGGCCACGACGGGCATACATCGGCGCTGCTCGGTGTCGCCCGCGTGCTGAGCCAAGTCCGCGACCGGTTAAAAGGGAACGTCGTGTTCCTATTTCAACATGCCGAAGAAAAACCCCCGGGAGGCGCCAAATTCATGATTGAAGCCGGCTGCCTGGACAATGTGGATGCGGTTTTTGGCGCCCATCTGGCAACGGATATCCCGTTAGGCAAGATAGGTTTGCGGGAGGGAGCGATCATGGCTGCGGTAGACGCCTTTTCCGTTACCATTCACGGAAAGGGCGGGCATGGCGCGAAACCGCACGAAACCATCGATGCGGTTGTTGTCGGCAGCCAAATCGTCAATCATTTGCAACAGATCGTCAGCCGCCGGGTGAATCCGCTCCAGTCCGCCGTTGTTACGATTGGTGTGTTTCAGGCCGGCACCGCCTTCAACATCATTGCCGAAAAAGCGCGAATCGAAGGGACGGTCCGGACGTTCGACAAGGTTGTGCGTCGGCAAATCGAGGAAGAGATCAGGGCGATTGTCCACGGAGTGTGCGCAGCGTCACGCGCCGGGTATGACATCGAATATCTTAACGGGTATCCCGCACTGATCAATCCGAAGAAAGAAACGGAACTGCTGCGGAACATCATTGCGGAATCGTTCGGTTCCGATGCGTTGTTTGAGGTTGAACCGGCGATGATTGCCGAAGATTTTGCGTATTACCTGGAGCGGAAACCGGGAGCGTTTTTTCAGGTCGGGGCCAGAGGCGAGAACGAAAACACGCACTATCCGCATCATCATCCGCGTTTTGATTTTGACGAGCGGGCTCTGCTGGTTTCCGGAAAAATCTTTTTGGACATAGTATCCCATTATTTGCTGTAAATGGATAAAACAAGATCAACGGCCTGGAGGAGAAAAAGATGTCTGTGCTGACAAAAGAGCAACTATCGGAGTTACTGCACAAATCGAGATACCACCGGTTTTTGCAAATCGAGCTGACGGATGTTTCCGACAACGAGCTGACATTTCGCCTGCCTTTCCATGAGCAATTTCTGGCAGACGAAGCAGAGACATACATTCATGGCGGCATCATAGCGTCCCTGATCGATATTGCCGGAGACTTCGCGTTAGCCCGAATGGTGGGCAAGCCGCTGCCGACGATCGACATGCGCATCGATTATTTGCGGGCGGCCGGAAAAGAGGACTTGTACGCCAGGGCGACCGTCGTCAAAGCGGGACGCACGTTGGGGATCAGCGATGTGGTCGTGACCAATCCGGAAGGGAAACAGATTGCGGTAGGCCGCGCTTTATACAGCACGGCAAACGCATAACGGCGCATGAAGCGGATTGGCGGACGCGGCAAAAGGACCCGGCAACGGAAAACAAGCGTAAAAAGCTTTATTGTAAAAATCGGATAGAGGAGATTTTGGGGAGGGATTTCTATCGTGAGGAAAAAACATTGGACAAGCGCGCTTGCGATATTACTGACTTTTTCCTTGGCGGCTGCCGGTTGCGGAACCGGCAAAGAGACGGCGTCCCCCGGTAACCGGGCTTCTGCCGGCGGCCAGGCGCCTGCCGCCAACCAGGAAGTGACGATTGCCGTTGTCGGTCCGATGACCGGTAACGGGGCGGAATACGGCAAAGCGTTTAAAGACGGAGCGGAACTGGCCGTCGCCCATTATAAAGATTCGCTCGCCGAAAAAGGCATTTCCGTCAAACTTGTATTCGGCGACGATAAGAACGATCCGAAAGAAGCGGCAAACGTCGCGCAAAAAATCGCTTCCGATCCGTCAGTGTCCGCCGTGATCGGCCATTGGAGCAGTTCGGCCACATTCGCCGGAATTCCCATTTACGAACGCAACAAAATTCCGATGATTACGCCTTCGGCGACGCATCCGGAACTGACGAAACCCGAAACGAAATGGATTTTCCGCAGCACGTCAACGCAGGAAGCCGAAGGGAAAAATCTGGCCGATTTCGCCGTGAATATATTGAAAAAGAAAAACATCGCGGTATTGTATATGAATTCCGACTGGGGAAAAGCGAATGCGAATTATTTCAAACAAAACGCCGAAGCGTTCGGGGCGACCATCGTCAGCTATGAATCGTATCCTCCGGGGCAAAGCCTCGATTTTACGGCGGCGCTGACGAAGATTAAAGGAACCAATCCCGACTTGCTCTATCTCGGAAGCTTGTACAGCGAATCCACGCTCATCATCAAACAGGCGAAGGAGATGGGCCTGGCCGTGGACTTTCTGGTTCCCGAAGCCAATATGTCGGAAGGCTTTTTGAAAGCGAAAGATGCGGTGGAAGGGGTTTATCTGAATTCTTACTTTAATCCGGAATCGGACAGTCCCCAAGTGAAAAAATTTCTTTCCGAATTCAAAGAAAAGTACGGTTATGATGCGGGCGAATTTAATGTGCTAGCCTACGATGCGGCGACGATTGTGCTGGAGGCGGTCAAACGGGCCGGCAGCGGTTCGAGGGAAAAAATACGCGACGAAATGGAAAACGTCAATGGCTTGCAAACGTTGACGTCCGTCGTGAACTTCGACGAAAGGCGCAACAATTACATCACGACCTTTTCCAATCTGGTCGTAAAAGACAACAAATTCGTCGTTTACAAGTGACAAGGATGGTTTCGGGAAAGGTTTGCAGCGGGCCTGCGCGATGGCGCAGGCTCCTTTTTTTGAAACGGTCTGCAGGTTTCCGCAGTGCGTGTTGGCGGATATATTCGCTCCGCCGTCGCATCCGGCATCGGCGAAACGTTTCCCTGCCGGTAAATTTGCGCCGGCAGGGTCCTATCTTTTCCTGTACAAAAAAAGTACAATAGATTCATGCGTTCTGATTTTTCTTTCACGTACACAGGGAGGTATGACGATGGCGGAACAATACGATGTGGTCGTTCTCGGGGGCGGAATCGGCGGATATACGGCCGCAATCCGCGCCGCACAACTGGGGAAGAACGTGGCCATTGTGGAAAAGCACAAATTGGGGGGGACATGCCTGCACAGGGGCTGTATTCCCAGCAAAACGCTGCTAAAGAGCGCCGAACTGTATGCGGCGATGAAAAATAGTGCGGAGTTCGGCATTTCCGCATCGGATGTGGCGCTTGATTTCGGCAAAGTGCAGGAACGCAAGCTCCGCCTTGTGGACCAGTTAACCAAAGGCCTCGATTATTTAATGAAAAAAAATAAAATTCGCGTTGTATACGGCCACGGGCGGATCATCGGCCCTTCCATCTTCTCGCCCAGGAGCGGTTCGGTTGCCGTGGAAAAGGAAGACGGAGAAATCGAAACGCTGGTGAACGATCATTTGATTATTGCGACCGGATCCCAACCCCGGAATTTGCCCGGTTTGGAAACCGACGGCGAGCGGATCATGACGAGCGACGAAGCATTGCGGATGGAGAAGCTGCCCGAATCAATTCTCATTGTCGGGGGCGGAGCGATCGGGGTGGAATGGGCTTCGATGTTAAACGATTTTGGCGTCCGCGTGACGGTCATCGAATATGAAAACAGGCTGATACCGGCAGAAGATGAAGAAATTTCCAGAGAATTGGAACGTTTACTGAAAAAACGCGGAGTGCGCATCGTCACGGGCGCCAAAATCGTTCCCGATACGCTGGTGAAAAACGGGAAAGGACTGGTCGTTCAGGCGGAACGGAAAGGCGGACGCGAGGAATTCGCGGCGGAAAAAATGCTGGTCAGTGTCGGCAGACAAGCGGCCATCCATGATATCGGGCTGGAGAACACGGGCGTGAAAGTGGAGCGCGGGTTGATCAAAGTGAATTCGGCGATGCAAACGGCGGAAGGGCACATTTATGCCGTCGGCGATGTGATCGGAGGGCCGCAGCTGGCGCATGCCGCCGCTCACGAAGGGTTAATCGCGGCGGAGCATCTTGCTGGCCGCCAGACTGAAGGTTACGCTTCCCACCGCGTGCCCCGCTGCATATACGCAAGGCCGGAAATCGCCAGTGTGGGATGGACGGAACAACAGGCGGTCGAACTCGGATATGACGTCAAGACCGGGAAATTTCCTTTCCGCGCGTTGGGCAAAGCGTTGATCGAGGGCGATGCCGAAGGGTTCGTCAAGGTCGTGGCCGACCGCAAAACCAATGACCTGTTGGGAGTACATATGATTGGTCCGCATGTGACGAATTACATATCGGAAGCGGCTCTTGCGCAACTGCTCGATGCGACGCCGTGGGAAGTCGGGCAGACGATCCACCCCCATCCGACGCTGTCGGAATCGCTGTTCGAAGCGATGCTGGCCGTGGATGATATGGCCATCGGCATATAAAGAATTTAATTGTAATTGGTTGCCATAACATTTATAATAAGATATTAAGACCAGGTAATAACTTCTGCTGATAATGCACAGCATTTTTCAATATGTTTTTGCACAGCTTTTTCAAATTATTTCGTTCATCACGCGGAAGGAGGCGGTATCCATGTCGATCGGCCAATTGACAAAACATCGGTTGCTTGGGCTTACGGACGAACAGGCGATCGGGATGTACAGGTGTATGGTCACGGCGCGCAAATTCGACGAGCGTGCCATACTGTTGCAGCGGGCAGGAAAAATTCCGTTTCACATTTCGGGAATCGGCCAGGAAGCGGGCCAGGTGGGAGCGGCGTTCGCATTCAACCCCCAACAGGATTATTTGCTGCCGTATTACCGTGATTACACGTTTGTATTGTCTGTGGGCATGTCGGTTCGCGATTTAATGCTGCAAAGCTTTGCCAAAGCGGAAGATCCGAATAGCGGCGGCCGGCAAATGCCGGGGCATTTCAGCTGCAAGAAATTGCATATCGTTACCGGATCCAGCCCGGTGACCACCCAGGTGCCGCATGCTGTCGGGATCGCGCTCGCGGGCAGGCTGAAGAAAAAGGAATTTGCCGTCTACGTCAGCTTCGGGGAAGGATCCAGCAATCAGGGAGATTTTCATGAAGGATGCAATTTCGCCGGAGTCCATAAACTGCCTGTTATCTTTTTTTGCGAAAATAACCAGTATGCCATCTCGGTGCCGTATTCGAAACAAGTGGGCGAGGCCAGAATCGCCGACCGGGCGCTGGGATACGGGTTCCCCGGTATCCGGGTCGACGGCAACGATGCGCTGGAGGTGTACCGCGTCGTCAAGGAAGCGCGGGAACGCGCCCTTCGCGGAGAAGGACCGACTTTAATCGAAGCGATGATGTACCGCATACCGCCGCATTCTTCATCCGACGACGATTCCTTGTACCGCTCCAGGGAAGAAGTGGAAGAATACAAGAAGCGCGACGGGATTTTGCGGTTTAAACAATACTTGACGGAATGCGGCCTTTGGAGCGAGGAGCAGGACCTCGAATTGCACCGCCAGGTGAAGCGGGAAGTGGATGAAGCGACCCATTACGCCGACAAAGCGCCGTACCCGCGGCCGGAAGATTCCATGCTGCATGTTTATGCCGAACAAGGCGGGGGAGGGTGAAAGAAATGGCAGTGATCACGTATCTCGAAGCGATCCGCTCCGCCATGCAGGAAGAAATGGTAAGGGACGAAGACGTGTTCGTGCTGGGCGAGGATGTGGGCAAAGGCGGCGTGTTGAATGCCACCAAAGGTTTGCGGGATCTGTTCGGTGAGCTGCGGGTTCTGGATACCCCGCTCGCGGAATCGGCGATCGCCGGCGTGGCGATTGGCGCTGCGATGTACGGACTAAAACCGGTTGCGGAAATGCAATTTGCCGACTTTATCTTTCCCGCGGCCAACCAAATTATCAGCGAAGCGGCAAAAATCCGTTACCGGTCCAATAACGACTGGAATTGCCCCGTTGTCATCCGCGCCCCTTACGGAGCGACCGGAGGCGGCTCTTTATACCATTCGCAATGTCCGGAATCCGTGTTTTTCGGCACTCCGGGATTGAAAATGGTCGCCCCGTCCACGCCTTACGATGCCAAGGGGTTGTTAAAAGCGGCGATCCGCGATCCGGATCCGGTCCTGTACTTTGAACATAAAAAATGTTATTTGGCGATCAGCGGCGAGGTGCCGGACGACGATTACATCGTTCCGATCGGAAAAGCGGAGGTCAAACGCGAGGGAAGCGATCTGACGGTTATTTCTTACGGCATGACGGTTCATTACTGCTTGCAGGCCGCCGAACAATTGGCGAAAGAAGGAATCCATGCGCATGTGCTCGATCTGCGCACGTTGCAGCCCCTGGACAAGGAAGCGATTCTGGATGCGGCCGCCCGGACAGGCAAAGTGCTGATCGTCCACGAAGATAACAAAACAGGCGGCGTAGGCGCCGAAGTTTCGGCAATCATTGCCGAAGAACTGCTGTTTGAGCTCGATGCGCCGATCATGAGGCTGTGCCCCCCGGATATTCCGGCAGTCGCGATCAATCCGCCCGCCGAGAAGTTTTTTTTGCCGGACACGGACAAAGTGCTGGACGCGATGAAAAAACTGGCCTTGTTTTAACTGCCCTGTTTCGTAATCCTGTTCCGTAGTTACATAGTACACATTGGGAGGTTGGTCATGAATCAAACGGAAGCCCGCGGAACCAAAGTGACGGTTCCCCATTTAGCGGAAAGTCTCGTTTCGGCCACCATTGGCAAATGGTTAAAACAGCCTGGGGATTATGTCGAGCAGTATGAGCCGATTTGCGAACTGATTACCGACAAAGTGACGACCGAAATGCCTTCTCCCGTGGAAGGAACGCTGACGGAAATCATTGTGGAGGAAGGCGTGACTGCGGCAGTGGGCGCTCCCATTTGCATTATTGCGGAATCGCGGCAGGACCAAACGTGGAGCGAACAACCGACAAATCGCGGTACGGAAGCAGCCCATACGGCAACGCCCGGCAACAAGGCGGCCGGAGACCAAAGCATGAGGCAGCGTTATTCGCCGGCCGTTCAGCGCCTGGCGTGGGAACACGGGATTGAACTGAGCCTGCTTCAGGGCACCGGGTTGGGAGGACGCATTACCCGCAAAGATGTGGAACGGGCGATCGCCGCCAGACAAGGGGCCCACATTCCGGGGACAACCCCGGAACCAAACCGGCAGCCCAACCGGACGCAACCGGTTTCCGCGCCGAGCGGCCGGGATCCCGTGCATGGCTTATGGACGGATGTCAAGCCCTCCTCGCAAGAAGTGGTCAAGTTGCCGGTAAGGACGACGGGGTTGCATTTGTCGGAACATCCGCTGCCGAAAATTGAAATCGAGGGAGAAAGAGGGGATCGCGGCGAATACTTTATCGACGTGACTCCCATCCGCCACGCCATCGCCAGCCGGACCCGCCAAAGCGTGACGGAAATCCCCCACGCCTGGACGATGATTGAAGCCGACGTGACCAATCTGGTGATTTTGCGCAATAAGCTGAAAGACGATTTTAAGCGCCAGGAAGGCATCAATTTGACGTACTTGGCTTTTGTATTGAAAGCGGTCGTGAATGCGATCAAAGATTATCCGATCATGAATTCGGTCTGGGGCGTCGATAAAATCATCGTCAAGCGGGATATCAATATTTCCCTGCTGGTGGGCACGGAAGATTTTGTCGTCTCTCCGGTCATTAAAAACGCGGATCAAAAAAATATTGCCGGCCTGGCGCGGGAAATTGACGATCTGACCCGCAGGGGCCGGGCGGGGAAACTGACTCTCGAGGAAACGCAAGGAGGCACGTTTACGGTAAACAATACCGGATCCTTCGGATCGATTCTGTCCTATCCGATCATCAATTATCCGCAAGCGGCCATTCTTACCTTCGAATCCATCGTCAAAAAACCGGTCGTGATCCAGGATATGATTGCCGTAAGATCCATGGTCAATCTGTGCCTGTCCCTGGACCACCGCATTTTGGACGGGGTCATTTGCGGGCGCTTTCTGCAAAGAGTAAAAGAAAATCTCGAAAGCTACAACCTGGATACGCAGTTGTATTAGCGGGGAGCCTGGGGGTTTTTCTCCCCGGGCCCGTTTTATTGAACGATGGCTTCGAGGGCAAACATCAGCGTTGAAAACAGCATGGACGCGATCATTACATAAACGACGACTTTAAACCAAACACGTTTCCGTTTCAACGGTTTCAACTCCTTGCAACAGGTCATAATGGAGAAAAGAACCTATAAACATCATTTTACCCAATCCCGGGGAAGGAGGAAAGGGAATGGTCTCTCAGACCCGTTTAATCGACTTGTTTATCGAACTGGTGAAAGTGGACAGCGAAACGAAACACGAACAGGAAATCAGCGCTTTGTTAAAAAGAAAGTTTGCCGAACTTGGCGTGCATGTGACGGAAGACGATTCGGCCGCAAGATCGGGTCACGGTTCCGGCAACCTGATCGCGACGTTGGAAGCGACAGCCGGCGCCGAACAAGCTCCGGCGATTTTTTTTACCGCGCACATGGATACCGTCGTTCCCGGCAAAGGCATCAAGCCGCGAGTGGATGATGACGGATACATACGCAGCGACGGCACGACCATTTTGGGCAGCGACGACAAGGCGGGAATTGCCGCGATATTGGAAGCGATCGCCGTATTGAAGGAAAGAAACTTGCCGCACGGCCGGCTGCAATTTGTCATCACGGCAGGGGAAGAGGCGGGCCTTTGCGGCGCCCGGGCGATGAATCCCGGCTTATTGAAGGCGGATATGGGGTTTGCTCTGGACAGCAACGGGAAAGTGGGCGATATTGCCGTAGCCGCCCCGACACAGGCGAAAATTCATATCGTTTTTCACGGCAAGTCTGCGCATGCCGGGGTAAATCCCGAAGACGGCATCAGCGCGATCCAGGTTGCCGGCAAAGCCGTGGCGCGTATGCCGCTTGGGCGGATCGACAGCCAGACGACGGCCAATATCGGAAGTTTTACCGGCAGCGGGCCGACCAACATTGTATGCGACCGCGTCGAGCTGGAAGCGGAAGCCCGCAGTCTGATGAAAGAGAAACTGGACAGGCAGGTGGAGGCCATGAGGCAAGCTTGCCTGGATGCGGCGCAGGAAAGCGGCGCCCGGGTGGAATTCGAGAGTGAGATCATCTATCCGGCGTTCATGTTCGACGAACAGTCTCCGGTGGTCAAACTGGCTATGCAGGCGCTGAGGAAACTGGGCAGGGAACCGAAGTTGTTTCATACCGGCGGAGGCAGCGATGCGAACATTTTCAACGGCATGGGCGTGCCGACGGTGAATCTTGCTGTCGGTTACGAGAACATTCATACGACGAAAGAGCAGATGCCGATCTCGGAATTGGTCAAGACCGCCGAACTCGTGCTGCAAATTATCCGTGAAGCTGCCGAACAGAACGGCCGATAGCCGGCAGGACCGGCCAATAAAACGGCCGGAGGGTCAGCCGCGGCGGAAAGAAAACGGAGGGAACGAAATGGCCAAAAAAGTGAGGATAACGGCGCCCAAACGGATTCTCACTCCGGCAAGCGGGTATCTGAGCGGTTACGACTACAGTTTGAATCCTTACGCCGGATGTGTTTTTGCCTGCTCGTACTGTTATGTCCGGGCTCTGCCGGTAGCCCTGTTTCGCGGTGAACCGTGGGGGGATTGGGTGGATGTCAAACAGCCGGCGGCGGCACTGTTGCGGAAAGAATTGCGCCGGGCAAAGCGGAAAGGGAGCACGGCGATCTTCATGTCATCCAGCACCGATCCTTATCAGCCGTTGGAACGCGAACATGAGATCACCCGCGGTCTGCTGGAAGCCTTGGCGGAAAACCCGCCCGATTTTTTGTTCGTGCAAACCCGCAGCCCGCTGGTCGTCCGGGATATCGACCTGTTGCGCCGACTCGGTTCCGGCGTCCGCGTCAGCATGACGGTGGAAACCGATCTGGAACCCGTCAGAAAAGCGTTCGCTCCGAAAGCCCCTCCGATTCCCGCCCGGCTTCTGGCATTACAACAACTTGCGGCGGCGGGCGTGCCGGTGCAGGCAGCGGTCGCGCCCGTCTTGCCGTATTCCGGGGAATTTCCGCGGCTTTTGGCCGGGATCGTCGATACCGTGTGCCTGGACGATTTTTTTATGGGGGACGGCAGTAACGGCAAACGTACCGAAAAGCTGGGGATCGCCCGCATATATGCCGATCTGGGGATGCGGGACTGGTATGACCGCACGGCGTATCTGAAACTGAAAGACCAATTGGCGGCATTTTTCCCGGATGACCGGATCAGGATCAGCCAGGCAGGGTTTATGCCCTGAAAACGTTTGTCGGATGTACGCGAACGTCCGCTGCGAGCAATTCCCCCAAGATTCCGCGTAAATGTTCGGCTGCGCGGGCCCAGCCCGTTGAACCGTAGCTAATGATGCCGGCTCCCTTATTGTTCCATTCGTTGCGTGCCGAATCCAGTGCATTTTTTAACGCTCCTGTAATGCTGTGATTGTATTCCTGAACAATAAACACGAACCCGTCCAAGCCGGAAATCTTTTCCGACCAAGCGATTAATCCGGGTTCGTTACCTGTGCCTTCTCCGAAAAAAGGCAATTGAAAGTCTGCGATATCTACGATTTCATAATTCGCATCTCCGCGCCCAAATAAATATTGATGTGTGAGGTTTAGGAAGGCTACATTCACGCAAAGTCGTTTATGTATGCCATCGACAGCGAACCGATTCGTCTCGGTGGATCAGTGGACACGTTAACGGAAACATCGCCACAGATCGGAAACGTGGGATGCATGCCGTCCGAATTCGCGGTTTCGGCGTTTCGGGCGGCGTGCATTTTTTATGGGGCCGTTTCGCAAAATAAGAAAGAAAGTCAGCGGAACATACTCAATCCAATGGAGGTAAAACATGAGACGACTCTGTGCGATGGCGTTAATGGTGTCCATAATGTTCATTGGTTTTGGCTGCGGTCCTTCACAACCTCATGGTCAGGATCACGGGAAGATGAACCCGGCGCAGGATCGGCAGGGGGCCGCAAAAAACGAATACCGGGCCAACGTTGCGGGCACACCGGACCTGATCGACGGCAAGGAGCGGGACAACCGGCAGCCTCAACCGCTTACCCTGGCTGAACTGCGGTACAAATACCGGTCCAATTTTTTGTTAAACGGCACTTCATCCAAGAACGAGGTCGCCCTGACATTTGACGACGCTCCGGATGAAAAATTTACTCCGCAAGTATTGGACGTCTTGAAAAAGTATCAGGTAAAAGCGACTTTTTTCGTCATGGGCAATCGTGCGGAGGCGCATCCCGACCTGATCCGCCGGATGCTGGACGAAGGCCATGTCATCGGCAACCATTCGTATAGCCACCCGAACTTCCCCAAACTGGGCGATTTGGCGTTTCAAAATGAGGTGCTGAAAACCCAGCAAATCATCCGGCAGTTGACCGGCCATACGCCGGCGTTCATTCGCCCGCCATACGGCAATGTCAGTGAAGACCAAATCAAGTGGCTCGTCAGCCAAAAATTGAAAGTGGTGAATTGGAACGTCGATTCCCTGGATTGGAAAGGTTTGACCGGCGAACAAGTATCGGCGAACGTTCTGACCCATACCGGACGCGGATCAATCGTTCTGCAGCATGCGGCCGGCGGGCAAGGCGAAGACCTGACGGGCACCGTCGAAGCGTTGCCCATCATTATCGAAACATTGCGGAAACAAGGAATAACGTTGGTGACGGTTCCGGAACTGTTAGATATGCCCGGATACCTGGAATCGTGATATCCGGACCGGTTACATGAAACTGCCTTTCAGAGGAGATGAACAGACCGGGTGATTCAATGGGAAATCGGAACGGTAGCTCAAGTCGTCCGTACGGACAACGGAATTCAGGAGCTGCGCGTGCGAATGCAAGACGGAACGACAGAAAACGCGTTGCATTACTTGGGAGACGGCCGCCCGCCGCTTTCTGCCGCAGATGTCGTGTTGATGAATACGACGGCAGTCCGTCTGGGTCTGGGCACCGGCGGATATCATTTTATCCACGCACTCTTGCCGCAAGAGGAAAAAGCCGGTCCATCCGTTGCAACCCGGACGGCCCGCATCCTGCCGGACCGGAAAGGAAGGCGACCGGGCCACGTGATGAAATTGCGCTATACGTCGCTCCAGAGGGCCGTATTGGCCGCGGAGGAACCGGACAGCCCGCATCACGGCTTGTTCAAAGAACAGCGTTCCCTGGAGGGGATGCCCGTCCTGATCGGCGACGTGCACAGCATGCTCCCGGTCTCGGCCGCCTGGCTGCGGCGGGCTGAAAAAGAGAGAAGCGCAAATTTGCGCGGGCAGGAGCATCAACCGCTTGCGGGACTCCGCCTAGTCTACGTAATGGGGGATGGCGGCGCGCTTCCGCTTTCGTTCAGCCGGCACGTCGCCGAACTGACGAAGCTCGGCTGGCTGCAAGGCACGGTCACATACGGGCATGCTTACGGCGGGGATCTGGAGACGGTCAACAAGTTCACCGCGCTTCTCGCCGCGCGCCATGCGCTGAAGGCTGATATTGCCATCGCCGTCATGGGACCCGGCATTGCCGGAACCGGCACGCCGCTGGGACACAGCGGGATCGAGGCGGGGGAACTTGTCAACGCCGTTTCTGCTCTTGGAGGGATTCCCGTCATCGTTCCGCGGATCAGCTTTGCGGATTCCAGAAACCGCCACCGCGGCTTGAGCCATCATACCGTCACTTCGCTCGCGACGGCCGCGCTGGCCAAGGCGCTTGTGCCTTTGCCGGCGGCGCTTCGCCCGGACGAACGGGATCTGTTGGAACGGCAGCTTGAGGAACACGGACTCTCATTCAAACATGATATCCGCTGGTTCGATGTTCCCGCCGTCGAGGACGTGGAAACGTCCTTGTCCGCCTATCCCGTCCCCGTTACGACGATGGGCCGTTCCTTGCGCGACGATCCTGCATTTTTCCAGGCAGCTTGCGCCGCGGCCCAAGCTGCCTGGGAACTGTGCCGCGGCAAGTAAGGGAAGCCAAATATTCTTTCAGCAAAAGATTGCGGGAAGATTCCCGGCGGGCGAGACGGCGCAAATAGTTTTTCACTTCCCAACCTTTGCCGACCAAACGAAAATGATGCTCGTCGACATAGCTTTTCATCCTTATGGACACTCCCCTGTCATGTTCGTTGTGTTATAATAGCGTATGAACCTTTTTAGGCAGATATGCAGATAGGCCGGACGGCCGGCCCGGTCAAGCGCCTGCCGTCCGGGTTTGCGAAACGCGAAATGGGGAGCTGTAAATGACGCAACATCATTCACATCCGTTTGCGGAAAGGACGCTGTCCACCAAAAACATTTTTCAGGGCAAGATCATCTCTTTGCAGGTCGACGAGGTACAACTTCCGAACGGGGAAACGTCCACGAGGGAAATCGTGAGGCACCCGGGAGCGGTTGCCGTGCTGGCGCTGAAAGAAGATAAAATGATCGTCGTGGAACAATACCGCAAGGCGTTGGAGAAAACCCAGATCGAAATTCCCGCGGGCAAGCTTGAACCGGGGGAAGACCCGCTGGAAGCGGCGAAACGCGAATTGGAAGAAGAAACGGGCTTTGTTTGCGAATCGCTTATTCATATCAGTTCGTTTTATACATCCCCGGGATTTGCCGACGAACTGTTGCATCTTTATGCGGCGGAACAGTTGAAGGAAGGCGAGAAGCGGCCGGACGAGGACGAGTTTCTGGAATGCGGGGCGATCACGCTGGATGAAGCGCGCCGGTATATCCGGGAGGGGCGGATCAGCGACGCGAAAACGATCGCCGCCGTATACGCATGGCAGATCTACCGTTTGACAGGATCGTTTCACCCGTGACGAAACCGTTGCAGTCCTACTACGCCGACCTTCATATTCATATCGGCCGCACCGAAAAAGGCGTCCCGGTCAAAATCAGCGCGGCGCGCAATCTGACCTTTATGAACATCGCCCGCGAAGCTTCCGAACGGAAAGGCATCGGGGTCGTCGGCATCATCGATTGCCACAGCCCCGCCGTTCAGGAGGACATCATGCGGTACCTCGATCAGGGCGAGATGACCGAGCTTGCCGGTGGCGGACTTAAGTATCGGAACACCGCCATCCTGCTTGGTTGTGAGGTCGAAGTTCGCGACCAGGGGATGGGTCCCGCCCATCTTCTTCTTTTTCTGCCGGACTTGTCGGCCATGCAACAATTTACCCGCTGGATGTCCCGCTATGTGAAAAACGTGAATTTAAGTTCCCAACGGATCTATGTGCCCGCGCGCGTTTTGCAGGAGGAAGTCATCTCGCGCGGAGGTTTTTTGATTCCGGCTCATGTGTTTACCCCGCATAAGAGCGTTTACGGCAGCTGCTCCACGCGCCTGTCCCATTTGCTGGATCCCGGCGGGATCGCCGCCGTGGAACTCGGCCTCAGTTCGGATTCAGAGATGGCTTCGTATATTTCCGAAACGGACCGGTTCACTTTTGTGACCGATTCCGATGCGCATTCTTTGCCCAAAATCGGCAGGGAATACAACAAGCTGGCGTTGGCCGAACCTTCTTTCGATGAGGTGAGGCAGGCGTTAAGCGCGAAAAACGGGCGGCGGGTGGAGGCCAACTACGGTCTTGATCCCCGCCTTGGCAAGTATCACCGCAGTTTTTGCAAGATGTGCGGGAAAATCATCGGAACGGAAGCAAAAGCGGCGGAAACTTGCCCGCATTGCGGAAAAGGCGGCATTGTCAGGGGCGTCATGGACCGCATTCTGGATATCGCCGACCGGAAACAGCCCCGGATCCCCGCTCATCGTCCGCCGTACCGCTACCAGGTTCCGCTGGAATTTATACCGGGGTTGGGACCGCGCAAGATGAAGGAATTGCTTGAGCGTTTCGGCACGGAGATGAACATTTTGCACCGGGTGCCGCGGGAACAGCTCGGCGAGGCGGCGGGAGAACGGATAGCGGAGTATATTATGCGGGCAAGGGAAGGCATGCTCGCGCTTGAATCCGGAGGCGGCGGACGGTACGGAAAAATTTGCGAATCGGTTTAACAATCGTCATACTTCGTTCCTTGTCCACATACTTATGAAAATAATCGGACGACAAGGAGCTGTCATTCATGAACTGGAATTCGCTTATGCGGCAACATCAGAAAAACCAACTGCCCCTTTACGTGTTTGTGTCCGTGTTATTTGTCATGGGTGTGGCGTTCGGCGCGGTCATGGTCAATGCCCTGTCCCTGGAACAAAGGGAAGACCTCGCCCGTTTTTTCAGCGGTTTTTTTCACGTGATCGGCGAAGGGGATATGCTGGACAAAAATGTTACCTTTCATAAAGTGTTCAATATGCACATGAAATGGATTTTGCTGATCTGGATTTTCGGTCTTTCGGTCATCGGCTTGCCGCTTGTTCTTTTGCTGGATTTCCTGAAAGGGGTATTGGTCGGTTTTACCGTGGGTTACTTGGTCAGCCAGCATGCCTGGAAAGGAATGTTGTTCGCCCTCGTTTCCGTCGTCCCGCAAAATGCGGTGATTATTCCTGCGCTTATTGTTTGCAGCGTTTCGGCGATTTCCTTTTCCGTTCAATTGGTGAAAAACCGTTTGATGCGGCGCGGCGGGAGCGTTTATCAACCGTTTATGAACTTCTCGCTTCTCACGCTGGCGATGGCGTTCGTCATGCTGGGGATTTCCCTGTTCGAAGCTTTTTTATCCCCGCAATGGATGAAGTGGGCCGCATCGATGTTCATATCGTGAATACCGTTTGTTTGACTTTCTTCCTGAACTCCGCCTATAATGAAAGCAAACGCCATTTGCGGATATCGTTATCGGAATCGGACTTGCTCCAGGAAAAAGCTCCAGGCAAGACCCGAGGGGGAGGAGTATGGAAGCGAGGATTGAAAAAATTAAGCAACAGCTGCAAGCCCAGGGCTACAAGCTGACATCGCAGCGGGAGGCGACCTTGCGGGTTCTGCTGGAAAATGAAGCGGACCATCTGAGCGCGGAAGACGTATTTATGCTTGTGAAGGAAAAAGCGCCCGAAATCGGGCTCGCTACCGTGTACCGCACCTTGGAGCTGCTCAGCGAACTTCACGTGGTGGAGAAAATGAATTTTGGCGACGGGGTGGCCAGATACGATCTGCGCAATGACAACAGCCACCATCACCATCATCATTTGATTTGCGTACAATGCGGCTCTGTGGAAGAAATTATGGAAGACTGGCTTTTGCCGCTGGAAGAACGTCTGGAAAAAGAATACCGGTTCAAAGTGTTGGACCACCGGCTCGATTTTCAAGGATTGTGCCGCCGTTGCGGCCGGACGGGACATCAAAAAGAAAACAGCGACACCCTGAACAGTAACACCCCTACGCGAGAAAAATAATTTATCGTAAGGGTGTTTTTTTGTTGAAATTTTAACGCAAAATAGGAAAAAAGGAAGGGGATCCAGCGAGATGGCAATGACGGTCGGAATTCCGAAAGAAATCAAAGACAGCGAATACCGGGTCGCCCTTACTCCCGCCGGCGCCGGCGCGCTCAGAATGAACGGGCATCGGGTGCTCGTTGAGCGGGGAGCCGGTGAAGGAAGCGGATTTTCCGATGAAGCGTACGCCGCGGAAGGGGCGGAAATCGTGGAAAAGGCGGGCGACGTATGGAAGCGGGCCGACATGGTGATGAAAGTGAAGGAACCGTTGCCTGAGGAATTTGGACATTTCCGGGAAGGCCTGATATTGTTCACATACTTGCATCTTGCGGCGGCTCCCGGTCTGGCGGAGGCGTTGCTCCGCTCCAAAGTGACGGCGATTGCCTACGAAACGATCCAGCTTCCCAACGGTGCCCTGCCGTTGTTGACTCCGATGAGCGAGGTGGCCGGACGGATGGCGGTGCAAATCGGAGCGCAATATTTGGAAGCTTTTTACGGGGGGAGGGGCGTTCTCCTGGGAGGGGTGCCTGGTGTGCCCCCCGCGGATGTCGTCATTCTCGGAGGAGGAATTGTCGGGACAAACGCCGCGAAAATGGCGCTCGGACTCGGTGCGAACGTTGTGGTCATCGAACGGAGCGCGGAACGCATGCGCCAGTTGGACGACATGTTCGGCGGAAGCGTGCGTACGCTGATGTCCAACCCGTACAACATCGCCAATGCCGTGCAGAGGGCCGATTTGCTCATCGGCGCCGTACTCATTCCCGGAGCCCGTACGCCGCGGTTGGTCACGGAACAAATGGTGCGGAAAATGAAGAAAGGGGCTGTCATCGTGGATGTCGCCGTAGACCAGGGAGGCTCGATCGAAACGGTTGACCGGGTGACCACCCACAGCGAACCGACATATGTCAGGCACGGTGTCGTCCACTACGCCGTAGCCAATATTCCCGGGGCGGTTCCGCGGACTTCAACGTTCGCGCTCACGAATGTCACCTTGCCCTATGCCCTGGAATTGGCTGACAAAGGATTTCTGAAAGCGGTGAATGAAAATCCCGCGCTCAAGCTCGGCGTGAATACGCACCGCGGCGCCGTGACGCATCCCGCCGTAGCCGCTTCGCTGGGTTTGCCGTTACAGCGGCTTGCCTCTTCCGGCGAGCCCGAACGCGTTTGACGGCCGTAACCGGCGGACATAACGAAACGGCTTACGGCATAATGTATAGACAAGAAGGATCGGTCGGGCAGGCCGAATAAAGGGAGGGTCCGCGCAATGATTATCGTCGTCCGCAGATGGGTGGAACGGATCAAATTTATCGCGCTTTTTGTGGCGCTTACCGGGCTGTTCTATTATTTGCTCATGTGGATTTCCCCCTGGATGGAACCTTCCGATAAATACAAGGAACCGGCGGGCAATGCGGTCAAAGCGTTCAATGAAGAATTATTGTTGTCCGGCGAGAGCACTTTCTCGGAGCGTCTGCGCTTTTTTTTCTGGTTTGGCGGCGCCTGATTGCGCGGCAGGAAAATAATGTCCCGGCGTGGAAATACATTGTGCCGGGATTTATTACTTTTTTCCGGAGAAAGGATCAATGGAAATGAAAGAAGATTTGCATGCCTTTCTCGATTTTGTTCAGGGCGTAAAAGGGTTGGCGCGCAACACGCTGGAATCGTACGAGAGAGATGTGACCCAATTCATTCAATTTTTGCAACAAAAGGGCGTTACCTCTTTTCGGGACACCAACCGCATTCATTTGGCCGGTTATGTGGCTTCTTTGAAAAACGAAGGGAAGGCGCCGGCTACCGTCACGCGCCATATCGTGTCCATTCGCGCATTATACCGTTTTCTGACCCGTGAACGGCGCATTGACAACGACCCGACCGTTTTTATTGAATTTCCAAGGCTGGAGAAGAAAGCTCCCCGCATATTGACCAGGGAAGAAGTCAACCGCCTGCTTGCCGCTCCCGGGGAATCGGAACCTTTCGGTTTGCGCGACAAGGCCATGCTGGAGCTGTTGTACGCTACAGGAATCAGGGTATCCGAGCTGGCTTCATTGAACCTGGAAGATGTCGACACAAGGCTCGGATATGTGCGCTGTACGGGCAGCCGTACCAAGGAAAGAATCATTCCTTTGGGGAAGCCTGCCGGCGAAGCCGTTCAGGCTTATTTGCGCGGGGCGCGTCAGCAGTTGGCGAAACCGGCTCCGCAAGAACAGGCGCTTTTTTTAAACCATTTGGGGAAACGTCTGACCAGGCAAGGAATATGGAAAGTAATCAAACGTTACGCGTTGGAGGCAAACATTACGGACGAGATGACCGCGCATACCCTCCGGCATTCGTTCGCCGCCCATTTGTTGGAGAACGGGGCGGATGTGCGCATGGTGCAGGAGATGCTGGGCAACAGCGGAATTTCCGCTTTGCAGGTGTACGCCGGTACCCCCAGATCGAGAATGAAAGAAGAATATGACCGGACACATCCGCGGGCGCAATAAGCTGACACGTTTCGGATAGGAAGGAGTGTGCCAATGGTTTTCAAAAAAATCGGACTGATTGTGCTGGACAGCGTCGGCATAGGCGAACAGCCGGATTCGCCGCTTTTCGGGGATGCCGGAGTCAACACCCTGGGGAATATCGCCCTGGCCGTTCCGCTCCGCCTGCCGAATTTGCAGCGGCTGGGCCTGGGCAACATCGCTCCGCTCAAAGGCATTCCGGCGGCGGACAAGCCGCTGGCGTATTACGGGAAAATGCGGGAAGTTTCCGCAGGCAAAGATACGATGACCGGACATTGGGAATTGATGGGGCTGCATGTGACCGTCCCCTTCAAAACGTATCCGGACGGGTTTCCCCCGGAGTTGATCCGAAGGTTTGAACAGGAAACCGGACGCCGCGTGTTAGGCAACAAACCCGCTTCCGGAACGGAGATTTTGGCGGAGCTCGGCGAAGAGCAGATGCGGACGGGGGCGTGGATCGTCTATACTTCGGCGGACAGTGTTTTTCAGATAGCCGCGCACGAGGAAGCGATACCGCTTGAAGAACTGTACCGGGCCTGCGAAATCGCCCGCCGTCTGACATCGGAAGAGGAATACGCCGTAGGCAGGGTCATTGCCCGGCCGTACACCGGCCGCCCCGGATCGTTTGTGCGCACGGCCAACCGGCGCGATTATGCGGTAAAGCCTCCCGGCAAAACGGTGATGAACCAGTTGGAAGAAGCCGGACTGGATTGCATCGCGATCGGAAAAATCAATGACATTTATTCGGGAGAAGGCGTTACGGAAGCCGTCCCGACAAAAAGCAACGCGGACGGGATCGCGAAGACCGTTGAAATCCTCCGCCGGGAATTTCGCGGGCTTGCGTTCACCAATCTGGTGGACTTCGATTCGCTGTACGGACATCGCCGCGACCCGCAAGGTTACGCCTCCGCGCTGGAACAATTTGACCGCGGTTTGCCGGACATCATGGCTTGTATCGGGGAGAACGATCTTTTGATCATCACCGCCGATCACGGAAACGATCCGACCCATACGGGAACGGACCATACGCGCGAGTATGTTCCGCTTATTGTTTACAATCCGCGTTTTTCCTCCCCGGGGCCGTTAGGCATCCGGGAAACTTTCGCCGATCTGGGGCAAACGATAGCCGACAATTTCGGTTTGCCGGGTACCGGCAACGGCGCCAGTTTTTTGCCGCAATTAAAAGGGGGATGGAGACCGTGAGCAAAGATATGTTGCGGCGGGTGGAAGAAGCGGCCGGCCACCTGCGCGGCGTATTGCCCGAATTGCCGGACATTGTCCTGGTGCTCGGTTCCGGATTGGGCCATTTGGCAGACCGCATAGAACGGCCGACCATCGTTCCGTACAAAGAAATCCCCCATTTTCCCGTATCCACCGTCAGCGGGCATGCGGGAGAAATCGTTTCCGGCAAGCTGCGGGGCCGCAACGTGATCGCCATGAAGGGGCGGATTCATCTTTACGAAGGGTATGACGCGCAGACCGTTGCGTTTCCGATCCGGGTCATGAGGGAACTCGGCGCGAAGCGGCTTCTTATTACGAACGCTTCCGGCGGAATCAATCCTTCTTTCCGTGCCGGAGATCTTATGCTGATCCGCGATCAGATCAATTTCATGTTCCGCAATCCGCTCATCGGACCGAATGCGGACCAATTCGGCGAGCGGTTTCCCGACATGTCCGAACCGTACGACAAGCGGCTGCGCGGATTGGCGCTGCGTGTCGCCGCCGGCAAGGGGATCGTTCTGCGCGAAGGCGTCTATGCCGGCGTGCTCGGCCCGTCTTATGAAACGCCGGCCGAAATCCGCATGCTGCGCACGCTTGGCGCGGATGCGGTCGGCATGTCGACCGTCCCGGAAGTCATCGCCGCCCGCCACGCCGGTATGAATGTATTGGGAATTTCCTGCATTACGAACATGGCCGCGGGGATTCTCGGCCGCCCGTTGTCCCACGCCGAAGTGACGGAGACGGCCGGTAAGGTCAGGCACACCTTTTCGGAATTGCTTCTGGGGATCATTCCCGAAATGTAGGGAAAGGGAGGAACGGCGCGATGGAACAAAACTATTTGCAAAAACTGAAGGAATCCGTGAAATATATCGAAAGCCGGCTGGACGGTCTGAGGCCGGCGTTCGGTCTCATCTTGGGATCGGGTTTGGGAGATCTGGCCGAACAAGTGGAACATCCGGTGAGAATACCGTACGGGGACATTCCCCATTTTCCCCGTTCGACCGTTGCGGGGCACGCCGGCAGGCTTGTCGCCGGGGAATTGGAAGGCAAGCCGGTGATTGTCATGCAGGGCAGGTTTCATTATTATGAAGGTTATTCGTTAAAGTCCGTGGTGTTCCCGGTTTATGCCATGAAGCTGTTGGGCGTGGGCGGGCTGGTGATCACGAATGCCGCCGGCGGCATGAACCGCGCCTTTCGTCCGGGCGATTTGATGCTGATTCGCGACCACCTGAACATGACCGGCGGAAATCCGCTGGTGGGGCCGAATGACGAAGAGCTTGGAGTGCGGTTTCCCGATATGTCCGAAGTGTACAGCCGTGAGTACCGGCAGCTTGCCCACCGGGTCGCTTCGGGCATCCTGCTGGAAAACGGCCGGCCGCTAACACTGCGCGAAGGCGTCTACTGCGGCATAAGCGGCCCGTCCTATTGCACTCCCGCGGAACTGATCATGCTGGCCCGCCTGGGCGGCGATGCGGTAGGCATGTCGACGGTGGCCGAAGCGATTGCCGCCCGGCATGCAGGGCTGAAAGTGCTGGGGATTTCCTGTATTACGGACATGGCGGTCGGCGAGGAACTCGAGCCGCTGACGCACGAGCAGGTTGTCGCAGTCGCCGACCGCACGAAGCCGGTTTTCGCCGCGTTGGTCAAAGCATTTTTGCGGGAAATTTGACCGTTTGCGGTCGCAGGACGGCGGCAAATGGCGCTAAAAATAAAGCCGTATGCGCCGTTCCCGGCCGGCTAATCAAATTCCGTCACATCGGTTTCATGCCGCCCAGGAGAATAAGAAAGGCCGTGATCGTGCGAAGGAATCTCGCCGGTACTTTTGCGGACAACGCGCTGCCGAGGAGAACGCCGGGGATCGATCCGGCCAACAGATGGAACGCCCGGTGAGCCTCGGTATGGCCGAAACCGGCGTGCATGGCTCCTGCGGCCGTGACCAGCAATAAAACGTACGCGGTATCGGCGCCGGCAATTTGTGATCCGTTCAGGCGACACAGAATGCGGCAAACTCGATGGCACAACCGCGGCGTTCCGGCGGCGAATGCCCCCGGAAGACTTCCGAAGACGGAATGTTTCACCGGCGTAAAATGAACCGTTTTCTGCCCGTTTTGTTGCAAGGCGCCAAACAGTTTGGCGATGAAATGATAAAACAGACCGGTCCTCGCGGCGATCGCCGGGTTGACGCCCAGCATGACAAGGAGCGGAGCCAGGATGGCCGCACCGCCGATCCCCGTTAACCCGGCCATGAAACCTGCGAAGATCCCGAGAACGGTGATCCTGATGTCCATCGATCCATCTCTCCCGGTTTGCGGTTGAATAACATGCCCGTAGACCATCATACGCCATGCGCCCGCCCGGGTGCCTGTCTCCGGGATGCGGGCGAAGGGCGAAACGGGGACGCCGAGGCATGGTCAGAGGCTGTCGATTCGCTGTTGGCGGCAACCAAACTGTACGGCTTTACGTGAAATGTGGCTTTCCCGATCCCTCAAACAGCCCCGGTCGGAAAGTATATTTTCCGTCAAACAGGGAAAAGAAGGAAATGAAGGTTCGGGATTGCGCATCAGTCCCTCCGAATTGTCACAAAATATTCAACGGCAACCGAGGGGAACGGTAAGGAAAAAACGGTCCGAATCTGCTAAAATAAATAGGAACATTTTTGAACTCGTACCATACGGAAGGCCGTAAAGGCCATCCGGAATGCCGTACGGCGCCTGATGGCCGCCGATAAAAGGTTAGGGGGAACATCGTGCACATGTATAAATGGACTATGCTCACACTTATCATCGTTTCGTGTCTTGTAGGAATCGGGGTGCTGTTGTCGGATGTGAACGAAAGCGCGAAGCAAAGGGCTGCCGCCGAGCAGGAGGCCAAAACGCCCCAGCTCCGCATAACGGCAACCAACTGGAAATTCGACCAGGAAGTTTACAACGTAAAATTGGGCGAGACTTTGAAAGTATCGTTGCAAAACGCCGAAGGGGTTCACGCCGTCGAAATTACCGGATACAACGTAAAGCTGGATGCGACAAACAGTTCTACGGAGGTTACGTTCGACAAACCCGGCGAATATGAAATTTTTTGTACGTTGCTGTGCGGTGAAGGACACGCAGAGATGAGATCCAAACTCATCGTGGAATAAAATCATCGTGGAAAAAAAAAGCGAATAAAAAACGGATTGTGCCGAAAAATGGGCTGCCATCAAGCGGAATGCGCTTGCGGCAGCCCTTTTTCGCTTTTTGCCCGGCCCGGAAAAAACCGTTGGCGCCGCCATCCTTTTAAGCGGCCAGATAGGGCAGCACCAATCCTCCGTAAACAAAGGCGCATACAATGACGAACGCCGGATGAAGTTTGCGCCGGCGGAGCGCCCAATATGCGGCGGCCGCGATGGCGAGCGCATGCCAGAAGCCGATCGTTTCCACGGAACCGGCCCCCATTTGCCACGTCAACACCGCCATCATGACAGCGATAACCGGCTGCACCAACAGCGTCATTCCTTTGATAACCGGAGATTGCCGGTGGCGCTGCAATATGTTCAGCATCAGGATCAGCGCCGCGGCGGAAGGCAATACGGTGGCTGTCAAGGATACGGCCAAGCCGATCCATCCGTACACATCGTACCCCACATAAGCGGCAATTTTCGTGGCGATCGGGCCGGGGAGGGCGTTGCCCAGCGCCAGCACATTGGAAAACTCGGCATCTGTCAGCCACTGGTGGTGGTTGACGATTTCCCGGTGCATAAGCGGGATGGAGGCCGGCCCTCCGCCGTATCCCAGCACATTGGCAATAAAAAAGCCGAGGAGGAGTTTTATCCATTCCATGTCGTGTACCCCTCTTTCCGCTCTCTTCTCTTTCTCAACCGCGAGGCCGTTTTCAAGTGAAAGGCGCCATAGCCGAGAAACAGGACGATCACGGCTGCAGGATGGACGTGAATAATTTGCAGGAGTATGAAGGACAGGGCAAAACAGGCGGTTCCCAGCCATTTGCCGAGTCCCCTGACGGCGCGTTCGGCAAATTCGTACGCCATGATTCCCAGCATGACGGCAATGACCGGCGTGACGGCCGCGATCATCCCCCGGATGACGGGGGACGAACTTAAGGTCCGGACGGCGGATAACAACACAATCATGGCGAATGAAGACGGGAAAATATGGGACAACACGGCGACGGCCGCACCTGCGGAACCTTTGACCCGGTAACCGATATAAGCGGCCATTTTGGTGGCGATCGGACCGGGTAGGGCGTTCGCCAAAGCGAAAATTTCGCCAAATTCTTCGTCGTTAAGCCACCGGTAACGGCTGACGGCTTCATGCCGTATCAGCGGTATGACGGAAGGTCCCCCGCCGTATCCGAGAACACCGGTTTTCAGCATGGCCCAGGCAAGTTGCCAATATGCGTTTTGACGTTTTGAACCGGCCATCGTCTACAGCCTCATTCCCATCCGGCTTTTATACCGGGTAATCAATATTTGGCAATCGACGTTCGTGATCCCCGCAAGCTTATAAAGCTTGTCTTTCAGAAATGACTCCATGTCGCGCTGATTCGCAAACAAGCCGTGCATATGCAGCTTGCTCGGCCCCGTCATGTGATACAGACTCGTGACGGCCGGTTCTTGCGCCAGTTTTTCCGCCACTTCCTGCAAATATTTCGGCTCCACCTCAATATTGAAAAATGCCGAAACACGGATACCGATTTTTTCGGGATTGACGACAGCGGTAAACCGTTCAATGATGCCGTTTTCCGTCAACGCGTTCACTCTGGCCTGTACCGCCACCCGCGAAAGCCCGATTTCCTTCGCCAAATCGGTATAAGAAATTCTGCCGTTGTTCAATAGAATCTGAATAATTTTCCGGTCTGTTTCATCGATTTCAACCGGCGGAACGGATTCCAACCCTTCGGGCGGCATGTCCAATCTCTCCTCCCAATGAAAATATCGTGAAAAAATTGGCAACGTATTGGCAACTTTCAAAACGAAACCTTATTTTTCATTTTATATTCCATAAGTATAAATATAAATTGAATTTTATTCATTATCAACAAATATTGGATAATTATATTACATATTATAATCAAATGGCCGTAAGTTCCGAATCAGGGGAATGTAGTAAAATAGGTCTATCTCTGTATGAAAGAGGAGGTTTTTCATGATCCGAATGGTCGACGTGATCCAAAAAAAACGCCGGGGTCTGGAATTGTCCAGGGAAGAAATCGAATTTGCGGTAGAAGGCTATACGAAGGGCGAAATTCCCGATTACCAGATGTCGGCGTTGCTGATGGCCATATGTTTTCAGGGGATGAGCGAGCGGGAAACCGCCGATCTGACATGGTCGATGGCCCATTCCGGCGAACATGTCGATTTGTCGTCCGTTTCCGGGGTGAAAGTGGACAAGCATTCCACCGGCGGGGTGGGCGACAAAACAAGCCTGATTGTCGCGCCGCTCGCCGCCGCAGCAGGAGTGCCGGTCGCCAAAATGTCCGGAAGAGGGCTGGGGTTTACCGGCGGGACGATTGACAAGCTGGAATCCATTCCCGGTTTTCGGGTGGAACTGTCCAGGGAACAATTTCTTGCGAACGTGAACCGTTTCAGGCTGGCTTTGGCCGGACAAAGCGGAAACCTCGCTCCCGCAGACAAGAAAATCTACGCCTTAAGGGACGTTACGGCCACCGTGGAATCGATTCCGCTGATCGCCAGTTCCATTATGAGCAAAAAAATCGCTTCCGGTGCGGATTGTATCGTGCTGGATGTCAAAACGGGAAACGGGGCGTTCATGAAATCGCTGGACGAAGCCGAACAACTCGCCCGCCTGATGGTCAATATTGGGAAAACATTGAACCGGACCACGGTGGCGGTCATTACCGATATGAACCAGCCGCTCGGCCATGAAGTCGGCAATGCGAATGAAGTCAGGGAAGCGATCGAAGTTTTGCGGGGAGGAGGCCCCGACGATTTGATTTTCATCTCATTGACGCTGGCCGCCCATATGTCGGTTCTCGCAAACGTGTTCCGCACTTATGAAGAAGCTTATGAACGGCTTGAACAAATTTTGAAGTCGGGCCGCGCCCTGGACAAGTTCAGGCAGTTCGTCGAAGCCCAGGGCGGGAATCCCGGGGTGGCCGACAATCCGGATTTGCTCCCGCGGGCCAAATATCACATTGAAGTCAAAGCGGAATGTGACGGGTATGTCGGGGCCATCGATACGGAAAATGTCGGCATTGCCGCAATGCTGCTCGGAGCGGGGAGGAAAAAGAAAGAAGATCGGATCGACCATGCGGCGGGCATCACCATGACGAAAAAAATCGGGCAACGCATAATTGCCGGCGACACGATTGCCGTCCTTCACAGCAACGATCCGGACGTATCCGCCGCGAAAAACTTGCTGGTCCAAGCTGTCCGAATCCGGCCGACCGCCCCGCCTCCCGTTCGTCTCGTACATCGCACGATCACGTAGCCCGGCGCCGTCGTGCAAGCTTCTGCTCCTCTTCTTCCGAAAAAAAGGAATAATTTGCCTGAATTATGCCAACACTGGATAGAAGCCAGATTGTAGGTGGATAGAAGCCAGTATGTTGGTCTAATCAGGAGGAGTAGAAAACATGTTGAAAAAAAGCGTCGCTACTTTGCTCTGTGTGCAACTTGCTTTATTTCTGCATCTTTCTGCGGCTTTCGCCGGGGAGAAAACCGTCGGGGATATCGATCTCGCGCCAAACGCAGCCGCTTCTGTGCTGATGGATGCGGATACGGGCACGATCATCAGCGGAAAAAACATGGATGAAAAACTGCCGCCGGCCAGCATTACAAAAATTATGACGATGCTTTTGATCATGGAGGCTCTGGAATCAGGCAAAATCCGATTGGATGAAAAAGTGCGCGCCAGCGAACATGCCGCTTCCATGGGCGGATCGCAAATTTTCCTCGAAGCGGGGGAAGAAATGACAGTGGAGGAAATGCTCAAAGGCATCGCCATGGCCTCGGCCAACGATGCTTCCGTGGCGATGGCGGAAAAAATTGCCGGCACGGAAGAAGCGTTCGTTAAGATGATGAACGAGCGGGCCAAAGAGCTGGGAATGAACAATACGAACTTCGTCAATTGCAGCGGATTGCCGGCGGATCAACATTATACGACCGCCCGCGATATCGCGATCATGTCCCGGGAGCTTTTGAAATACGAAAAAGTGACCCAATATACCGGGCTTTACCAGGATTATTTGCGCAAAGACACGGACAAACCGTTCTGGTTGGTCAACACCAATAAGCTGGTTCGGTTTTATTCGGGGTTGGACGGGTTGAAAACCGGGTATACGAGCGAGGCGAAATATTGCCTGTCCGCGACAGCCAAAAGAGATACCTTGCGCGTGATCGCCGTCGTCCTCGGAGAACCGGATACCAAGACGCGCAACGCCGAAGTGGCGAAAATGCTCGATTATGCGTTCTCGCAATATACGAACTATCCGATATTTAAACCCGGGGACAGCCTGGGGACCATGCGCGTCAACAAAGGGCATGTCAGGGAAGTTCCGCTGATTGCCAAACAACAGTACAGCGTGCTTATGAAAAAAGGCGAAGCGAAGGACAATATCCGCCACGAACTTCAGTTGCAACCGAATATTCAGGCGCCCGTCGCTCCGGGACAAACCGTCGGAAAACTCGTCGTTTATCATAATGGACAAATGTTGACCGAGTTTCCCATTGCTTCGCCGATGGAAGTGAAAAAGGCCGGATGGTGGATGCTGTTTAAACGGTCGATGTCCGGCATGTTTATGTCCGATTGATTTTTGCGCTTTGGTGTTGCGCCTTTCATGTCGAAAAAACGTTCGATTCGGCGAAACGTGACCGATTTCTTCTAGTTTTGTCAGCCGGGAGGAATTGAGTTGTTTCGCGTAGAAAAGAATGTGCAAGACATGGAAGGAGTGAGCTTGAAGTGAGTCTGCAGGTTGAAATAGAGCATGATAGCAAGGCTTTGATCGTACGGCTCAAAGGGGAATTGGATCATCATACTGCCGAAACGGTAAGGGCCAGGATGGAGGAAGCGATCGCGGACAGCAACTGCCGTAACGTGATTCTTAACATGGAACATTTGAGTTTTATGGACAGTTCCGGGCTGGGCGTGATCCTCGGCAGATATAAACAGATTACAGGCAAAGGTGGCAAAATGGTGGTTTGCGGCATCAACCCGTCTGTTCACCGCTTGTTTCAGATGTCGGGCCTGTTCAAAATTGTAACTGTCGAAGAAAACGAGAGATCGGCGGTTTTGCGTTTGGAGGGCGTGTCCTGATGGAGAAAAATTTCATGACTCTCCGGTTTGCCGCAAAGTCCGAGAATGAATCGTTCGCCCGCGTCACCGTCGCCGCTTTCCTTTCCCGGCTCGATCCGACATTGGATGAATTGATGGATATCAAAACGGTAGTTTCCGAGGCGGTCACGAATGCAATCATCCACGGGTACGAGAATGATCCGGAAGGCATCATCACCATTACCGCGCAATTGGAGGACAATGTGCTCACGCTCATCGTGGAAGATCAGGGACGCGGGATCGCCGACGTGGAACTGGCCAGGCAACCGCTCTATACGTCCCGTCCCGAATTGGAAAGGTCGGGGATGGGCTTTACGATCATGGAAAACTTTATGGACCGCCTCGAAGTGGAAACGGCTCCGGGGAAAGGGACCAAAGTGATCATGACCAAGCGTATCGAATCCGCGAAACCGCTTTACAATGAGTCCGGCCGATGAATCGAATGAACGTTCGCGGGAACCCGCAGGTGAATACAGGCGAAGTATCGCTTCTTGCCGAGAGGTTAGGGGTACGAAATGATGGATGATTTCAAGCATGCTTCACAAGGATTTCTCGATGACGGCGAAGTCAAAAGATTAATAGCGCTGAGCCAGGCCGGAGACAGCATCGCCCGGGACACGCTCGTAAACTGCAATATCCGGCTTGTGTGGTCGGTCGTTCAACGTTTTTTGAACAGGGGTTACGAGGCGGAAGACTTGTTTCAGATCGGGTGCATCGGCTTGCTCAAATCGGTGGATAAATTTGATTTGTCCTACGACGTCAAATTTTCCACTTACGCCGTACCGATGATTATAGGGGAAATTCAGCGGTTTCTGCGTGACGACGGCACGATCAAAGTCAGCCGCTCGCTGAAAGAATTGGCCAATAAAGTGCGGAAAACGAAAGATGAACTGTCCAAGACGCTCGGGCGTTTGCCAACGGTCAGCGAAGTGGCTGAAGAGCTGGGTCTGAGCACGGAAGATATCGTACTTGCGCAAGAAGCGAACAAGGCCCCGTCGTCGATTCACGAAACCGTCTTCGAAAACGACGGCGATCCGATTACGCTGATGGACCAGATTGCCGACGATTCGCAAGAGCAATGGTTTGAGAAAATGGCTTTGAATGAAGCCATCGGTTCGCTGACGGAGCGGGAACGGCTCATTGTATATTTGCGCTATTACCGCGACCAGACGCAGTCGGAAGTCGCCCGCCGTCTGGGAATTTCCCAGGTGCAGGTTTCGCGTCTGGAGAAAAAAATTTTGCAATCGATCAAAAATCAGATCGCCCAGTAATAAACCGGGAACGGATCGTCCGGCAAGGCCTTTTGAAAATCTTTCTGCCGCCTGCCGTTTGCCGGCCGTTTTTTCTTAACATTATAGTTTGGCCGCTGCTGCTCATGAGTATGCGGCCGTTTTTTTATGCATACTATGGACATTATTGCTAGGAATATTGGCGCATCCGCACGGTTTTGTCCATATTTTTGCATGGAAAAGAGGTGTTCACGGTGGCGACGAATTCGGCGCCCGTCCTATATGTCCGATTGCGTAAAAGATTGCGGATTTCGAGAGGAACAGACATCGTTTTGGGACAAGTCGCCCAGATCATTGCGGAACCGGAATGCGAGGAAAAGCTGAAAAAGCTGCCGCTTTACCGACCGCAGCCCGGGGACGGCAATCTCGTCCTGATCGATATGATGCGGATCGTCCGCGAAGTCAAAAAACGGTTTCCGGATATGCAGATTGAACATTTTGGCGAACCTCACACCCTTGTGGAAATCGCATCTTCGGACAAGAAACCGAATATCGCCGTCATCGCGGCGGTCTGGTTTCTGCTGTTTATCGGTTCGGGAATGGCGATTATGAACTTTCATGCGGATGTCAGCATGTTGGAAGTGCACAGGAGAATTTATGAACTCATCACCGGCGAAAGGGCGGCGCATCCTTTATTGCTGCAAATCCCGTATTCCGTCGGCATTGGAGCGGGGATGATCCTGTTTTTCAACCATTTGTTCAAGAAAAAAATCAACGAGGAACCGAGCCCGCTGGAAGTGGAAATGTTCATGTATCAGGAAAACATTCACCAGTACGTGATCACCGACGAGTATTCCAAAATCCATGCGAAGGAGGAGAAAAGCGTTTGAATGTTTTCCTGGAGGCGGTCCTTCCCGCTGTCATCGGTTTGGCAGGCGGTTTGGCGGTCGGCAGCGGAATGGTCGCTTTCCTCATCGTACTGGACATTATCCCCCGGCTGGCGCAAATTGCCCGATACTATCAGGGCGTTCGCTTCTTTGAAGGAGCGGTTGTGCTGGGTTCCGTATATTGGACGTTAGCCGATTTTTTCGACTGGACCATGCCGTTTTCTCCCGCCGGAACCGCCGTGGCCGGTTTGTTTTGCGGATGTTTTGTCGGCATGCTCGCCGCCGCGTTGACGGAAGTGATCAACGTGTTGCCGATCATGGCCAAACGTTTACGGATGGGCGATTTTATTTTATGGCTTCTTGCGGCAATGGTGTTTGGCAAAACTTTCGGTTCCCTGTTTGACTGGATCGTGTACGCGAGAATGCATCACGGACCGTAACCCGGCAACCGCCCGAACTTTCGGGAATGGCGGTTCATTACTTTTTCTTCGGTTATCTTTATGTTATGATAATGTTACTTTTATTAACATGAAAAAAGATTCGTACAAAGGGAAGAGGAGAAATTGTATGTATTTGCATGGTACCAGCAGAATCAATGAAAGAGGCCATCTGGAAATCGGCGGTTGCGATACCGTCGATCTGGCGAGACGGTTCGGCACCCCGCTGTATGTGATGGATGAAGCGTTGATCCGTACGCGGGCGCGGGAATTCGTTCAGGCGTTCCGCGATTCCGGTTTGAAATTTCAGGTTGCTTATGCGAGCAAAGCGTTTTGCGTGATGGCGATGTGCCGATTGGCGGACGAGGAAGGGCTGTCGCTCGACGTCGTTTCGGAAGGCGAGCTGCATACGGCGCTGAAGGCCGGTTTTCCTGCCGAACGCATTCATTTTCACGGCAACAACAAAACCCCCCAAGAAATCGAAATGGCGCTTGATGCAAAGATCGGCTGTTTCGTAGTGGACAATTTTGTTGAACTTTATATGCTGAATGACATGGCCAAAGAGAAAAACCGCCGGGTTAAAGTGCTGCTGCGCATAACTCCCGGAGTCGAAGCGCATACCCATGAATACATTTCCACGGGACAAACGGACTCCAAATTCGGCTTTGACCTCCAAAGCGGTTCGGCTTTCAAGGCGGTACAGGAAGCTTCCCGGCTGGACAACATCCGATTGCTCGGCATTCACTCGCATATCGGTTCGCAAATCTTCGAGGTGGAAGGTTTCAGGCTCGCTGTGCAAAAATCGGCCGAATTTGCCGTTGCCGTATACAAAGAGCTTGGGGTCCGCTTTGAAGTGGTCAATTTGGGCGGAGGTTTCGGCATCCGCTATGTTGAAGGCGACAAACCTTTGGCGGTGTCGGAATATGTGGCGGCCATTACGGATGCGGTCAAACAATATTTCGGAGCCGCGCCATACCCCTTGCCGGAAATTTGGGTGGAACCCGGGCGCAGCATCGTGGGCGATGCGGGGACAACACTGTATACGATCGGCACTTTCAAGCATATTCCAGGAGTGCGCAAATATGTGGCTGTCGATGGAGGGATGACGGATAATCCGCGTCCGGCCTTGTACGGATCGAAGTATGAAGCGGTGTTGGCCAACAGGCCGGACGAGCCCGCGGAAGAAGTCGTTTCCATTGCCGGCAAATGTTGCGAGAGCGGGGATATGCTGATTTGGGATTTACCTTTGCCGGAGGCGAAGACGGGCGATATTCTGGCCGTGTTTTGCACGGGAGCCTACAACTATGCGATGGCCAGCAACTACAACCGGATCCGCCGTCCTGCCGTTGTTTTTGTCAAAGACGGACAGGCGGACCTCGTTGTGAAGCGCGAATCGTTAAGCGATCTTGTCGGCAACGACGTAATTCCCGAGCGAATGCGCAAGGAAGCTTCCGAAACGGTGTAATAAAGGGAGCAATAAAAAACGGATCCGGCATAAAAAGGAGGTTGGCCGTTTAGAGATGAAACAGGCGAAAATTACGATGGCCGACGGCGCGGAAATCGTCATCGAGCTGTTCGAAAACGATGCGCCGAATACCGTAGCCAATTTTGAAAAGCTGGCCAATTCGGGCTTTTATAACGGCCTTGTGTTTCACCGCGTTATTCCCGGCTTTGTCGCCCAGGGGGGATGCCCCTACGGAACGGGTACAGGCGGACCCGGTTACTGCATCGACTGCGAAATCAATCCCAATAAACATGAACGGGGTTCGGTCGCGATGGCCCATGCCGGACGCAATACCGGCGGCAGCCAGTTTTATATTTGCTATGAGCCGCAACCGCATTTGGACGGGATCCATAGCGTTTTCGGCAAAGTGATCAAAGGAATGGAGCATGTCGATGCGTTTGTCGGCCGCGACCGGATGGAAACGGTGGAAGTCATGGAAGTATGACGGCCGCTATTTGAAAATGGTTGCTTTTTTCATTGGTTTGTTATATGATTCGTATCAACAATGAATTTTTCGCGTACAATTCCATAATCGGCAATCCTTCGGGGCAGGGTGAAATTCCCTACCGGCGGTGATACTTAAGGTTCATCTTAAGTTCAGTCCGTGACCCGGCCATGACCGGCAAGATCCGGTTTGGACGGTGGACTCCGGTGCAAATCCGGGACCGACAGTATAGTCTGGATGGGAGAAGGATCTGTATCGTTGTTGTGCAAAGCATGAAACATTGTGTGTTTTTTCACATAAATGTTCTGTTTCATTATGCGAAAAAAGCCCCTTAGCATGAAAAGGGGCTTTTTGTGTTCGCTGGAGGTGCGGCATACTTTGGAGCGGGTAAACGATGAATACTACATGCGGCTGGCGTTGCATCTGGCTGAAGCGGCCTGCGGCCAAACGGGGATTAACCCGGCTGTCGGATGCGTCATTGTCAGGGACGGCAATATTGTCGGTGTGGGGTCTCATTTGGAAATGGGGGGACCGCATGCGGAGATTCACGCTTTGCAGATGGCCGGTTCCAGGGCGGAAGGCAGCACCGTGTACGTAACGTTGGAGCCATGCAGCCATTTCGGACGGACGCCGCCTTGCAGCGACCGGCTGATCCGGGAAAAAGTCCGGCGTGTGGTGATTGCTTGCCAAGATCCGAATCCGAAGGTGGCGGGAAAAGGAATCGCCCGCCTTATGCGGCACGGGATCGACGTGGTGACGGGAGTGCTCGAGCGTGAGGCGTTGGAGCTCAACGAGGTTTTTCACAAATATATTGTCACCGGCAAGCCGTTTGTCACGTTGAAGACAGCATCCACGCTGGACGGAAAAATCGCTTCCCGCACGAAAGACAGCAAGTGGATTTCCGGCGAGCAATCCCGCGCTTACGCGCATACGCTGCGCCACCGGCATCAGGCGATTATGGTCGGGGTGGATACGGTGATTACGGATAATCCGCAGCTTACGGCCAGGATGGAGGTTCCTTCCCGCCAGCCGGTCCGCATAGTCGTCGACTCGCGCTTGCGCATACCGGAAACGGCGGCGATGCTTCATGACGGCAAGGGACCGGTGCTCATTATGACCACGGAGCAAGCTCCGCGGGAACGCCGCCTTCGTCTGGAAAGCCTGGGAGCCGAAGTCGTGCCCTGCGGAAACGGTCCCCGCGTAGATCTGCATCTGGCCTTGGAAGAACTGGGAAAAAGGCAGATCGCTTCCGTGTTGCTGGAAGGCGGGGGCACGCTCAATGGCGCCATGCTGGAAAACGGTCTGGTGGATAAAATAGTTTTGTTTTTCGCTCCGAAAATTATCGGCGGAGCGGAACGTTCCAGGACGAATTTTCAATTCCGGGGTTTTGACCTCATTTCGCAATCGATCACCCTGCAGCGGGTGAAGGTGGAAATGAGCGGGGAAGATGTTTGTCTGACGGGTTACCCTTGTTACGAAAGGGCTGAGGCATAAAAATGTTCACGGGTATTGTCGAGGAGATCGGAACGATTCAACGGGTGGAAAGACGAGGGCAGTCGATGGTACTCTCCATAGCGGCCCGGCGGATTGCGGAGGACGTGCGGATCGGCGACAGCATAGCGGTCAACGGCGTTTGTCTCACCGTCGTTGCTTTTGACGGCTCCTCCGTTACCGCCGAAGTAATGCCGGAAACGTTCCGCAGAAGCACTTTGCATCTGTTGACTTTGGGAGACAAGGTAAATCTGGAGCGGGCGTTGCCGGCCGGCGGCCGTCTCGGCGGCCACATCGTCCAGGGCCATATTGACGCCATTGGCACCGTTCTGTCACGGGGAAGGGAAGAAAATGCCGTTGTTTTCCGCATTGCGCCTTCCGATCCGGCCATTCTCCGCTATGTGGTAAGCAAAGGCTCCGTCGCGGTAGACGGCATCAGCCTGACGGTCGTGGATGTGACGCCTCAGGATTTTTCCGTGTCGATCATCCCGCACACATTGGAACAAACGATTTTGTCCGACAAGCGGGCGGGACAGAAAGTCAACCTGGAAACCGACATCTTGGGCAGATATGTGGAAAAGTTGCTGATGTCCGCACAGGGCGGCGTCCTGCCTCCGTCTTCCCGGCAAAAAAGCGGGATCACTGCCGGTTTTTTGGCCGAGCATGGATTTATGTAAGCTGAACCCGAAAGGAGTGTGTACCGATGGCGCAACCTGTTTTCGACCGTATTGAAGATGCCATATACGATCTGATGCTGGGCAAAGTCATCATCGTTGTCGATGACGAAGACCGGGAAAATGAGGGAGATTTGATCGCCCTGGCGGATAAAGCGACGCCGGACGTCATTAATTTTATGATCAAGGAAGGCCGCGGCCTTGTCTGTGTTCCGATTACCGAAGAACGGGCCGAGGAGCTCGACCTTCCGCCCATGGTCGCCCATAATACCGATTATCACGGGACGGCGTTTACCATTTCGGTGGACCATATCGATACGACGACGGGAATATCCGCATACGAACGTTCCCGCACCATCCGGGCGCTGATCGATCCGGATACCAAGCCGCAACACTTTCGCAGGCCGGGGCATGTGTTTCCGTTAATTGCGAAAAAGGGCGGCGTGTTGCGCCGGGCAGGGCATACGGAAGCGGCTGTCGATCTGGCCCGCATGTGCGGTTCCTACCCTGCCGCCGTCGTTTGCGAAATTATAAAGGAAGACGGCACGATGGCCCGCATACCCGATTTGATCGAATTTGCGGCCCGCCATCAGTTGAAGATGATCGCCATACGCGATCTGATCCGTTACCGCAATGAAAAAGAAAAGCTTGTCAAGCGCGAGGTCGAGGTCCGGTTGCCTACGGAATACGGAATGTTCACCGCGGTGGCTTATTCCAACGAAGTGGATGCGAAGGAGCATGTCGCGCTTGTCAAAGGAAAAATCGACAGCTCCCGTCCAACGCTGGTGCGCGTGCATTCGGAATGTTTGACCGGGGATGTGTTCCATTCCAACAAATGCGATTGCGGTCCGCAGCTGGCTGCCGCTTTGAGGCAGATCGAAAAGGAAGGATCCGGCGTGCTGTTGTACATGCGTCAGGAAGGCCGGGGAATCGGGCTGATCAACAAATTGAAGGCTTACCGGCTGCAGGAACAGGGATTCGACACCGTGGACGCGAATATTAAATTGGGGTTTGCTCCCGATTTGCGCGATTACGGGATCGGGGCGCAGATTTTAAAAGACCTCGGCGTGCGGAAAATGCGCCTGCTCACCAATAACCCGCGCAAAATTCGCGGCCTGGAAGGTTACGGTCTGGAAGTGGTCGAACGGGTGCCCATCCAGATTGCCGAGAACAAGGATAACGCCAATTATTTGCACACGAAAAAAGAGAAACTCGGACACCTTTTGGATTTTGCCGGTTCGGCCGACGGATAACCGTTCCGGCGCCGGGCTGTTTTGCACATACAAAAACAGTGAAGGGAAGATGCATACCATGCCGAAAGTATACGAAGGGTTGTTAGTCTCCGAAGGGTTGAAATACGGGATCGTGATTTCCCGCTTTAATGAATTTATCACGTCGAAACTGTTGTCCGGGGCGCTTGATGCCCTGAAAAGACACGGAGCCCGCGACGAAGACGTGGACATCGCGTGGGTGCCGGGCGCGTTTGAAATCCCGTTTGCCGCGCAAAAGATGGCGGAAAGCGGAAAATATGATGCCGTCATTACCCTCGGTGCCGTAATCCGGGGTTCGACTCCTCATTTTGATTACGTGTGCAACGAAACGGCGAAAGGGATTGCAGCCGTCAGCCTGAAAACCGGCGTACCGACCATCTTCGGCGTATTGACGACCGAATCGATCGAGCAGGCTATCGAACGCGCAGGCACGAAGGCGGGAAACAAAGGCTGGGAAGCAGCCGTCGCAGCCATTGAAATGGCCAATTTGAACCGCCAGATTTCCAGCTAATCCGTTGCCACCGGAGGGGAGGTTCGGCTGTTGAAAGTATTGTACAAGCTGGAAGCCTTTGAGGGACCGCTTGACTTGCTCCTGCATTTGATCGATAAAGCGGAGATCGACATTTACGATATTCCGATCAAACAAATCACCGAGCAATATATGGAGTTTGTAAAAGCGATGCAGGACTCCAAACTGGAAATAGCCAGCGAATTTCTTGTTATGGCCGCAACCCTCCTGTCGATCAAAAGCAAGATGCTGTTGCCCAAGCCTCCCTCTTCGGAACGAAGCGATGAGGCCTACGATGAGGAAGAGGAATATGAGGATCCCCGGGCGGAGTTGGTGGAAAGGCTCGTAGAATACCGGAAATATAAGGAAATGGCCGAACAGCTCCGTGAAAAAGAACTAAAACGGAGTTTGATCTACACGAAAGAGCCGTGCGATCTTTCCCCTTACTTGCGCGGTCTGAAGATCAATCCGGTAGAAGGCCTTACGACGGACGATCTGCTTCATGCCTTCCAGCGGGCGTTAATGAAACAGGCGAGCCGCCATGTGGTGGCCAAAATACGCAGGGATGAAATTTCTGTCAAGGAACGGATGTCCGAAGTGGTGGACCTGTTGAAAAAAAAGGGGGGGAAATTGCTGTTTTCCCGCCTGTTCGACGACAACATGACGCGGGTCGAGGTTGTCGTCACCTTCCTCGCCATATTGGAATTGATGAAGATGAAACGCATTGTATGTTTTCAGCACGGGCTGTTTGAAGAGATTGTTATTCAAGCTAGAGAGGACGGGCCAGCGGATGGATTTTCGGATGATGAAATCGGTAATTGAGGCGTTGTTGTTCGTGGCCGGCGATGAAGGCTTGGAAATCAGGCAACTCGCCGAAGTGCTGCAAGTTCGCGAAGAGGTGGCGGAGCAGGCCATCAGAGACTTGAAGCATGAGATGGGCGTGCAGGGCCGCGGCCTGACGATTGTGAAACTGGCCGGCGCTTATCAGCTGGTCACTTCGCCCGATGTTGCGCCTTATATCGAACGGTTCGCCGCATTGCCCATGCGCGGCACTTTATCCCAGGCCGCCCTCGAGACGTTGTCCATTATCGCGTACAAACAGCCGATTACGCGGATCGAGATCGAAGAAATCCGCGGAGTGAAATCGGACCGGGCCATACATACGTTGATCAGTAAAGATCTCATCATGGAAGTGGGGCGGGCGGATGCCGTGGGCCGTCCGATCCTGTACGGGACAACGAAACAGTTTTTGGACTATTTCGGATTGTCCAGTTTAAACGATTTGCCGGAACCGGTTTCTTTGGATGCCAGAGGAATGCTGGATGAAGAAACGCGCCTCCTTTTCGAGAAGCTGGAAGCCAAGCAGCTGACGATCGACGATGTGCCTCCACAGCCCGATGCGGCGAAAGACGGCGCATGAAATGAATGCGGCGGTGCCATAATAACTTCGGTCCCATATTTTTCGGCCGGAGTTTTTTTGCATTCTCCCGTTTTCGAAAGGCAGGTCGCTCTCACAGATGATGTGGTGGTACGGAGTTGCGGCTCTTATCGCACTGTTGTCCTTGCTGTTGTTTACCCGCATAAATTTTGAAGTGATATACAACAGGTTAAACCGCGACGACCGGTTAACTCTCCGGGTTCACGCGTTGTTCGGACTGGTCAAATACCGCAAAGAAGTTTCGGCCATCCGGTTCAGAAACCTGGTGGACGGACTCTTCCTTCAACAGGAATCTTTGTTGAATGGCGGCCTTTTCCGACAACAGGACGACGGACAAATCAATTTGCCGAAGCTTAGGAAAGCTTTCGGAAAATTTCTGATCCTGAAACAACACGTGAAAGGTTTTTCCGCATGGTCGAAACAGCTTTTGAAACAGGTTGAATGCACCCGTTTTACGTGGACGACCCGGATCGGGCTGGGCGAAGCGACTTCCACCGCGATTGCCGTGGGCACGTTGTGGAGCCTGAAAACCGTGCTGCTCCGCTCCCTGTTGCAGCGTTTCAAACATAGCGAAAATCCGCAGTTAAACGTGATTCCCGAATATCGCGCCGAATGTTTTTCTACGGAATTGTCCGCCTCAGGGCGCATGGTTTTGGGCAAAGCTGTCCTGGGCATGGTGACCCTGTTTGTGCGGATTTTACAAGTGAAGGGCGGATTGAGGGCGTGGCGCAATACGCTGCTTAAGCCGCAGCCATAGTTTCTGGCAAATAACTGCCGTACATAGAACAGGGGGTTTTGAGCAAACTAAAAAAGCCGCTATCTCATTCCTGAATCATTGTTATTTTTTGAAAGGAGGAGTCAGGTGATGGATCATCCCATACAGGGACTTATGAAAACGGCCATGGAAAATATCAAGGAAATGGTCGATGTGAATACGATCGTTGGTGATCCCGTGGAAACTCCCGACGGCAGCGTCATTATGCCGATTTCAAAAGTCGGATTCGGCTTTGCGGCTGGAGGCAGCGAGTTTTTCAGCGATGGGGACATTCAATCCGCTGAAAAACAATCCGCCGGCATGAATGACGCGATGAATGCCCAGGTTACCTTCCCGTTCGGCGGAGGCAGCGGGGGCGGTGTCTCCATTACGCCGATTGCCTTCCTGGTCGTGGGAAAACAAGGGATCAAAGTGGTCCCGCTGGACAACCAGACGCATTTGTATGAGCGGATTATCGAATCCGCGCCGCAAGTGGTCGACCGCATTCAAAACATGATCAAAGGCGGACAACAAACCGGCCCGGCGACACAGTCCGCAAATAATGCGGAGACCAATATCATTGTCTAGTTCCGAAATGGCGTGAATGAAAGGCTGCTCTTTACCCGAGCGGCTTTTTTTCGTTTGTCCGAAGACGGCGTTATACGGCGAATGGGGCAAGCATATACTTGTACCAGATATGCCGCTCGGATAGGAGGCGTCTTGTTGGATGAAACCATGCCTATTACGCTTTGGCCTCATCATTGCCTTACTGGCGGGAATCACGGCGACACCGGCCTTGTCTTACGCCCGTATCCCGCAACTGGATACCAACGCTGAGGCGGCGGCCGTTGTCGACGTGTCGTCGGGCCGGATCCTGTACAGCAAACAAGGGGACGTACGTATGCGGATCGCCAGTTTGACCAAAGTGATGACGGCGATTGTGGCCATTGAACAGGGAAACCTGGCCGATCTGGTGACTGTCAGCCGGAACGCCGCGGTCCAGGAAGGGTCATCCGTATATTTGAAGGCGGGAGAACAAGTCAGCCTGTCCACATTGTTGTACGGATTAATGTTGCGTTCGGGCAACGATGCGGCGGTGGCGATCGCCGAACATGTCGGCGGATCTCTTGAAGGATTTGTATATATGATGAACGAAAAAGCGGCGCAGTTAGGCATGACCAACACGCATTTCACCAATCCTTCGGGACTCGATGAAGAAGGCCATGTGTCCACGGCGAACGATCTGGCAAAGTTGACCGCCTATGCCTTAAAAAATCCGGTTTTCCGCGACATCGTCAAGACGAAAGTGAAACGGCTCCCGAATCCGGACGGCCGTTGGGATTACGTATGGGAAAATAAAAATAAAATGCTGCATTTATACGAAGGCGCGGACGGCGTGAAAACGGGATATACGAAGCTTGCCCGCCGCTGTCTGATCTCTTCGGCCACGCGGGGCGGGCAACAAATCGCGGTGGTAACCTTAAATGACAACTACGACTGGGCCGACCACGCGCGCGCACTCGATTACGGGTTCGAACATTTTCCGCTCACGCAACTGGCCAAAAAGGGAGAACCAGTCGACGGAACGAAACTGGTCATCGGCAGCAATTTTTATTACCCGTTGACGGAAGAAGAGAAAAGCCGCGTTACGAAAAAAACGATACTGGGAGATCCGCGTTCCCTCAGTTACCGTTTGGGAGAACTGGGCCGTTTGCAAATATCGCTTGAAAACGAAGTTATCGCTTCCTTGCCGTTATATGACGGACAGCATCCGATTTTCAGGCGGGATGAAAACGGGGCGTCGGAAAAGTCCGCGGGGACTTGGAGCAAAGAGGGAGGCTACATGGAAAAACTGCAGCGGCTGGTGCGGGCATTGTTTTCGTTTGTAAGAGAACCGGCAGGAAAGGAGAGGGCGTAAAAACATGGTCAATTTCATTTGGGTGGCGATGATTGTTGCAGGTTTTGTGGTGGCGGCGTTTCAGGGAAGGATGGAAGAAACGACAAAAGCGGTATTTGACGGCGCAGAGACGGGAGTGACCATTTGTTTCGGCCTCATCAGCATCCTTTCGTTCTGGCTCGGCATGATGAAAATCGCTGAGGATGCCGGTCTTTTGCAACGGTTGAGCAATGCGATCAGTCCCTTCGTCCGGCTGTTATTTCCAAGCGTGCCGAAAGATCATCCCGCGTTGGGTTATATTATGTCCAATTTGAGCGCCAACATGTTGGGATTAGGCAACGCGGCGACTCCCATGGGCATTAAAGCGATGCAGGAGCTGCAAAAGCTGAATCCGGACAAGGAAACGGCTTCCCCGGCGATGTGCACGTTGCTTGCGCTGAACACATCGAGCATAACGTTGATCCCTACAACCGTCATCGCGATCCGCATGAATTTCAATTCGGCGAATCCGACCGAAATCGTAGGAACGACATTGGTGGCCACATTCATATCGACTTTTGCGGCGATCGTGATCGACCGCTGGTACCGCTACAGACAAGGCAGTATCCCGCCTGGACCTCCGTCCAAGTCGATTGGATTGAAAGGATGATCGCAGTTGTACAATATCGTTTCCGCACTGTCGGCATGGGTGATTCCGGTCATTGTCGCATTCATCCCGCTGTATGCGGCAACCCGCAAAATCCCGGTATACGAATCTTTCGTTGACGGGGCGAAAGACGGATTCCAGACGGCGGTCAAAATGATTCCGCATCTGATCGCCATGATGGTTGCGATCAGCGTCTTCCGCGCTTCCGGAGCGATGGATTTGCTGCTTTCGTTGATGAAACCTTTCTTCGATCTGGCCGGAGTTCCCGGTGAAATCTTTCCGCTTGCCATTTTGCGCCCGATTACGGGTTCCGGTTCGTTGGCCTACACCGCGGACTTAATGAAACAGTTCGGACCGGATTCCATGATCGGACGCATTGCTTCCACTATGCAGGGAAGCACGGATACGACGTTATATGTGTTGACCGTGTACTTTGGAGCGGTCGGTATCCGCAAAACGAAGTACGCGCTGAAGGTCGGTTTGGCAGCGGATCTGATCGGTTTTGCCGCTTCGGTGATCATTTGCATTCTCATATTCGGTTAATTTGCAAACATGCCAAGTCTTGCGGAAAAACGGCAAGGCACGAGCGCACCATCAAAAATCGGCCTGCATATGATTGAAGAAATGCTCCTCGTTAAAGGTGAACCGTTATGCGATATGCAGGGATTATTCTTCACCATTCCGCGTGCCCGTCCATTAACGGCAAAGGGTTCGATTTTTTTGTCACGAAACATGCCCTTGTCGTTCCTTCTCCCCACCGTACCGATCCTGATTTTATCCATATCTGCCTTGAAGGCGATTTTTCCCGCGGGTCTCCCTCAATGCCCGAATTGGAGAAACAACTGTTCGTTTTGAATCAACTGCGTCTTCGCTTGCAGGGAATGTACCAATTTCATGAGAACGACATCTTTCCCCATAACGAAGATTGCCCGGGCGACGCTTTTCCTTGGGCCAAACTTGTGATTTCCCCCAATGAACGGTATCATTAACTTTGAGGTGAGGACGTTGGAACGGTTGCAGAAAATATTGGCGCAAGCCGGTATCGGCTCCAGGCGGAAATGCGAACAGTTGATCACAGCCGGCAGAGTGGAAGTGAACGACCGGATCGTGACCGCTTTGGGCACGAAAGTGGACCCCGCGAAAGACAGTGTGAAAGTGGACGGAAAACGGATCCGTCTGCAACAGAAAACATACATTTTATTTCACAAACCGAAAGGCGTGATCACCAGTCTGCATGACCCGGAAGGACGCAAAACGGTTACCGATTACATCAAGGGCGTCAAGGAGAGGGTATATCCCGTCGGCAGACTGGATTACGATACGGAAGGGTTGCTCATTTTGACAAACGACGGGCAATTGGCCAACATGCTGGCGCATCCTTCCAGCCACGTACCCAAGACGTATCTGGCTACGGTCCAGGGGACGCCGCACGGCAGCGTGCTGGACAAGCTGAAAAGCGGGATCCGGCTGGACGACGGAATAACTTTGCCTGCGGAGGTTGAATACTATGACATTAATCCCGAAAAAAATGAAACCGTCATTTCCATTACCATTTATGAAGGACGGAACCGGCAAATCCGCCGGATGTTCGAAGCGGTTTCCTTCCCGGTCATCCGCTTGAAGAGAGTGCAGTACGGACCGATTGCCCTTTCCGGCCTTCCGCGGGGAAAGTTTCGTTTTTTGACGGAAACCGAGGTTCAAGCGTTGAGAGAAGCGGCGTCGCAGTCACATAATATTCAAAAACCGGACAAGTAAATGTTCCGTAATCAGATATAATGTGATTAACCGGATACGAAAGAATTTTGGGGTCATGCGCCGACAGATAAAGGTGATAAGCGATGAAAAAGTACAGAAAATGGATGCAAGTGATCATTTTGCTTGTGATTGCCGGAATCGGCGCGTTTGCGATCGGCGGCAGTTTCGCTTCCAAGGACGATCCGGTTCCGAAGGCGGGAGGGCAGGCTCCCGATTTTTCCCTGCCTGGTTTGGACGGCAAGGTGCACAAGCTATCCGATTACCGCGGCAAAGTGGTGATGATCAATTTTTGGGGCACTTTTTGCCCGCCCTGCAAGGAAGAAATGCCCGATATCCAGGCGCAGTATGAAAAGTGGAAAGATGAAGGTTTTGAGGTGCTGGCCGTCAATCTGGCGGAAAGCAAAATTACGGTGCAAGGCTTCGTGCGCGAACACCGACTGACTTTCCCCATCCTGCTCGACGAACAAATGGAGATTCGCAAAAAATATGGCGTGGTGAATTATCCGACGACCTTTTTCATAGACCGCAGCGGCAAGATCGTGTGGAAACAGGAAGGCCAAATGCAGGAGAGCTTTATCGAACGGCAGATTACGGGATTGCTGGAGAAGATGTGACATGGTGGAGAATACGAAATGCGAATGCGGTCATCAGAACAGTATCGGTACCGTACTCTGCGAATCTTGCGGCAAACCGCTGTTTGACGAGCATGGGACGAGCCTGTTGGAAATGCGCTATGACGGGGTGGCCCGCCGTTCGCAAAAGGCCAATCCCACGTGGATCGGCCGGATATGGAATTTTTTTTCGTCGGTTAAAGTGGCGGTGTATTTGATCGTCATCACGTTAATCGGAGCCACGCTCGGCACGATTTATCCGCAAGAAAACACGTTTATCAATATCGACCCTTCGACGTACTACAAGGAGACATACGGCTGGACGGGCCATTTGTACTATTTGCTTGGGCTTTCCCGTACGTACGAATCCTGGTGGTTCCGGGCGCTGCTTTTTATGATCGGCACCTCGCTTGTGATCTGCAGTCTTGACCGGGTGCTGCCGCTTTACCGTGCGCTCAGCAATCAACAAGTCCGCAAACATCCGCAATTTATTTTGCGGCAGAAAGTGACCTACACCGGTGATTTGCCGATTGCGGCAAACCGGCCGCGGCAAGACCCGGCGTTCACTGCCAACGGTCACACCGCAGAAAATGAAGCCGCGGTGCAATGGGTGAACGAAATGGCCGGGATTTTGCGCAAGAAGCGTTACCGCGTCCGGACGGACGGTACGGCGCTCCTGGCGGAGAAACACCGTTTTAGCCGTTGGGGGCCGTATATCAATCATATCGGTCTGATCGTTTTTTTGCTGGCTGTGTTGGCGCGGGGCATTCCCGGGTGGCATATGGACCAGTATTTGGGATTCCCCGAAGGGAAACCGGTCAAGATTCCCGGCACGCCCTACTATTTGGAAAATGAAAAATTTTCCGTCGAATTTTACAGTCCCGAAGAAGTGCCGAAACTGAAAAACAAGGATCAGGTTGTGCCCAAAAAATACGAAACGCAGGCCGTACTTTACGAGTGTGTTGAACATTGCGGGGCTTCAGTCGAAGAACCGGTCCTGAAAGAAGTGGCGCGCCACAACATTCTGGTTAACGAGCCGTTGAATTACAAAGGATTGATGGCTTACCAGTTCGACTACCGGGTGACGCCGCAGCTGGTCTCTGTGAGGCCGACGCTTAAAAACAAGCAAACCGGCGAAGTGTACGGCAGCTTCGAACTGAAAATGAATCACCCGCAGGAAACTTATACGGTCGGACCGTATCAACTGACGTTGCAACGGTACTATCCGGAATTCGGTTTTGAAAATGGCGAACCGGTCACGAAGTCGAACGAACCGAAAGCGCCGGCTTTTGTGTTTATCATTGAAGGCCCGGGATTGCGCCAGGGAGGGGAACCGTACATCTACTTTCCCAGGGAGATTGATAAAGTCAATTTTGGGCAAGATCGGATTAATGCGGAACTGGGCAGCCGGCTTGAGCTTTCCGTCGATTCCATGGAGGATGTGAAAATTTCCCAGTTCACGTCCTATTTGAACATCCGCGTAGACAAAGCGTTGCCGTATATATGGGTCGGCGCCGCGATTTTTATGATCGGCCTGGTCATGGGCATTTATTGGCAACATCGCCGAATTTGGCTGCGGATCGACGGCACCCGCCTTTCTCTGGGCGCCCATACGAACAAGAATTGGTACGGCTTGCGCAGAGAAGTGGCGGACGTCCTCGGAAAAGCCGGGATTTTAGTCGATGCGAAATCTTTGGAAACAGGAGGTACCGTTCGTGAATCTTGATTCGATCAGCAGTTCGGCTCTGCTTATCGCTTTCCTTATCTACTGTTTGGGGTTCCTGCTGTTCGTCATTTCCATCACGGGAAAAAAGTGGAGCAACCGGGATCCGCATCAGCACGCCAAGCGGTGGGGAACAATCGCTTTTATCGTTTCCGCAGCCGGTTTTGTCTGCCATTTAATCTTTTTCTTTACGCGATGGTATGTGGCAGGTCATATCCCTACAAGCAATATGTATGAATTCATGACTTTTCTGGCAATGATGATCATACTGGCGTTTCTCATCTTGTACGGAATTTACAGGTCGCCGGTGCTCGGGGTATTTTCGGTCCCCGTCGGGATTATCATCATTGCTTACGCTTCGGTATTCCCCAACGAGGTCCAGCCGCTAATCCCCTCTCTTCAAAGCCACTGGTTGAAGATCCACGTGACGACTGCCGCGGCTGGAGAGGCTTTTTTCGCCATCGGATTTGCCGGAGGTTTAATGTATTTGCTGCGTACCGTCGATTTCAGCGGTTCGTCCGCCCTGTCGAGGAGGGAAATTCTGGGTGTCGAATTTACGCTTCTGGTCGTCGCCGTCATTATCGGTTTCGTCGCCGCCGTTTTCGGATTTCATGCGGCCGGTTACAAAGCGCAATTTTCCACTCAGGTTGTCATAACGGACAAGGGAGGCGCGCAACAGGAAATCACCCGGTATACCGATTACGTGCTGCCGCCGATTTTTAAACCGAACGGCGGCAAACTGGAATCGATGACGCCCTTTCTCGGAATGAAGGAACCTCTGTTTGAAACTCCTTCCTGGATGAACGGAAATAACGCCGGACGGCAGCTCAATACGGTCGTGTGGTCGGTCCTGTTCGGATCCGTTTTGTACGGCCTGTTGCGCCTGATTGCCCGCAAGCCGCTGGGGGCGGTGATCCAGCCTTTGTTGAAAGGCATGGATGCGGAAGATTTGGACGAGATCAGTTACCGGGCCATTGCGATCGGCTACCCGATTTATACGCTGGGAGCGCTTGTTTTCGCCATGATTTGGGCTGCGGAAGCATGGGGCCGTTTCTGGGGCTGGGATCCGAAAGAGGTATGGGCGCTGATCACGTGGCTGTTTTATGCGGCTTATTTGCATTTGCGCCTGTCCCGGGGATGGCTGGGCAAAAAATCGGCGTGGCTGGCCGTGATCGGCTTTGTCGTCGTCATGTTTACCCTGGTCGGCGTCAACCTCATTATCTCCGGCCTGCATTCCTATGCGGGAGTGTAATGGCATTTTGTATAATATAAACGGCAACAGCCTTAAAACGGCAACAGACATAAACGGAAATAGGCTGAAACGGCAATTTCCCGGTGCCCGGTACCCAAGTCGGCAGCCGGGTCTTTTCGGCCGGAATCCCCGTTCCTTAGGTCAGGAATGGAGAACGGGAGTCTGTCCGACGAACATATTCCGATAATTTACTTGGACGCAGTTGCCGCGGAAGCGGAACGTGGGAAGAAGCCTGTAAGAAGCGGCTTTGATATGAAAATGGGAGACTGCCGATTCTGCCGATACATTGAGGATCTGATGGTTGTTGCTTCTTGCGGACACAGAAGCCCTTATTTGCTTAAAAATGGCCGAGTACCCTCTGCGAAGCAGAGGCCAAGAGAGAGCCGAGTCCCGACGGACCGGGCGAAGGCCATGGAACGCGTGAAGAACTTGGAACAACGCGGAAGAACTCTCCGGTGTAAGGGGAACGGCATGTGGAGAAAGCTATGTCTGGAACTAGGGAGACCCTCCCCCGCACGATACAAGGAATCGTAAAGAGCGACCCTATAACGAGGGGCTGGTCGCCCAGCCCTTCACTCTACTAGAATATTCAAAAGACTCTTTTTCATCAAATAAGGTCTCTGGAGTCCCTTGCACATTCCCCCCCTGAATACCAAAATTGTTCGTCTCCTTGAGTTGTAAAGGGTGGGGGATCCGGTCTTCACCTTGGGGAAAACCAAAACGCGTAAACATACCTTTTCATCCAAGGCGGTGTCCGTCAGGACATGGAACGTTTGGATTTCCATTTCTTACCTCTTAAACTTTTGTTGGATCAGGGAATGGAAAACAAGAGGCTTAAGTCATCAGTTACATGTCTTAAGTTAGGTAGTATAGGAAGGCGACATTTCGCTTTTAATTAATAAAGAATACGAGATAGGAGAGTGCGTCATGGATAAGGAAACGATTATCCTTGTCGTGGACGATGAGGAAAGAATTCGTCGGCTGTTGCGCATGTACTTGGAGAAAGAAGGCTACACCATCGAAGAGGCCCAGGACGGGGAAACCGCGCTGAAAATGGCGACAGAGCGGAATTACGACCTGATATTGCTGGATGTCATGCTGCCCGGAATGGACGGGATTGAAGTATGCAGCCGCCTGCGTCAGGTCAAATCCACTCCGGTCATTATGTTGACGGCCAAAGGGGAGGAAAACAACCGTGTGCAAGGCTTTGAAAGCGGCGCTGACGATTACGTCGTCAAACCTTTTAGCCCGCGCGAAGTCATTTACCGCGTCAAGGCCATTTTGCGGCGCGCTTCGGTAACGGCCTATTTGTCCAGGGAAGCGGTATCGAGCAACAACATTGTATTTCCCGACCTCGTGATCGAGCACGATGCGCATCGGGTAACCGCCGGCGGGCAGGAGGTGGCGCTGACTCCCAAAGAATATGAGCTGCTCCACTATTTGGCCAGTTCCCCGGACAAAGTTTTTTCGCGCGAAGAATTGCTCCGTGACGTATGGAATTATGAATTTTTTGGCGATTTAAGGACCGTCGATACCCATGTAAAACGGTTGCGCGAGAAGTTAAACAAAGTGTCTCCCGAAGCCGCGGCGATGATTACGACGGTTTGGGGCGTCGGATACAAACTCGAGGTGCCGAGGTAACGTGTTTATATTAAAAAGCGTCGTAGGAAAATTATGGTTGACGATCATCGGGCTTGTGGTGGTCGTCCTGCTTATTTTAAGCTTGTTTTTGGGGCAACTGATCGAATCGATCTTCGCCAATTCCAAGGATCAGACGATTTTTTTGGAACGGATGGCGCACAAAGTCGCGGACGAACTGGTGGTTCATTCCGACCCGTCCGGATATATCCATTCCGTCAACCAACTTTTGGGCGCGATGGATTCGGGCCTCATCTTTGTCCGTTCGGACTTCGAGGAAGTGGCCCGCGAGTCTGGTTCCGGCGAAGCCGGGCATATGAAAGCGAGCCAGATCTTTACGCGGGATGAGCTTGAACGGGTGTTTCGGGGCGAAACCTTGCAAGTGCAATTTTCCGTCGGTCCGCAAGATGAGCCGAACAACGAATTTATCGCCATTGCCGTGCCGGTACGCGCCAACCAGCAGGCAGGCGGCGCGGTTGTGCTGTACCAGGCGGTCCAGATGATGGAATACACGCAGTGGCACGTCAAATTGCTGTTTTTTTATGTTGCGGTGATCGGCTTTCTGTTGACGACATTTTTCGCATTTTTTCTGTCGACGCGGATTACCCGACCGCTGTTGAATTTGAAAAAAGCGGCGGATGCCATCACGGCGGGGGAATACGGAACCCGCGTGTCGGGTTTTCCCGCCGATTCCACGGATGAGATCGGGGAATTGGCCAAAGCGTTTAATCACATGGCGCAAAAACTGCAGGAAACGATCCAGGATTTGCAGCATGAAAAAGAACATTTATCGAGCGTCCTGCGGAGCATGACGGATGCCGTGATTACGTTCGATGCTTCCGGACAGGTGATTTCGACCAATCCCCAGGGAAAGAAAATTATCGAAGATTGGGCGAAAATTCAATGGGAAGGCGAAAGCCGGGACGAAGAGGCAGACAAACAGGTGCCGCTTCCGAAACCGCTTGTGCCGCTTTTTGAGGCGGTCGTGGAAGAAGAGCGGGAGAAAGTGGTCAAGTTGCACGTGCTGGACGGCGTCTGGTCTGTGGTCATGACTCCCCTGTATTCGCAAAATATGATACGCGGTGCCGTTGCGGTGTTGCGCGACGTGACGGAAGAATTTCGCCTCGACAAGTTGCGCAGGGATTTCGTGGCGAACGTTTCCCACGAACTGCGCACACCGCTGTCGATGCTGCAAGGATACAGCGAAGCGCTGATCGACGATATCGCGGGCTCGGCGGAAGAACGCAGGGAGATTGCCCAGGTGATCTATGACGAGTCGTTAAGAATGGGCCGCCTCCTGCAAGATTTGCTCGACCTGGCCAGCATGGAGGCAGGCCGGTTGCAGCTGAACAAGCGCAGGGTGGATCTGCGCGCTTTCCTCAAAAGAGTGCACCGGAAGTTCAGCACTTATGCCAAAGAAAACGGCATAGACCTCGTTTTGCGTCTGCCCGACGAAGAGCTCGCATTGGAGGCAGCGGATGAAGACCGCCTGGAGCAAGTATTGACCAATTTGCTGGACAATGCGATCCGGCATACGCCCGAGGGCAAAACAATTACTTTAAGGACGGAAAGGACGGCCGACGGGAACGTGCCGGCGGCACTGATCGAAGTCGCGGACCAGGGCGAAGGGATTCCCGCGGAAGATCTGCCGTATATTTTTGAGCGGTTCTACAAAGCGGACAAAGCCCGCACGCGCGGCAATTCCAAAGGAGGCACCGGATTGGGGCTGGCCATCGTGAGAAACATTGTGGATGCCCACGGCGGGAAAGTGCATGTAACGAGCGCTCCCGGACAAGGTACGACGTTTTCGGTCATTCTTCCCTTGCGGGAAATATCGTAATCTTGTTCATTTTTGTTGATGTTTGCGCCATGATGAAAAGTTGCGGGATTTTTTGTTGAAGTATCGGGATAAATCTTGTTGTACGTGAAACAATGTTCCATACGGTCCGGTCAAGGACGGCGGCGTTACGCCATTGTTGCCGATTTTCGCTTTTTCCATGCAATATCCCGCTGCTTGTCAGTTGGGCCGCCGTCATTGGCCTCATACAAATTGTTGCCCCGGGCTGCGTAAGTCCCGGGGCATGCGTTTTTTGCTTCCCGCCAATTTGCGCGCGATGGCCGTAATTCCCGCAATTACAAAGTCAGGGCGGTCACGTTCATGATGTCCGGAAGTTCGTTCATCTGTTTCAACACGTCCTCGGGAGCCGGCTTGTCAGTCGTAAGCACCATGATCGCCGATCCTCCCACCACTTTGCGTCCGACTTGCATGGTGGCGATGTTCACATCGTTGTTTCCGAGCAGCGTTCCGACGCGGCCGATAATGCCCGGTTTGTCCTGATGGGAGACAAGGATAAGATTTCCTTCCGGCGAGATGTCCACCGGATATTTGTCGATCTGCACAATGCGTTCGCCGTAACCGGACAACAGGGTGCCCGAAAGCAACTTTTCTTCCGCGTTCGTCTTGAGGGTGACGGTAATCAAATTCGTGAAACTTTTCGCTTGCGTTGAATTTTGCACCACAATATTCACGTCGCGCGATTTGGCCAGATGCATCGCATTGACGATGTTGACCGATTCCAATTGATGGCTGAGGATCCCTTTAACGATATAGCGGGTTAAGGGATTCGTGTCGACTTCGCTCAATTCCCCGGAATAATGGACGACGATCTCGCGGACAGCGCCCCTGGAGATCTGCCCGAGCCAGCTGCCAAGTTTTTCTCCCAGTTTGAAATAAGGCTGCAGTTTGTTCAGGACGTTCGGCGGAACGGGAGGCAGGTTGACCGCGTTTTTGAACGGTTGCCCGCGCAAAATATGCAGCACCTGTTCGGAAACGTCGATCGCCACGTTTTCCTGGGCTTCCACTGTGGACGCGCCAAGATGGGGGGTGACGATAATCTTGGGATGATGAAGGAACGGATGATCCGGACGCGGAGGTTCTTCTTCGAAGACGTCGAAGGCCGCCCCGGCCACGATTCCCGCATCGATGGCCTCCAGAAGCGCCTGCTCGTCGATGATGCCGCCCCGCGCGCAATTAATGATTCGCACGCCTGGCCGCATGATGGCAAATTGCGGTTTGGACAGCATGTGCCGGGTTTCGTTGGTAAGCGGGGTATGAACGGTGATGAAGTCGGCCTGTCTGGCGATGTCGTCGACGCTGCCGAGCTTCACGCCAAGCTTGTCTGCCCTCTCTTCGGTCAAAAAAGGATCGTATCCGATGACTTCCATCCCGAACGCTTTGGCCCGTTTTGCCACTTCGCTGCCGATCCGTCCCATGCCGATAACGCCCAACACTTTGTTGCGCAGTTCCACCCCGACGAATGATTTCCGGTCCCATTCTCCGGCTACCGTTTTTTTGTAAGCCTGGGGAATCTGGCGGGCTACGGACATGATCATGGCAAAGGTGTGCTCGCAGGTGGAAATGGTGTTGCCGTCCGGCGCATTGATGACAATGATACCGCGCCTTGTCGCCGCCTCCAAATTGATATTGTCCACCCCGACGCCTGCCCGGCCGATCACCCTCAGCGCCTTGGCGGCTTCAAGAATCCGTTCGGTCACTTTTGTCTGGCTGCGAACGAGCAGCGCGTCGTAATCGGCGATGATGGCAACGAGTTCGTCTTCCGTTAATCCGGTTTTTTTATCGACCTGGACGTCCGGGGCGTCATACAGTTGCTGAATTCCCATATCGCTGATCGGGTCAGAGACGAGTATTTTAAACATCATTGAGACCTCCTGGTATCGGATTTGAAGGTTTGAAAATAAAAAACTCCCCATTCCCATACGTACTTTCGCACATAGGGACGAGAGTCGTTCGTGGTGCCACCCTATTTTGTCGCCGGATCGCTCCGGACGGCCTTAGCCGGTCTTCAATACCGGTCGGGATAACGGCTGTCAAGCCGGCTGCGCTTACTTCGCATTCCGGTTTCAACGCAGCAACTCGAAGGATGCTCCGCATAACTTCCACCACCGGTTTACAGCAACCACCGGCTCTCTGCGCGTGTCCGTCATGCTTGGTCCCGTCATCGTTTTTCAAACTGTTTTCATAAAATGTACCATGAGCGGCCCCGGGTGTCAATAGACCGGATTCATACCGGACGGATTCTTTACGCCTCTTTCTTTTGTTCCGCGAATCTTTTTACGCACTCTTCGTACAACTGCTTTGCGAAATCCGCATCTTTCCAGCCTTCAATGACCGTTTTCTTGTTTTCCAGATCTTTGTAAACTTCAAAGAAATGAGCAATTTCTTTCAACTTGTGCGGGGGCACGTCGTCCAAAGATTGCACCTCGTTAAAACGCGGATCCGATACGGGAACGGCCAACAGTTTTTCGTCCTGTCCCTTATCGTCGGACATCAGCAACACCCCGATGACGCGGGACTCGATGATGCATCCCGGGAACGTCGGAAACGTGGTGAGAACGAGAATATCCAGAGGATCCCCGTCGAGTGCCAGCGTGTTGGGCAAATAACCGTATTCCGTAGGATAATGCATAGGGGAATACAGCACACGGTCCAGAACGAAGGCTCCTGCTTCCTTGTCATATTCGTACTTGTTTTGGCTTCCGGTCGGTATTTCGATGAAAGCTTTAACGGTCAGATTGGACATATGTAATCCTCCTTCACTTTATGCGTGCGGTGAATACGCAAATTATGCGTGTGGCGAATCCCCAAACGGGATGCGGCAAACGATCCTTTATCATTTTATAGCAATCGAAACGGCTATTGCAAATGTTTGCTTTTACGCTTCTTCAAGCGCGGGGTCAGGAGGAGAAAAAAGGCAGGCTCGGGAGCGTTTCCCCGGCATACCGTTTCATTTTGTTTTTCAGAAAATCCCCCGGCCTTACCGATTCGGTATCCGCAATCAAGTCCGCGATCTGCCCGATATCGTCAAGTTCCAGCCGGTTGGCGCGGCCGATTTCAATAAACTCGTCAATGCGCGCCGTCAAATCTTGCGGAGTATACGGGGCAAAAATATGTTTTTCAAGCATCAGACCGGCAACATACGCATTTTTGGAGGCCAGGCTCATTTGGTTCCACTGCTGGGGAGTCAACGGATGACCGGGAGAAAAGCCTGTCTCCGCCTGACCGGGATTCGCCTCCTGATGCCACAAACGGATCGCCTCGTAAAAATTTTGCTGCGCCATAAGAGCGTAACGTTCCGCTTCTTTGAGCAGTTCGTCGCGTTCGATCACGGCGATCGGCGGTTGTCCGTCGCCGGTTCTGGCCTGGCCGCGGATGCGGTCCAGCGATTGCGCGAACAGTTCAAGGCTCTTCATATAATTGCGGTGACTTTCCACCAGCTTGGGGGAAGAGTCGGGAAACCTGAGGGGCGATATTTCCCGGTATGTTTTTTCGGCCAGTCCGCTCAATTGTTGAAATGCCGCCGGCACACCGGTTGCGGTTTGCAATTCGATCCCGTTTTTAAGCTCTAGCCATTTTTTTTCGAAATCCGTAAAGGGAACATAAATTGTATGATAGAATGAGACTAAATGTTGATGTTTGTACTCGGCCTGGCTGTCGGCAATCAAATTTTCAACGCCCGCCATTCCGCTGTACTTTGCTTCCGTCTGGCTTTCACCGATCTTCATGCCGATGAAAAAGGCCGCAATGACACACGTGAGCATGAACAAAAACGTGAGGGCCAGCAAATAATCGTTGCGGGTTAGCTGTTTTTCCATCGGTTATGTCTCCTTCTTTCGCTGTTGAAATGTTATCTAACAACTAGATCGGCATTTTTGGAGAGGAACTTAATGAAAAAATTAAATTTCAAAAAATTGCGTCTGAAAAATATAAAGATCCATGAGCTGGACGAAAAAATCATCCTGCTCAATTTGGCGATCACGCAACTGATCATGCTGGCCGTCGGGATTGTCCTCATCATGTTCCAGGACACGAATTCCCTGGGCGAATTGCTGCAAATGAAAAATATGCGGACCGCGCTTTTATGGGGGGCGGGATTCGCCTTGATCGTTCTCGTCGCCGACGTAGCGATTTCCCGCTGGGTTCCGGAAGAGGTGGCCGATGACGGAGGAATCAACAAGCTCATTTTCAAGGGCCGCCCGTTGTGGCAAATCGTTCTGATCTGTCTTGCGGTGGCCGTGTGCGAGGAACTGCTGTTCCGGGGAGCCGTACAGCACTCTTTGGGACCTTATTGGACGAGCATTCTGTTTGCCGCCGTCCACGTCCGTTATTTGCAACATTGGCTGATGACCGCGCTCGTGTTCGGGATCAGCTACGGGATGGGATGGATCTATTTGCAAACAGGAACCCTATGGACACCGATCGCCGCCCATTTTATGATAGATTTAGCGATGGGATGCTTCATTCGATACAGGAGTGATGATTGATGCAGACTCGGGACAACTGGGACGATCCTTTGAAAACGTTGCTGGCCGATGAAGCCGAAGATTCGGAAGAAGCCCGGAGGCTTCCGCCGCGAAGCGTCATCCATCCTTCGGAAAAAGGCAAATGGACGCTTCGGTTTTACCAAATGCTCGTTTGGCTTTTCATCTTTCTATTGATCGGCCTCTTTATCTGGGGCGACCGTTACACTTCGAATTCTCTGTGACGGACAAAATGAACTGCGTTATGGATGGCTGTTATATAATATTTTCTATTCTGTTATATATCTATGATTGCCGATAAAAAATGGGCGTTTGCAATGGCTTTCCCGCTGGCAAATTTAACAGTCCGCGGCCGTGATAAAACTGTTGCTGCTGCTTTCGGTTGCTGTTATAATTAATTCTATTAGGGTGAGAAGGGGGAAATCATACCATGGCGAAGTTACCCAAAACGAACGAACTTGGTTTTTTTGAAATACGTTTGGAATCCATCGGGGGACTTGGAGCCAACCTTGCGGGCAAAATGCTTGCCGAGGCGGGGGTCGTCGGCGCCGGTTTTAACGGTGTAAGCTTTTCCTCTTACGGTTCCGAGAAGAAAGGATCTCCGGTTAAAGCCCATATCCGTTTTTGCGAAACGAATGTGAACATCCGCGACACTTCACCGGTTGAACGGCCGCATATTGTCGGCATTTTTCATGAAGCGCTTTCGAAGACTGTGAACGTCGTCAGCGGCATTTACGAAGATAGCCTTGTGCTCGTCAATTCCGCCAAATCGCCGGAGGTGCTGAAAGAAAAGTTAAAGATGGTCGGAGGAACCATAGCGGTCGTCGACGCCATCGCCATTGCCCTGGAAGAAAAAAACCGCGTCAACATGGCCATGTTGGGTGCCCTGTTCCGTTTGTGCGATTTTCTTGATCCGCAAATTATGCGCGATATCATCCGCAAATCGCTGGAGAAGAAGTACCCGCATGCCGTCGAACCCGCTTTGCGGACGTTTGACAGAGGATACAACGAAGTGAAATTTCAAACGTTCGCGTTGCCGGAAGGGGTGGAGATGCCTCCCTATGTCCGCCATGACACACCGATTCTGGGTTATGAAACCCAGCCGATCGGAGGGACCATTACGAACCCGGGGAATAGTATATTAAAAGATTTGAGCATTTCCCGCGCGGGTATGATGCCTCACTTTTTTGAAGACAAATGCATACATTGCGCCAACTGTGACAACGTTTGCCCCGACTTTTGCTTCGTCTGGGAAGAAAAGCCCGACAAGAGAGGGCGCCCGCAAATGTTCCTGCAAGGAATCGATTATCAGTATTGCAAAGGTTGTCTGAAATGCGTCAGCGCTTGTCCGACCGAAGCGCTTGTCGCGGAACGCGAAACGGAAGGTTACGCGGAGCAGCACCGGATACCGCATCGTTTTGATTTGGCAGTCCACGCCTGACTTGCGGCAGATTGCCGCCAACGTCAGATTAACCCCCTGCAGACCGTAAATTGCCGCTTCTTTGTGCTCAATCCGGCACGAATGGGGTAAATAGAGGAGGTTTTGATATCGATGGCTATCGAAATTAAAAGGGAAGTCGGCTCGGGCAAAGTGGAACAACGGATGGTGTACGAGTCCGGTAACGAAATGGCGGCCTACGCCGCTCACCAGATCAACTATCACATTATGGGATATTTCCCGATTTCTCCGTCTACGGAAGTCGCGCAGTTTCTCGATCTGATGAAAACGAGCGGTCAGCACGATATCGTGCTGATCCCCGCCGACGGCGAACACGGATCGGCCGGCGTTTGTTACGGCGCATCGACTGCCGGCGGCCGGGTATTTAACGCGACCAGCGCCAACGGTTATATGTATATGCTGGAACAAATGCCCGTACAATCGGGAACCCGTTTTCCGATGGTCATGAACCTGGTATGCCGTTCCGTCTCCGGACCGCTCGACATTCACGGCGACCATTCCGACTTGTATTTCGCCCTGAACACCGGTTGGCCGATTTTAATGTGCCGCGATCCGCAGGCCGTTTACGACATGAACATCATGGCGATTAAACTGGCGGAGGATCCGGAAGTCAGATTGCCGGTGCTTGTCGCTTCCGACGGTTACTTCACTTCCCATCAGAAGCGCCGCGTGCAAACGTTCGCTCATCGTGAAGATGTCCTGAAATTTATCGGCGAGAAACCGCCAGCAGGCTTTCCGGACGTGCTTGACCGCAACAATCCGATTACCGTCGGTCCGTACATGAACGAACCGGATTATATCAACAACTGCTATCAGCAGTCGGTTGCCATGTACAACGCCGCTAGAGTGTACGACCGCATACGCAAGGAATATTGCGAACTGACCGGACGGGATTATCCGATACTGGACACGTACCGCATGGAAGATGCGGAGGTCGCCGTCTTTCTTTTAAATTCGGCCTCGGAGATCATTAAAGACGTTGTCGACCAATTGCGGGCAAAAGGGATTAAGGCCGGCTCGTTGTCGCCGAACATGATCCGCCCGTTCCCGCAGAAAGAAATCGCGGATGCGTTGAAAAACGTGAAGGCTGTCACGGTAGGCGACCGTGCGGATTCCTACGGTGCTTACGGCGGAAACATGACCAACGAGGTAAAAGCGGCCCTGTTTACCTACGGAAACACCAAGACGATGGTGATCAGCCGGATATACGGACTGGGCGGCAAAGACTTTTATGCCGAAGACGGGCACGCTTTGTTCCAGTTTGCGATTGATGCGGTTGAAAAAGGCAGGGTTGAAGTGCCGTTCGATTATTACGGCCATACGCCCGGGGATCCGGCCAAAGCTCCCAAACGGGTACTGAACCCGTTAAAGTTTGAAGATGTCAAAACCGGGCTCATTACGGTGACGAAAGACGAACAAACCGGCAAACTGAACGTGAAAATGCCGCCGCTCAGAGCTTTGACCAGAAAACCGAAGCGGATCGCTCCCGGTCACGGCGCGTGCCCCGGTTGCGGGATTTTCTCCGGACTGGAACTGTTCTTTAAAGGGATCGAAGGGGATATCGTCACCTTGTTCCAAACCGGTTGCGCGATGGTTGTTACTACCGGCTACCCGTATTCGGCGCACAAATCGACTTATATCCACAATTTGTTCCAAAATGGCGCTGCTACGCTGTCCGGGGTCGTGGAAATGTTTTGGGAGCGGAAGCGCCGCGGCGAACTCGATCATCTGAATCTGAAAGAAGATTTTACCTTTATCATGATTACCGGCGACGGCGGGATGGATATCGGCATGGGTCCGGCAATCGGGGCCGCGTTGCGCAACCACAAGATGATCATTCTGGAGTACGACAACGAAGGGTATATGAACACGGGGGCTCAATTGTCCTACTCGACGCCGCTCGGCCACCGTACGTCCACTTCCAACGTCGGCAAATATCAGGGTGGCAAGCTGTTCCATCATAAAGATACGGCGCAAATTATGGCCGCAACGAACATTCCGTATGTGTTTACCGGCTCGGAAGCATTTCCGCAAGACCTGGTCAAAAAGGCTGCGAAAGCGCAGTGGTATGCGCAGAATGAAGGTTTGGTGTATGGAAAAATTTTGATTACCTGTCCGCTGAACTGGCTCTCCGACGAGAAACAGGGAACCAGCATCGTTGGGGCGGCTGTCGACTCCTGTTTCTTCCCGCTTTATGAGATCGAGCACGGGATTACGACGATCACGTACAATCCGGAAGAAAAGAACAAGCGGATCCCGGTGTCCGATTGGCTTAAAATGATGGGGAAAACAAGACATCTGACCAAACCGGAATATGCGGATGCGCTGAAAGAGTTTGAAGAAGAAGTGGAACGGCGTTGGGTGCGTCTTAAAGCCCGCCATGAAAATCCGTACCTGTAATCGTGAACGGATATCGACTCGCATCGAAGCTGGGGCTGTCCCAAAAGGGTTATACCAAAAAGCTAGTCCCAATATAAGAACAAATGAACCTCCAAAACCACTGTAAAAGTGGGGTTGGAGGTTCATTGTTGCTTGATTTCACATCAAAAATGGGGGCTTAAAAATCCAAAATGGACTTTTGGGACAGCCTCGGCTTTTTTGTTTACGGACGGTATGCATGCGGCGGAATTCCCGAAAGCCGGTTTTGCCGTTTCATCATGGGATGCTTCCTTGCTTTCCTTATTTTTAAACGTATGACAAACCGCTTCCGGGCAAAAATACAAATACCCTTTAAGCAATGCGCATACGAAAACGACAGGAGGGGTTAAAGTGAGAATGGGCGCTTTTTTGTTAGGCGGATTATGCGGAGCGGCCGCTGTGATCTATTGGTCCCGCAACAGCCAAAACAACATGTTGTTTTCTTCCGCCGGTTTGCTTGGACGAACGATATTCGGCCAGGCGGCGGATCAAGGCAAAAGCCAATCCGGGAAACCATCCGCCGCGAGTCATCGTTCCGGGAATGAATCATCCGGCGGAGGTTTGGAGGCAGTGAAAAACACCATATCGGAAGATTCCAAACTCGGAGAGCAAGTGGCGCAAATTTTGGAAGAAAACAAAGAGACGCAGTACAAGACACATTAATTGCAAGCCGTAAAAACTAGGAAAGACCCACCGTAACCATGATGTTGTGCAGCGGTAGGGTCTTTATCTGTTTATTTTATAGGCACAGGTGGATGACGAATTCGTGCGAACATGTTATGATATACATAGACACGGCTTGTCAACTCACCTTTCTGAGCGAGTTCTCATATATTTTAATACCATGTTTTCAAAGTAAGCTCTTCAATCAGAGCACCGGGAGGATCCTGACATGAAAATTGAGCGCTTAAGTCACGATAAGATACGGATTTTCCTCACGTTTGACGATCTGTTGGAACGCGGTATCCAGAAAGACGACATGTGGAAAGAAATTCCAAAAGTACATGAGCTGTTCAGCGAAATGATGGATCAGGCATATCACGAACTCGGTTTCGATGCCAGCGGCCCGCTTGCCGTTGAAGTTTTCGCCTTGCCTGCGCAAGGAATGGTTGTCATTGTGACCCGAGGCAATTTCCCATCGCACGGAAAAACGTTTGACGATGAAATAGATGAAGATGTGTACGAAATGGAAGTCACTCTCGAACAGAGTGACGTGGTTTCATACGCATTCCGGGATTTTGAGGATCTGCTTCGTATGGCGAAAACGATCCGCCCTTACCTTCCCCATGGCGGTTCTCTTTATTCATACAACCATCTCTGGATATTGCAAGTCGAAACCGCCGATTGGGATGATTACCAATGCCAGGCGGTCATATCGATCTTGTCCGAATTCGGAGAAGCCGTATCCGTAACCAAAGCGGTCTTGGAGGAATACGGAAAGACGGTTATCGCCGATGACGCGGTGAACGTTCTTTGCACCCATTTTTAACGCATAACCTTCCGACAGGTTACGGAAATCCCCTGCGCCGACAGAAAAGCATCCTCTGAAAACCGGTTCGTTTTCCTGAGGGTGCTTTTCCTGTTCCTTTGTTTCAGGAAACCGGGTTATCATGGATAGAACCGCTGTTGCGTGAACATGATAACATATACGGTTCAAGAAATACTGGCAGGAGGGGCGGCCGTACATGTCGAACACCGAAAATTTGAATCTCCTTCAATCCACTCAGGCCGTGATGAAGGAAGCGTTGTCCAAACTGGGATACGGTCCGGAAATGTATGAGTTGTTGAAAGAGCCGCTTCTTTCGTTAAAGGTGCGGATCCCGGTTCGTATGGACGATGGAAAGGTTCAATTATTTACGGGTTTCCGCATCCAGCATAATGACGCCGTCGGTCCGACGAAAGGCGGCGTACGCTTCCATCCGGACGTGAACGAAGAGGAAATCGCGGCGTTGTCGATGTGGATGAGCATTAAATGCGGGATCGTGGATCTTCCTTACGGCGGGGGGAAGGGCGGCATCATATGCAACCCGCGGAACATGTCATCCGGCGAATTGGAACGCCTAAGCCGCGGTTATGTGCGCGCGATCAGCCAGGTTGTCGGTCCGACGAAGGATATCCCCGCTCCCGACGTTATGACCAATTCCCAGATTATGGCCTGGATGATGGATGAATACAGCCGCATCCGGGAATTTGAATCCCCCAATTTTATCACCGGCAAACCGATCGTATTGGGCGGGTCCCAAGGCAGGGAAACCGCAACGGCCAAAGGTGTTACGATCATGATTGAACAAGCGTTGCAAAAAAAGGGAAAGTCTATGAAAAATGCAAAAGTGGTCATTCAGGGGTTTGGCAACGCGGGAAGCTACCTGGCCAAATTCATGCACGATTCCGGAGCAAAAGTTTTGGGAATTTCGGATGTGTACGGCGCACTGTTCGATCCCGAAGGATTAAATATCGATGAATTGCTGGAGCGCAGAGATTCGTTCGGGAGTGTGACCAACCAGTTTTCGAACACGATCACGAACAAAGAGTTGCTTGAGAAGCCGTGTGACGTTCTGGTTCCCGCGGCCATCGAGAACCAGCTGACTGCCGAGAACGCCGACAGGATCCAAGCGGAGATTATCGTGGAAGCGGCCAACGGGCCGACTACGCTCGAAGCGACCAAACGATTGACGGAACGCGGCATTTTGATTGTGCCCGATGTGTTGGCCAGCGCCGGCGGGGTCGTTGTGTCTTATTTCGAATGGGTGCAGAACAATCAGGGGTACTATTGGAGCAAGGAGGAAGTGCATAGCAAACTGCGGGAAGTCATGGTCAAAGCTTTTGAGAATGTATATAATATACATATGACCCGCAATATTGACATGCGCCTCGCCGCCTACATGGTGGGAGTGCGGAAAATGGCCGAAGCTTCGCGCTTCCGGGGTTGGGTATAATTCAGGAGCCGTAAGGGGGGGGGACCTGGCCGTGAATTTCATATCTTTGCTGACGGCAGCCATTTCCCCGGGCATCGCCCTCTTGTGCTATATTTATCTGAAGGACCGGTACCATGCCGAACCCGTGCCGGTTGTTGTGAAAATGTTTTTGTTCGGTGTGCTCATCGTGATCCCGGTCATGGTTTTGCAAAGCATGTTCGTTCCGGGTGTCGGTCCCTCTTCGCTGGCGTATTCTTTCATTCTTTCGGCCGGTTTGGAAGAGTTTTTCAAATGGTTTATTCTTTATTATCTCATATTCAAACATGCGGAGTTTGACGAACCGTATGACGGCATCGTTTACGCCACGGCGGTAAGCCTGGGGTTTGCCACTATGGAAAATATTTTCTATGTGCTGCTTCACGATGCGGACTTTTCCTTTTTAATGATCCGGGCGTTTCTCCCCGTATCCGGTCACGCCATTTTCGGCGTGGTGATGGGCTTTTATTTGGGCAAAGCCAAGTTTAGTCCCAACCGGCAAACCTTCTATTTGTTGTTATCGGTTCTTTGTCCGGTTCTGTACCACGGATTGTTCGATTATATTTTGGCGAATGCCAAAGCGTGGTTGGCCGGCATCGTGTTGTTGATGGCCTATTTGTGGGCGCTGGCCCTGTGGAAAATGCGCCATGCCAATGCCAGGTCTCCCTACAGGGCGGTTCAACCGGACGATCAGATTAAAATTTGAGTTTTCTGCCGATAATGAAGGAAGGGCAAGAAGCTTACCAATGCTGAAATTTCCTGATTTTATCGATGGAGGCTTGAGACAATGTCGAGAGTGAAAGTTGCGATTCGTTGCCGCCAATGCGGCGAACGTTTCATCCTGAAAGGAAGAAAAGACAAAAATCGGATTGATACCGGTTTTAAACAATGTATTTGCAATAATGACAAAGACTTCGAAATTAATATTCTCGATATGGATTAAAGTCCTTGTTTTGGGACTTTTTCTTTTTTTGTGAATAATCGCTCTCCTTTCAACGAAAAATAACACCATGACGGGCACAGACGAAAGGAGATTGCGAAACAGATGTACAAAAGATTAAGCGCGGTGATGTTTCCGATTCTTTTGGTGGCATTGATTGGCACGGCGGTGTGGGGTTACCAGGAACACCAGGATAAAAACTCGGTGTTGATTAAAGCGGAAAACCAGTATCAAAGAGCTTTTCATGATCTGTCTTATTATATGGACAAATTGCACACGGAACTGGGCAATACGCTGGCCGTTAATTCGTCTTCCGCCGACTTTTTTCAAAAAAATCTCATTAACGTTTGGCGGTTGACGGCCCAGGCGCAAAGCGAGATTAACCAGTTGCCGCTGTCCTTGTTGCCGTTTCACAAAACGGAAGAGTTTCTGGCGAATATGGCCAACTTCGCCTATCAGACTTCCGTCAGGGATTTGGCCCGGAAACCGTTGACGCAGGACGAGTCAAAGACCCTGCACGATTTGTATAAGTATTCCAAAGAAATCAATCATGATCTCAGGGACGTTCAAAGCAAAGTCCTTTCCAAACATTTGCGCTGGATGGATGTCGAAACCGCTTTGGCAAATGAAAACAACAAGCTGGACAACACGATCATCGACGGGTTCAGATTGGTGAACCAAAAAGTAAGCGAGTATCCGGAAATCAATTGGGGACCGGCGGGGGAATCGCTGCACCAGTCCCGTAATTTCCAGGCGTTATCCGGAAATGGCATGACTCCTGAACAGATCAAACAGAAAGCGGCCAATTTCCTTGGCCTGAATGATACGAGCGGATTGCGGCTCACGGAAAACGGACAAGGTACGGAATATCACTCGTTTACCGTATCGTGCGTTTTGCCGGACTCCGGCCGGGAAGTGCAAATGGATTACAGCCAAAAGGGAGGTCATTTGGTATGGTACTCGGCTCCGCGGGAAGTGAAGGAACGGGTGCTTGATGTCCGCGGGGCGAGAGATGCGGCCCAGGATTTTCTGGAAACCCACGGCTATTCGAACCTTGCGCCGATTTCATATGAAGAATATCAAAACGTAGCATCGCTTACTTTTGCGCCGGTACAAAACGATGTGATCATTTACCCGGCCCAGCTTACCGTCCAGGTCGCTATGGATGACGGCGAGGTGCTGGGATTGCAGACAACCGATTACGTATATGAAAACAGGGAGAGAAACATCCCCGCTCCAAAGCTGTCGGCGGAGGAAGCCAGAAAAGGGTTGAATCCCGGCTTTTCCGTGAAAAACCATTCCCTTGCGTTAATCCGGAATGACGCAAACGAGGAGACGCTTTGCCACCGGTTCGAAGGGAAAATCAACGGCGGCGATTACCGGATTTTTATTAATGCGGATAACGGGATGGAGGAAAAAATCGAGCCGATCCGGATCGGCGAACACAAGTAAAATGCGGGCGCAAAAATCCTGGTACCCTGTTCGTCTTGGGGAATCAGGATTTTCTTTATTTTTAGGAATGTCCGGTTTTAAGGATTGACTGGCCAAGGTTTCCCCATGGTATAATAAATTCGCGCCCGCTCTGAAGTTGACATGCATACCGCGATGAATAACGGGAATAATGAGGTTGGACATCGTCAACAGCGATCGGCATCCGGATTTTTTCCCATTCCTTTTCATTGCATGCGACTGGACGGGTGATACGCTTTGCAAGAACAAGAAAATCGCGAAGATTACAAACGGATGTTTCTTCAGTTTTCCTGCAGAGTTGAAAAATTTCTGGTGAGAGGAATTATCGCGTTACTCGCCTCTCTTGTTTTGGCGCAAATTTTGCTGCAATTCCCTTCCGTACGGCATGTCGTCTCCCGGGTCGATATTCTTGAGGGAATTCCATACATATGACATTTTTTTTGCATAGCTTGCTCGCATATGGTATAATCTTTCTCGACAACGCAGGCATTGCCTGCTTTTTTTACGATAGTAGCGTGAATCAGGGGGACATATGGCTTGGGCAAATTGAATGTTGCTTTGGACGGCCCGGCGGGAGCAGGCAAAAGTACGGTAGCCAGGCTGGTGGCCGGAGCGCTGGGCTATACATATGTGGATACCGGCTCCATGTACAGAGCGGTCACTTGGAAGGCGCTTCAGGAAGGCCTGATGCCTGAGGACGCGGATAAAATAGCTGAGCTGGCCAAACGGATGCGGATTGATCTGCTGCCCGGAAAAAGCGGCCAACAGGTGATCGTCGACGGTCTGGACGTTACGGAGGAGATCCGGACTCCGGTAGTGAACCGGTATGTGCCGCAAATTGCGCAAATTCCGGAAGTCCGGGAACATCTTGTGGAGAAACAAAAAGAAATCGCCTCCCGGAAAGGAGTCGTGATGGATGGCCGCGACATCGGCACGAAGGTGATGCCCGACGCGGAAGTGAAAATTTTTTTGACGGCTTCCGTCAAGGAACGGGCGGCCAGAAGGTATAAAGAAATGCAGGCGAGCGGCCAGCCGGTATCCCTGGAGCAATTGGAGAAAGAGATCGCATCAAGGGACCGTCTGGACGAACAGCGAAACATTTCCCCGCTAGTACGGGCGGATGATGCGATATTGCTGGATTGCACGGATATGACGGTCGAGGAAGTCGTGAACAAAGTATTGGAACTATGCAAGGCGAAAGGCGGCGGAGGGGGCTAGGCTATGTTTTATGAAATTTGCCGTTCCCTGGTTCGAGGTCTCATTTTCGTTATGTACCGGCTGAAAACCGAGGGTTTGGAACATATTCCCTCTTCGGGGCCGGTCATCCTCTGTTCGAACCACCTGAGCAATCTCGATCCGGTCTTTCTCGCCGCGCCATTGAACCGCAGAGTTCATTACATGGCCAAAATGGAGTTGTTTTCCATTCCCGTTCTGTCCTGGCTGATTGTCAAGCTGGGCGCATTCCCCGTCAACCGCGGAGGAGTGAGTAAAAATTCGATCCGCACCGCTTTGCAATTGCTGAGCGAGGGGAAAGTGCTGGGAATTTTTCCGGAAGGCACACGAGGCAAGATGAGCGGCGTCGGAAAGAAAGGGGCGGCGAGCCTCGCTTTGAAGTCCGGCGCCGCAGTGATCCCGGTAGCGATTATCGGCAACTATCGCCCATTCCGGCGGATGAAGATCCTGTACGGTCCCCCACTGGACATGAGCGGATTTGCCGACGGATCGTCGGAAAGTTTGGAAAAGGCGACCGATCTGATTATGTCAACGATCCGACATTTGTGCGAATATCAAACATTGACAAAGCGATAAGAAATTGCTTCGAATGAATGATAATGGTATCTTGGAATTATACTAATTTTCATAAGAATTTTTGCCCGAATTTATCTACTTTTTGTCGGGTCGTTTATTGAGGAGGTTAACAAACATGTCTGAAGAAACGAAGGCACAAGAAATGATGACGGGGGAACATGCCGCGGAGGAAACCGTAACCGGGCAACCTTCGGACCGGCAGGAGCAAGCGGAAACATCCGCCGATTTGGCCGGTGTGACGGCTCTGAAAAAAGGGGATACCGTACGCGGAAAAATCGTGAAAGTGGAAAGCGATCAGGTTTACGTCGATATCGGTTACAAATACGACGGGATCATTCCGCTTCGCGAGCTTTCCGCCCTGCCGGCGGAAAATGCCGCCGAGAGGGTGGAAGTCGGGCAGGAAGTGGAGTTGAAAGTGATCACCATCGATGATGAAAAAGAAAAGCTGATTTTGTCCAAACGCCAGATCGACACCGAAAAAGCGTGGGAGGATTTGCAGAAAAAACTGGAATCCCGGGAAATTTTCGAAGCCCCGGTTGTTGATGTCGTGAAAGGCGGTCTGGTCGTCGACGTGGGGATCCGGGGATTTGTTCCGGCGTCGATGGTCGAAAGGCATTTTGTCGAAGATTTCAGCGACTACAAAGGGCGCACCTTGCGTTTGCGCGTAAAGGAACTGGATCGGGAAAAGAGGAAAGTGATCCTCTCGCAGAAAGATGTCCTGGATGAGGAATTTGAGGCGAAAAAACAAAAAATATTGTCCGAATTGAACGTCGGCCAGGAACTGGAAGGCACCGTCCAAAGATTGACGCCTTTCGGGGCGTTTGTCGACATCGGCGGAATCGACGGATTGGTCCACGTTTCGGAAATGGCCTGGCAACGTGTGGAACATCCCTCTGACATCGTGAATGTCGGGGACAAAGTGAAAGTGAAAGTGTTGAAGGTAGATCCGGAAGCGGAAAAAGTAAGCCTGAGCATAAAAGCGACGCAAAAAGGTCCCTGGGATCTGGTGTCGGAACAGTTCCAGGTTGGTGAAATCACGACCGGAACCGTCAAACGTCTGGTAAGCTTCGGCGCTTTTGTCGAGATCATGCCGGGTGTCGAAGGGTTGGTTCACATTTCGCAAATCGCGCATCGCCACATCGGCACTCCGCATGAAGTTCTTAAGGAAGGACAGCAAGTGAACGTCAAAATTCTGGAAATGAATCCGGCTGAAAAGCGCGTGAGCCTGAGCATCAAAGAGACCGAAAACGCTCCGGAGCCCAAAGGTGACCGCCAGAAAGCCGGCAAGACCCAGGATGCGGAAGACATTCCCGTACAAAATCAAGGATTAAGTTTAACGCTTGGCGAACGCTTTGGCGACAAATTAAGCAAATTGAAATAAGCCGCGGAAGATCGGCGGACTCTTGAAAGAGTCCGCCGGTTTTTTTGCGGCGCGCCGCATGGTATAACGAAGACCGGATTGTGCCTATACTAAAGCAAAACGCCGCACTTCCGCCGGGTTGCGAAAGGAAGAGCGTCATGAATCCGGGTTATTTGTCATTGGTCGTGGTGACCATTTTCATGATTTTGCTGGCAAGCGGTTGGAAAGAAACCATCCTGGGAGAATGGTCCAACAAACAGATCGCATTGTTTTTAACCGCATGGTTCGCCGGCCGCTGGATCACGCTCCACGGAGAACACGTTCGTTTTAATTTGTCTTATGCAGCCGTTGTTTTGGTTACCGTTGGCTTATGGTTTTCCGTCAAACCTTTTTCCCGGAAAATTCATTTGTTGGCGGTCGGCATGATGCTGGCCTCCTTCCATTATTTCCTGATGGAACTATTCCGGGCGAATCCGTTTTTATCGACGGTGAATCCGGATATCGAAACGGCTTTGTGGGTGTGCGGGTTGGCGGTCATGATCACGCGGCAACCCGGAATGCAACTGTTTGTTTTGTCATTTGCTCTGTTGTTGGGACAAACGTATTTTGATTACGCGAACAGGGAAACCATCCCCGTATATCTGGGCAGTCCGAAGTTTATGGACAAGTGGTGGTTTGCCTTGATCTCGGCTAGAATGGGGACGCTTTTGCTCCATGGGCTCATTGAAATGGCGAGCCGTACGAAACGTGTTTGGGGCAACGCCAGCAAGGCGAGAGAGGATGGAAACAATGATTGAGGAGTTCATGAAGTCTCCCTATACGGTAGGCGTCATCATCGGAATCGTATTCGGCATCATTTCCCGGTTGAGTATGTTGCGGACCGATTACCGCCAGTACCCGGCCAATCCGCACGGGCGCATTGTTCACATTTCGCTGGGGGTGATCGCCGCGAGTCTGGGAGCCGTCGCCGTCCCCGCGTTGCTGGAAAAAGAGTATACCGCAGTCACGTTCTTGACTCTTGCGGCGCAACAATTCCGCGAAGTGCGCAGTATGGAACGGGAGACATTAACCCGAATTGACAGTTTGGAACTGGTTCCGCGGGGCGTCACCTATATCGAAGGGATCGCGATCGCCTTCGAAGGCAGAAATTATTTGGCCATTACGACCGCCCTTCTCAGCACGTTGGGCAGCGTGTTGTTTACCTGGTACTGGGGCGTGGCGGCCGGATTGCTGGCGCTCGTCCTGACCCACTTTTTTATGAGCGGCAAAACCGTCTCGCAATTGGCCCATATTGAACAAGCCGAAGTGGTGATGAAGGGGCCGGATCTTTATGTGAACGATATTTACATCATGAACATCGGATTGGAAGACACCCGCGAAAAAATAGCCCGGCATTCGCTGGGATTCATCCTTCATCCCAAAACCCCGGATTTCAAAGTGACATTGGCCAATTTGGGGCAGCGGCAAGCGATATTGCACGATCTGTCCACCATATTGGGAGTGTACCGCGACTCCGGCGAACCTTCGCTTGTCCCCCAGGCCAAGATTGATCTGAACGACGGAAGATTGGCCGTTTTTATCTTGCCTCAGGATCGTGACCCGGCCAAGGCGATGCAGGTTATCGGTCAGGTGCCTGTGCTGGAAAATGCGGTTCGCATGCCGTCGGAAAGCAAAGCTCAAAAAGGGGAGGCGAAAAGTGAAGGATGAGCAAGATCGTGGCCATAGCGGCATTAAAGGAAAGCGGCGTGCGCGGCGGCGGAGTTCCCACTTTTTATTCGGACGATACGGCATCGATGCAAAAGATCGCGTTTACTCTGGAAAAAATACTTGACGCCACTGCTCATGACTTGAAAAACGGCACCATTATCCTCGTCCGGCATGAAGGCGGGTCCTCGTAACCGCGTTGCCGTTTATAGGGCCAGGGAAACAGGGAACATTCGCACACGCATGTTTTTTTTGCTATAATATCACAAGCTGATGATTTTATTACGACCGAAGGGCTCCCTAAAGGGGCTCTTCTTACCGCTAGGAGTGGAAAACCAATGGCCAAACCGACTGTTGCTATCGTGGGAAGACCTAACGTCGGCAAATCAACGGTTTTTAACCGGATTGCCGGTGACCGGTTGGCAATCGTGGAAGACCGTCCGGGGGTTACGCGGGACCGTTTGTATGCGCGGGGCGAATGGTTATCCCGCGAATTTCATGTCATCGATACGGGAGGAATTGAGCTTGGCGACGACGAAATCTTAAAATCGGTGCGCGCCCAGGCGGAGTTGGCGATTGAGGAAGCCGACGTGATCATTTTTATGGTCGATGCCAAGGCCGGGCTGACTCCGGCAGATTCCGAAGTGGCCGAAATGTTGTTTCGGGCGAAAAAACCGGTTGTACTGGCTGTCAACAAAGTGGACAACATCCAGCGGCAAGATATGGTTTATGATTTTTACAGTTTGGGTTTCGGCAACCCGATCGCCATATCCGGAACGCACGGATTGGGAATCGGGGATTTGCTGGACGAAGTGGTCCGTCATTTCCCGGACACCAGGGAAGAAGAATACGATGACGACGTGATCAAAGTAGCTGTCATCGGCAGACCGAATGTGGGCAAATCGTCTTTGGTCAATGCGATCCTGGGTGAAGAACGCGTCATCGTCAGCAGCCAGGCGGGAACGACACGGGATGCCGTCGACACGCCGTTTGCACGGGAAGGCCAGCGGTACGTCCTGATCGATACCGCCGGTATGCGGAAACGCGGCAAAGTTTATGAGACGACAGAAAAATATAGCGTGATCCGGGCGATGAAAGCGATTGAACGGGCGGACGTCGCTTTGATCGTCATCAACGGACAGGAAGGAATCACCGAACAGGACAAACATATCGCAGGTTATGCGCATGAAGCCGGAAAAGCCGCCGTCCTCGTCGTCAATAAATGGGATGCCGTCGAAAAAGACGGAAAAACCATGCATCAATTCACCCGAAACATTTACAATCATTTTCAATTTATCGCTTATGCGCCGATTGCCTACGTTTCGGCCAAAACCGGCCAGAGGGTGCACACGCTGTTGCCGCTTGTCAACCGGGTTGCCGAAAACCATGCCATGCGTATCCAGACCCATCTGTTAAACGATGTGATATCGGATGCCGTAGCCATTAATCCGCCCCCGACGGACAAAAAGAAACGGCTGCGTATCAATTACGCGACACAAGTTTCCGTCAAACCGCCTACAATTGTTCTGTTCGTCAATGATTCCGAGCTTATGCACTTCAGTTACGAACGTTACCTGGAAAACAAAATCAGGGACGCCTTTGATTTCGAAGGGACACCGGTTCGTATCATTACCAGAAACAAATCACAGGATGAATAGGGGAGAGGTTCGTGCATTTTATCGTACCGGTGATGATCGGCTATTTTTTGGGATCAGTCAGTTTCAGTTATTTGATGGGGAAATGGATGAAAGGGATCGACATCCGCCAGCATGGAAGCGGAAATGCCGGAGCGACGAACACGCTCAGGGTTTTGGGTGTCGGTCCGGCGATAGCGGTGCTGCTGCTGGATGCGTTAAAGGGGATATTGACGGTCTGGTTGGCACGTCTGATCGCTCCCGAGATCATCGCCGTCCATGTTCTTGCCGGTTTATTCGCCATCATTGGCCATAATTGGCCGGTGTATTTCGGTTTTCGCGGAGGGAAAGGAATCGCCACCACGATCGGAGTGATGTCGACGTTAGCCTTTTATCCGGCGCTGTTTGCCGGGATCATCGCGGTCGTGCTGATCGCCCTTACCCGGTTTGTGTCCCTGGGTTCTTTAATTTTCGCGTTTTTTTTGCCGATTTTCGCTTTTTCCATGCAATATCCCGCTATTGTCAGCTGGGCCTCCGTCATTGTTTGTGTGTTCGCCTTTCTCCGTCACCGTTCAAACATCGCCAAGCTGTTGTCCGGAACGGAAAATAAGCTCGGTGAAAGAAAGAGGGAAGTTTGATGGCCCATATCAAAGTCGCGGTACTGGTGGCCGGCAGTTGGGGATCGGCATTGGCCGGAGTGCTGGCGGACAACGGATACGAAGTCATGTTGTGGACGAGGAATGAACAGCAGGCGCAGGATGTGAATGCTTCCCGCATGAGCAAAGGTTTCCGAATGCCGCCGAACGTGAAGGCCACGAGTTCGATGGCCGAAGCGCTCCGTCATTCCAAAATGGCCGTCGTTGCCGCCCCATCCTCCGCCATGCGCCAGGTGGCGGCTCTTATGCGTCCCCATTTGTCTTCCGATACGCTGATCGTTCACGCCGCCAAAGGATTTGAAGCGATAACCCTGAAACGGATGAGCGTTGTTTTGGCGGAAGAATTGCCTTCCTATCCCAAAGAGCGCATTGTGGTGCTTTCCGGCCCCAGCCATGCCGAAGAGGTCGCCCGGCATTGTCCTACGACCGTAGTTGTTGCGGCGGAATCGAAGGAAGCGTCCGAAAGCGCGCAGCGATTGCTGATGAACCATTATTTCCGCGTATATACGAACGCCGACGTGACCGGCGTCGAAATCAGCGGATCGTTAAAAAATATTATTGCGTTGGGAGCCGGTTTGTCGGACGGTCTCGGGTTCGGAGACAACGCCAAAGCCGCATTGATCACCCGCGGTTTGGCGGAAATTTCCCGGCTTGGAATGGCCATGGGCGCCAATCCGCTGACGTTCGCGGGGCTTGCCGGGGTGGGCGACCTGGTCGTCACATGCACGAGCCGTCACAGCCGAAACTGGCGGGCGGGATATTTATTGGCGCAAGGCAAACCGCTGCAAACGGTGTTAACCGAGGTGGGGATGGTCGTTGAAGGCGTCAAGACGACGCAAGCCGCTTTTGCGTTATCAAGCCGGTACGGAGTGACCATGCCGATTACCCGGGAACTGTACCTTGTGCTGTTCGAAAACAAATTGCCCCTGACGGCCGTCCGGGAATTAATGAACCGCGACCGCGCGCAGGAATGGGAAGGAATGGATTTGCCGGAGTGAATCCGCTCACATAGACAAAGCCGGAACCTTCGATCCCTCCTTGACATAAAATACCGTATGCGTCATCCAAGTGCGACATTCGGCCGGGAGGTGTAGAAGGTGCCCAATCATGATATTTCCAAAGACGTGTTAAACGTGGTCAAGAAAAAAACCGGTAAGCAAGTGTCCAAAAACGAAATCTACAAATTGGCCGGCAATGTGAAGCCCTCCACCGTTCAAAGCGAAGCCCAGCTTCGCCAACTGATCAAGCAAGTTGCCGGGCTTGTGAACGCGCCGGTTTCGGATTCGACGGTCAACGAGATTATCCGGGCGATCAAAAGCAGCAAAATCGACGGGAAAAATCTGGAACAATTGATCCGGACGATGATGGGAAAATAGGGGTTCGGGCAAAACCGAAAAACAACCGGAAAGTAACGGGAGGGTGTCCCGGCATAGCTGTCGCTGCAGTTCGGGACCCTCTATTTTTTTGTCCGGCCGAAATGGTATAATAAAATGTATTCGAAAGAATTTGTTACGGGAGATCAGTCAAGATGAGTTCAATGGACAAGATGTGGGCTTCATTGATAGCGATTGCTTTAATGGCCGTTGCTTCGCTGCTCATCACTTTTGCGCGGCAACGGACGAGGGGCGTGATCCGTTTTATCCTGTCCCTGATCGCTTTCCTTCTCTTTATACCGATTGTGTTGTTTGCTCTGGTTTCCATTTTATAACTTTTTCGCCGTTATTTCATTTTCGCAAGGCAGGATGTGATTGTCAGTGCTGTCGCAAGCGATGGTCCAGGCGCTTGAACGTTTGTCCCGGTCGCTGTCCGGTGCGGGAAACGGCTGGCTGGTGGGCGGCAGTTGTGGATTAATGCTGCAGCGTATTCCTTTGGAGAAACCTCCCCGCGACCTCGATATTTATGTGGACGGGGAACTGGTCGTTCCCATCGCCGAAGCATTGAGCCCATACGCGCTGGACGAACCGCATTTCAGCGAAACGGGGATGTACCGGTCCTGTTTAAGCCATTATAAAATGGATGGAGTCGTCATCGAACTGGTCGGCGACTTTCAGGTTCATAGCCAATCGTCCATCTATCGCGTGCGTGTGGCCGATTTATTGCTTAAGTATGCGCCGCGCGTAACCGTCGCCGGAACGGAAATCCGCCTCACCCCTTTGGCTCATGAGCTCGTGTTCAATCTGCTCAGAAACCGTCCCGACCGTTACGAATCGATAGCCCGGGAAATGCGACGCCGTCGTTCTTCCCATCTGCCTGTCTTAAGCGACATCGTCTCCGGCAATCCATTCAGCGCGGCTGTTGTGGAGCAATTGCGGCAACTTTTGCAAATTCCGGCAGAAGAGGGGAACGAACCAGGTGCAACCCGTCATCCGTTTTCTTCCAGACAATAAAAAAGTGCAGGTCAAACCGGGTACGACCATATTTCAGGCCGGCAAAACGGCCAGGGTGGCGATTCGCTCAAGATGCGGAGGCAAAGCGGCCTGTCTGATGTGCAAAGTACATATAGGGGATCAAAGCGGACTGGCTCCGGCAAACCGCAACGAACGAAACAAACTGGGGGCGTTGATTGGGGACGGATACCGCCTTTCGTGCCAGGCGCGGGTGTGGGGAAGCGTAACGGTCACCGTTCCCGAAGACCCCCTCAAAATCGCGGTCCGCGCGCAGTTGGCAAAACGGCGGCAACAGAACGAATAACTGCGGAAAGGAAGAGCGCCATCATGAGATCCGTTGCTTTGTGCCTCATGCTGTGCGGAATGCTGGTTATTTCCGGATGTCTGTATCCCGATCATTTGCGTAAAGAAAACCAGGTTCCGCCGCATGAATATATCATGCTGGTTCAGAACGCGGTTGACTTGTACCGGCAAAAAACCGGGGTGCTTCCCATCAAGAACAGCGAAATGGATACGCCCGTGTACGAAAAATACGTGATCGATTTCAGGCGCCTAAAGGATCAACATGTATTAGGCGCCATTCCCGCGAACGCTTTCGAGAACGGGGGGACAAATCTGTATGTTCTCGTCGATGCGGAAACCGAACCGAAAGTGAAACTGCTGGATTTGATCAGTTACCAGCAGATCGGAGATCTGCAAAAAAAGTCGGACGAGTACCGCAAGAAACATGGAGGCAAGCTGCCGGCCGGAGAGCGGATCAACGACCATTTTTATTGGCTGGACACAAAAAAATTGGGCATGAACAACGTGGAAATCCGCAGTCCGTATTCCCGGCAACTCCTGAATCCGGTCATTCACGAATCGGGGAAGGTAGCTCTCGATTACGGGCCGGATATCATGCGGCTGCTTGAGCAAAAACCGCCCGAAGCCAGCGACCCCGGTCAAGATTTGAGGGAATTGCTGGTTCGCGAATTCAATCATGTTCCTGTTCATTCTTTTCCGTACCGCTTCATAAACAACGAACCGGTGTTGTCGGAAAACTAACCTATCAATTCAATAAGTAGGAGCCGGATGCCTTTCAAGCCTTCCGGGCTCTTTTTTTTTTGCCGCATTCGGAAAGTTTGCCGACGGTTTCGCTTTCCAAAGAGAATAACGGGCTTCCGGCATACATATATTTATCCAGGGGATAGGTTTGACGGTATGATCGCCTGTGGTGAGAGGAAAGAGATTCAAAGTCATATTTGCTATCATCTCACATATATTGATATTAGCTTTTGGCATGTACGAATATCATCGCTGGCCGGAACGCCGGAGTCATTCGAAAGGGAAGCCTCGTGCCAACCGATCACCGGGGCCCAACTCATGCAATTATCTTATAGGAGGGGATCTAATTGGAAAAAGTCGATATCTTGAAGGACATAGCGGAACGAACGGGGGGGGATATATACCTGGGGGTCGTCGGGGCGGTCCGCACAGGCAAATCCACCTTCATCAAACGTTTCATGGAATCGATTGTCCTGCCGAACATTAAATCCGAATCGGACCGAATCCGGGCAACCGATGAACTGCCGCAAAGCGCCGCCGGACGCACCATCATGACAACCGAACCGAAATTTGTGCCCAACAACGCTGTGCAAATATCCGTCGCCGAAGGACTGAACGTGAATGTCAGGCTCGTTGACTGCGTCGGATACGCCGTGGAAGGAGCGAAAGGGTATGAAGACGAAAACGGGCCGCGCATGATTCACACGCCCTGGTTCGACGAGCCGATCCCGTTTCAGGAAGCGGCGGAAATCGGCACACGCAAAGTCATTCAGGAACATTCCACCCTCGGCGTCGTCATTACCACCGACGGCAGCATTTCGGAAATCCCCCGCTCCGCGTATGTCGAGGCCGAAGAACGAGTGGTCAATGAACTGAAAGAAGTCGGCAAGCCGTTCATCCTGATCATCAATTCCATGAAGCCGAACAGCGAGCCCGCCATTGAACTGCGGAACGAATTGGCCAGCAAATATGATATTCCCGTCATGGCCATGAGCGTGGCCAGCATGAATGAGGACGACATGCTTTCGGTGTTGCGCGAGGTGCTGTACGAGTTCCCCGTTCACGAAGTCAATGTCAATCTGCCGAGCTGGGTGATGGTTCTCGATGAACATCACTGGCTCCGCTCACAGTTTGAAAATTCGGTTCGCGAAACGGTTCAGGACATACGCAGGTTGAGGGACGTCGACCGGGTCGTCAGCCAATTCTCCGCTTATGATTTCATCGAAAGAGCCGCGCTCGCGGATATGAACATGGGGCAGGGAGTGGCGGAAATCGACCTGTACGCGCCTGACGAACTTTACGATAAAATATTAATGGAAATTGTCGGCGTGGAAATCCGCGGCAAAGACCATCTGCTGCAACTTATGCAAGAATTTGCGCACGCCAAGAGGGAGTATGACCAGTTTGCGGAAGCGTTGGAAATGGTCAAGACAACCGGATACGGCATTGCGCCGCCGACTTTGCAGGAAATGGCCCTGGACGAACCGGAGTTAATCCGCCAAGGTTCACGGTTTGGAGTACGGCTCAAGGCCACCGCTCCTTCCATCCATATGATCCGCGTCGATGTGGAATCCGAATTTTCGCCCATCATCGGCACGGAGAAACAATCCGAAGAACTCATGCGCTATTTGATGCAAGATTTCGAAGAAAATCCGCTGAAAATATGGGAGTCCGACATTTTCGGCCGTTCCCTGCACTCCATCGTGCGAGAAGGCATTCAGGGCAAACTGGCCATGATGCCGGATAACGCCAGGTATAAACTGCAGGAAACGCTGGGCCGGATTATTAACGAAGGTTCCGGCGGACTGATTGCCATCATATTGTAAAGCTTGCCGGCATACTTGTCGCCCCGTTTCGTGCTGTTTTGCGAAAGGGTGCTGCGGCAAGTTTTTTTGCGTTCGGGGACATTTTCCTTGAAAGTTCGGCTTTCTCCCACTTGAAATTCATTTCGCGGTATATTACTATAAATTTGTTCTGCCGTGGTTGAGGCGTCTGATTTCATCCATATTTACTGTAATTTTGCCGGAAGATGTATATTTTTTGCCAAAACAGTTAAGACAGGGAATAACAGTCCTTGCAATACACTGTGGGGAGGTGAATATGATGAACAAATCGGAATTGATTGCAAAAGTGGCAGAAATGACGGAACTTTCCAAAAAAGACGCGACCAAAGCGGTTGAAGCTGTTTTTGAGGCGATTTCCGGAGCATTGCAAAACGGCGATAAGGTTCAGCTCGTCGGATTTGGCAATTTCGAGGTGCGCGAACGTTCCGCCCGCAAAGGACGGAATCCGCAAACCGGTCAGGAAATCGAGATCGCTGCCAGCAAAGTGCCTGCTTTCAAACCCGGCAAAGCTTTGAGAGAGGCGATTAAATAAAATCTCTTGTACATATACTGTCGTTGAAATCTTTTCTTGCGCGCGATCTCCCGCGGCGGGGGATTGCCGGAGAAGATGGCAACGGCAGTTGCGGCCGAATACCAACGGGAGGCATTGGCAAGTCGCCAAGCTATTTCCTTAATGAAAAGCTTGGCGGTTCTGTTATTTTCCCGGCTTTACCGATTTGAACAGGCAACTGAAAACAATCTTTACCCTTGACATTTCACGAAGATTTTGTTAGATTATTGATTGCGGCTCAAAATAAGAATGTCGGGGTATAGCGCAGTCTGGTAGCGCGCACCCTTGGGGTGGGTGAGGTCGCACGTTCAAATCGTGTTACTCCGACCATGAAAGAGGCATCGTCATCCGATGTCTCTTTCTTTTCAAACTTTAGGAGGTTCCGTCATGGACTTAACGAGCGGGGATTATTTTGTAATCAAGGCTAAAGACAACGGAGTTCATGTCATCGGATTGACGAGAGGACAGGATACACGCTTCCATCATACGGAAAAGCTGGATAAGGGCGAGGTGATGATCGCCCAATTTACCGAACATACGTCGGCGGTGAAAATCAGAGGGAAAGCGGTCATACATACAAGGTACGGCGTCATCGATACGGAGGAATAATTTGCTAATGCAGGCATAGCCTGCTTTTTTTCATTGTACAATGTAGTGAAAGGGTGATTGTACAATGAAATGGTTGATCCGTCTGCTCGCAGTCTCCGTCATTTCAACCGCTTTTGCTTTCTTGCTGTCACAAATCCCCGAAATCCGCACGATGGCGGGGCAGTCTGCGGGAAACGCCGATTTTTCCGTTTTCGGATATGAGAAAGAGATCACGTTAACCGACCAAAACGTCGTGGATGTGTTTGAAAAGCTTCCGTTGCGTTTAAAAATCGACAAAGTCGATCTCGGCCAAAAAACGTTATCCGTGGACCTTATGTTAATGAACCCCGATCTTGAGCCTGATGAGGTGTTTCCCGACCTGATCGAACTGGCGTCATTTTCATTTGAGAAAACGGACAACATCGAGCAGTTGTTTGTCAGGGTGATGCAGCCGGCTTCCGATCCCGATCATGCGGGAAAGTTGCGCCGTTATTTGCTTGTCGCCGTCGACGCGCGCAAGAATGACTATGACAAGAACGGACTGAAAACGGATAAACTGACGCCCGCCGCCATGGAACAATATGTGCGCACCCGCTTTCATTTGGTGGAAACGGCCCGGTGGATCGATATGCGCGGTCCGCTGCACGGTTCTTACGGCGGCAAAAGTTGAGACAAGGAAATTTGACAGATTGATTATGCTTAAGGGCTGCCGGTATGGTATACTAAGTTAGATACAGATTTGAATTGTTTCGGAGGTTGTATGACAAATTATCGAATCCCGGAGATGGCCAAGCAGTACACTGAGCACGACATGATCCAGCGGTATACGGAATTGCCGGACTTTCCCGATTTTCGCACAAGGCTGCTGTACGCTTTTCTGAAGAAAACCCGTTTGCACACGCATTTAAGCGAATTGTACGCTTTTGTTACCTCCCTGGTGCAATTGGGCCTGGATACGCACGATATGGTGACGGACACGAACGAGGGAACGGGCAACGGGTCGGTGCGTTCTCGCCAACTCAAAGTGCTGGCGGGCGATTATTTCAGCAGCCGGTTTTATCATTTGCTGTCCCAGGCCGGACAGATCGATGTGATCCGTCAGCTGTCCGAAGCGGTCTGCGAGGTGAACCGCTTAAAAATGAACCTGTACCTCCATATGAAAAATTTGAAGTTAACTGCCGAAGAATATATACAGCAATCTGTCAATATCAAAATGCAGTTGTATTTGTCGTTTTCCCACTTTTTGGATGGGGCTCACGCTTCCGCCTGGCCGGAAATTCTTCGCGGATTCACCCGGTCCGAAGTGCTTTTGCAGGAAATTTTCCGCACCGATACGATGCGTGACTTCCGCTGCGGATGGGGCTTCTGGCATTTGATTCAGAACGGCACGAAGGAAGAGCGGAAACAGCTTCTCGAGGAAGATTTGGAACCCGGGAAATTGCGCGTCATGCTAATGAAATACAACGTCGTCCACCAGCTTTATCAAATGCTGGAAGAGCAGTTGAAGCAAATATTGGACCACATTCAGAATCTCGGGTCGGAAAAACTGAGAAAGGAACTTCTGCAGATCGGGGAGCCCATCTTCCGGTTTCTTTCCACTCCGAAAGTACTTGAAGAGATTTGAGGTGAGCGGTTTGCCGGCCAAGACCAAGGAACAATTCGTTCATTCCGTCTTCGAGAGCATTGCTTCCCAATACGATTTTATGAATGATGTGCTCAGTTTTCGCAGGCACAAGGCATGGCGCAAAGAAACGATGAAACGGATGAACATGCGGGAGGGGCAAACGGCCATCGACGTTTGTTGCGGCACGTGCGACTGGGCCATCAGTATGGCCAAGGCGAGCCGGTACGGAAAAATTGTCGGCCTTGACTTCAGCAGGAATATGCTGGAGGTCGGACAAGCCAAAATCAATAAAGCCGGTTTGGGCGGCCAGATCGAATTGATTCACGGTAACGCGATGAATCTCCCTTTCGAGGATCATCGCTTTGATTATGCCACCATCGGCTTCGCTTTGCGCAACGTTCCCGATATCCGGCAAGTGTTGCGGGAGATGAGGCGTGTCGTCAAACCGGGAGGAATGGTCGTTTCCCTGGAATTGTCAAAACCTGCGTGGCAGCCCTTCAAATCCGTATATTATTTTTATTTTGAAAAAATTTTGCCCCGATTAGGCAAACTGATCGCAAAAAAATACGAGCAATACAAGTGGCTTCCCGAATCCCTCGTGTCTTTTCCCGATTACCGCGAATTGGCGCGCATTTTTGAAGAGACCGGTTTGGAACAGGTTCAGGTCCATCCTTTCTTCGGCGGAATCGCAGCCTTGCATATCGGCATCAAGGGGAAAGACGGGGAGCGACATGAAATCCGTAAACAAAAACAGGGCGATTACGGTCTGATTAAACATTTGCACAAGGTGAACGAATGAAACTGATTGATATTTATGCCAGGATGAGGAAAGATATCGGATACATCGAAAAAGAATTGGAACAAAGCGTCTATTCCGATCATGCCGTTTTGCGGCAAACTTCGACCCACCTGCTCAAAGCGGGGGGGAAAAGGCTGCGGCCCATTTTCGTATTGCTGGCAGGACAATTTGGCGATTACAGTCTGGACCGTCTGAAGTATATTGCCGTATCCCTGGAACTGATTCATATGGCCTCGCTCGTTCACGACGACGTGATTGACGATGCCCGAACAAGACGCGGCCAATTGACCGTCAAATCAAAATGGGACAACCGGATCGCGATGTATACGGGAGATTACATTTTCGCCAGGGCGTTGGGGGTTGTGACCCAGTTGCCCAATCCGGTCATTCACCAAATTATGTCCAAGGCGATTGTGCAAATGTGTATCGGCGAAATGGAGCAGATCCGTTACTTCTTTGCGGCGGACCAAACGGTTCGCGACTATCTGTTGAGGATCCGCCGGAAAACGGCATTGCTTGTGGCCATCAGCTGCCAGTTGGGAGCGATGGCGGCCAACGCCGATGACGTCAGGGCGCGCAGTTTGTACCGTTACGGATACAATGTCGGTATGGCGTTCCAGATTCGGGACGATATTCTCGATTTATGCGGCACCGAGAAGCAGCTGGGGAAACCGCCCGGGAGCGACATACGCCAGGGCAACATCACGATTCCGGTGATCTACGCGCTCAGGCAGAAACAGTGGCGCGAACCGATTTTGAATGAACTGCGCAAGGTTCAGGCGGTTGACGGGAAAGCCGACGTCGAACCGTTTCTTAAGCTTGTCCGCGACAGCGGCGGCATCGAGATGGCCGATGCATTGGCCAGCCGCTTCATCGGCAAAGCGATCGATGCGTTGCGGCCGCTGCCCGACATTCAGGCCAAACAAGATTTGATACAGGTCGCCCATTTTGTCAACCGCCGGGACTATTGAGACGCGGTTTTGGAAGCGAAAGCCCGCCGCCATTTGTTATTTTGGCGTACGCATAATTGAAATGGAGGATGAAACAATGGAAAGAACATTTATCATGATAAAACCGGATGGAGTGCAAAGAGGTCTGATCGGTGAAATTGTGCGCCGTTTTGAACAGAAAGGGTTCCAACTGGTCGGCGCGAAACTGTTGCTCGTGACGAAAGAGCAGGCCGAGATCCATTACGCCGAACATAAGGGAAAACCGTTCTATGACGAACTGATCTCGTTTATTACGTCAGGGCCCGTATTTGCCATGGTATGGCAGGGAGATCAAGTGATCGCGTTATCGCGGGCGCTGATGGGCAAAACCAACACCCTCGATGCCGCGCCGGGAACGATCCGCGGGGATTTTGCGGTTCATACCGGAATGAATATCATCCACGGATCGGATTCTCCGGAAAGCGCGGAACGGGAAATCAACAATTTCTTCCGTCCGGAGGAACTTGTGGAATACGATCATCTGATTCAGCGTTGGATTTGACGGGCAGGCTGAAGGCGGTTGGAAGATCAGGACTACGCGTTGTTTATTCGCAAGGTGAAAGAATATACATCCATCGATTTATCGCTTTACAAAGAAGCGCAAATGAAGCGCCGCCTGACGACGCTGCGGATGAAGAGAGGATATGCGACCTTCGCCGATTTTTTCCGCGACATGAAGCAAAAACCGGAATTGCTTCATGAGTTTCTCGACCGCATAACGATCAACGTATCCGAGTTTTGGCGGAATCCGCCGCGATGGGAGACGCTCGAACGGGTTTTTCTTCCGGAAATGTTGTCGCGTTCCCGCAGAATCCGCTGCTGGAGCGCGGCGTGCTCCACCGGGGAAGAGCCGTATACGCTGGCCATGATTTTGGCGGAACTGGGCGCGTTGCCGGAAGCGAGGATCGATGGCACCGACATCGACGAGGGAGCTTTGCACAAGGCGAAACTGGCCGTGTATCAGGAACGCTCCGTACGCGACGTGCCGGACAAATACCGGCGCAAATACTTGCGCCGGGAGAACGATCATTATATCGTGTGCGACGAAATTCGCAGATCCGTTTCGTTCCGCAAACATAATCTTCTTGAGGATCCGTTCGATTCGGGCTTCGATCTGATCATTTGCCGCAATGTGCTCATCTATTTTACGGAGGAAGCCAAACATTTGCTTTATCAAAAATTTGCCCGGGCGTTAAAGCCGGGAGGAATATTGTTTGTGGGCGGCACGGAACAAATCTTTTCTCCGGGACAATACGGATTGGAATCCGCCGAAACGTTTTTTTACCGTAAAAAGGGCAATGTCTAGCCGAAGGTATATTCTTTTCCAAAAATTCCTATACTATAAGCATGAGAGCAAACGATGGCGGGGATCGGGGCTACCGAATCGTGGTACAATAGGAGCAGAAAGTGAAATGATTGCCTTCCGGCGAGTTTTGGCTTTCCATTCCTTACCTCTAATATTTTTTCCTGAATCAAGGAATGGAAAACAAGATGTTTGAGTAGAGGAAGGCAACATTTCACGTAAAACAGTAAATTCTTGCAACAGAATCGGCAGCCAAGAGGCTTTCGTACAGGAAGGCAACATTTCACTTAAAGCGGTATATTTTTGCATCATCAACAGTTAATCGACAGCCTCGAATTCCCCGTCAAAGGGTTTTTGCGAGGAGGATAACCTGATGGACAAAAGAAAGGTGATCTTGGCCTATCGCCGGGGCTTTATTACGCTGCACGAATGCGCCCAAATACTCGGGATCGATTCGTTGCAGATTCTCGGGATGTTAGAAGATGCGAAAGCATCGGAATCGTCCGCTGTTTTGCGCAAACAACCGGCCCATGGCTGAAATTCACCGTTCATTTTCAATAAACACGCTTCATTCAAGTTTTTGCGAAGCGTGTTTTTTTCTGTGCGGTAAAGCCTGTTGCCGGCAAGCCGCTCCGAACCCCCGCCCATGCGGGCCTGACAAAAGAAACAGCGAAGCGGGTTAGTGTAAACTTATTGTGGGCAAAGGGATAGCAAAAAGGGCCTCTTCTTGGTAAAGTGAAGTCACCACAACTACCACAAATACCAAGGAGAGAACCCTTATGTCTCATCATACTACGAATGCGCAGACTTTTAAAGAACTGGAAACCACCCTATTTCGCCTGCTTCAGGCAGAATTTGCAACGCTGATGGCTCATGTATTGGAGGA
>Ga0207866_1000190_pt1 | contig 99770 bp, 96 predicted proteins | sample HigsolmetaAR203D_FD_184835 | JGI IMG/M metagenome (GOLD analysis project Ga0207866, IMG submission 184835) | Ionic liquid and high solid enriched microbial communities from the Joint BioEnergy Institute, USA - AR20-3-D (SPAdes) (version 2) ...
ATTTATGAAATCGTTGTTTCTTCCTCTAAGACGTACGAATTTCGTCCTGCACCTAGTCCAGAAACCAATTGAACGGTTGTGGCTGCCACCAGAAGAAAGAGGGGAACGAACCAGTGGCCTGTCAAGTCATGCAAAAGTCCAAACAGAAAAGGGCCAAATGCTGCGAACAAATAACCGATTGATTGAGCCATACCCGAAAGTCTTGCCGCCGTATAATCCGTTTTTGCCCGCAAAGAAATAAAAGTCAAAGCTAAACCGAACGTCGCTCCTTGCGAGATGCCTATGAGCAAAACCCACCAAATCGTGTAATCGGGATTTTCCATTAGAAGTCCTGCATAGCCGATAATCCCGATCAAGCAGACGATGGTGGATAAAAGCCGTTGACTACTCAAGCGCTCTGCAAGGATCGGAACTATAAAGGTCGCCGGCATACCAACAAACTGCATGATGGAGACCATCCAACCCGATGCCTCAGCACTCATTCCACGATCTTGAAAAACGTTGGGAAACCAGTTAATGGATATATAAAAAACAAAAGACTGGAATCCCATAAAAATCGTCACTTTCCAAGCAAGCTTGGATCTCCAGAGCCGGTTTTTTTCCTTGTTTTTATACGTTGGCAAGTGGTTCATCGTTGTATGGCGGAGCTGAGGCTGCCAAATGAACAGCGCCACAAGCGACAACAAAGCCCAAAACATAAGGGAGCCTTGCCATCCATAGCCAAGAGCATGAGTCAATGGAACACTGAGGCCGGATCCAAGTGCGGCAAAAGTGTTCATCGAAAGAGAATATCCGCCTGTCATCAGCCCTACTTGATGAGGGAAATCCCTTTTGATCAGCCCCGGCAAAAGAACATTGCCAGCAGCAATCGCCGTTCCTATCATAAATGTTCCTAAAAATAACGTAAAAATAGAGGAACAGGAACGTATGAATATGCCCGCCGTCAATAACAGCAAGCTGAAAAAGAGGGTGCGTTCCATTCCTAACTTCCCAGAAAGTTGAGGAACCAGTGGGGAAAAAACGAAAAATGCCATAAGCGGGAGTGTGGAAAGCAACCCGGCCACGGAATGGGACAAACCTAAATCTTCTCTGATAAAACCGAGCACCGGCCCCACTGCGGTCAGAGAAGGGCGTAAATTGGCTGCTACGAATAAAATTCCTATTACTAAGAAGACCCATTTTTTATCAAAATGTTTGAACGCAGCCGTTTCTTTCATGACAAAACCACCTTTCATTCACATGCATCCAGTCAATAATTTAAGGAAAATGATTGCAAAATGACGGTACGGCGTCCCATTTTAACGGCTCGATCCATTAAGACTCATCCGCCATCCACAAACTGTTGATGAGTGTATCAACATTTAGGGAGTTCATACAGTCGGTTGAACGGAACGTTTAAAAGGCCATTGGCTTAAATGAAAAAAGACTCGAATCCCAGTATATCATATTTCAAAACATGACAGCCGTAAATGTGCCATGACATATCCTAAATTACATTGCGAACTTTCTTCAGTCGCCAGGGCAAAGAATGATAGGATAACAATAAAAAAAGGAGACCTTAAGGGGTCTCCTCTTGATTAGCTAAAAGCCTGCCGTTTTTCGTGAAAGGTGTGGCTTGAGTTTGTTTGCGCAAAGAAGGGTAGAAGATCAGTCCACTAGCCAATAAAGCGGCTCCGAACAAAAATGTTTTTAAATCAGAAGTGCCTGCATAAATGACCCAAATGGAATAAATAGTGGACAATAAAGCAATAAGACCATCGGTGTACCGGCTTTTGTTAAGCTGATACGTTTCTCCGGTCCAAACGAGCTTAAGCTGGAACAAGGATGCAATCAAATAAGGCATGAGATAAGCCAATGTGGCGATATAAATGACAAAGTCAAATGCATGGGCCATTGAATTGGATATGGTTGAAAAAATAAAGAGTTGTCCAAGAACGTTTGACAGCCATAAGGAAAAGGATGGAACGCCTCTTTTGTTTTCTTTTAGAAAAGAAGCTAAAAACAGTCCTTGCTTAGCCGCTTGATAAGGAACCTCGGCGCTCATTAACACCCAACCTATTGTGGAGCCGGCTAAACTAATCAAGCCCAATCCAGCGATTAAATAAGCTCCGATTGGTCCGATGATGGTTTCAATAGCATCCACGAGTGGTTTTTCGGAATGTATTAGAGTTTCCTGTGGCAGAACGCCCATCACCAGCAAGGAAATACCGATATAAATCGCCAATGCAATCATTAGCCCAATAATAGTGGCCCGTTTTATATCACTTTGTTTTTTGGCTCTGGAGGCAAATACAATAGCCGATTCAACACCCACGAAAGCCCAAAGTGTTGAGACAGCTGCGTGGTTTATTTGTGTTAAAATTCCTAGTGGATGTCCGCTTTCATCTAAGCGTGGAGCCGTAAATGGAAGCAAATTACTTTTTTGAAACGCAAACAGGCTTAGGACAATAAATAAAAAGAAACCGATCACTTTTGCGCTCGTGGCTAGAAAATTGATTTTTCCTGCTCCTTCAATTCCTCTTAAAATTAAAAAATGTGTAAACCAAAGCATGGCGGTGCATATAATAAAAGTTAGAACGTTGCCTGTTTTGAAAGCAACGGTTCCGATTGTGAATAACGGAGCTTTGCTGTTTAAAATGGGAAAAAAGGTTGCTAAATAGCTTGTAAAAGTAGTGATAATAGCAACATTTCCAGCGAAGTTTCCGATCCAATACCCCCAAGAAGACATAAATCCTGACAATGTGGAAAGTGTTGATCCCTCTTTAAACAGTTCTTTTGCGTAAATTTGTGGTCCGCCGTTCAGTTCTGGTTTTCGGATGGATAAATTACCGAAGACAAGAGCCGTTGTGAGGACACCGAAACCAGTTAAAGACCATCCCAATAACACAGCAGCTGGATTGGCGGCTTCAGAAAGCGTTCGTGGCAACATGAATATTCCGGATCCTACCATATTTCCAACGACCAGTGCGGTCAAAAGCCAAAACCCTAATCGTTTTTGTTCCATTGAATCAATGAACCCCTTTCTACTTGGATGACGAAACGGTGCTGCAAATGTAAAACGGGGATTGACATTTGCGAAAATGTAATGAGAATGTGTTTATTTATTCGCAACCAGGCAGGTATGTTTTTTATGCATCCTTCATCCGGTAACGTTTACCGCCGTCTCGTTTGAAATTTTCGCAGATGCCTTCAAAATAGTATTCAAGTACGTTGAAAACAGCCCGATCAGTTAATCGATCATTATTTGTATATTTTTGCAGAAATGACTACCATTCTTCATTGTGAAGGTATGATTATTTAGAACGCAAAATAAATATACAACAATCGACACAATTCGTCTATTGTTATTTTTATCCGCAGAAAAATCCTTTTGCTGTAAGTTTCACGATATCTTAAGGAAAAAAGGAAGCGAATGGTATTTTGAAGTCGTTCTCATTAAAATCGGTCTTTTAAGGTTATAATCTGTCTTCTCGAGGCATAATCTTAATACGTAGTAGCCATTCGATAGAACGAATGGGAGGACTAGAAATTTGAGCGAGATTGGCTTTCTGTCAATTAAGTGGTAAGATAGAAGTACGACTTGTTGCTTTATCAGTAAAGTCAGGGTCCTCATCCCGAAATTGGTCGTATACTGTTATGAAGTTGTTCCTCATTCTACTTGAGATCGGGCTTTTTGTGTTTTGCAGAAACATCATCAATTAAAATAAAGGGGTCTTTATTTGTGTATTATAATAAACGGAATCAAGAAGAAGTTGAAATGGTCGAAACGAGTGTCTACGCTTGCCAATCGCCTGATTGCAATGTTTGGATGAGAAAAGAATTTGCGACACCCAATTTGCATTGCCCAATTTGCGGAAGTGAAATGAAAGAAGAAATACGGGAGTTATATCCAATCAAAAAGAACTAATGTATGATGGCAGCTGCCTATAAGTGGCAGCTTTTCTTTTTTATGGCGAGTTTATGTTCTCGCTTTACTTTAAGGCGTTCCCACAAACGCTTAGAAAAAGAATAAAGTCCTCTTTTTTGGGGAAGATTTCCTTTAGATACTAACCCCATGAAGGAGGAATTGGATGTTTTCGGAAAATGCAAGCCAACACATGCCTCCATTTCCCGAATCTTTTTGGAGATCCAATTTGGAATTACCGTCTTTTCCGAAACTGGAGAAAGATATAGAGGTGGACATTTCCATTGTTGGTGGCGGAATTGTCGGAATCACTTCTGCCAACTTATTAGGAAAAGCAGGAATGAAAGTCGCTCTGATCGATGCTGGCAAAATTCTCACTGGCACAACGGGGCACACAACTGCCAAAATTACCGCTCAGCATGATTTAATCTACCACGAATTGATGGAACATTTTGGATTGGAGAAAGCACGTGGTTATTATGAAGCGAATATGTCTGCCTTACATTTTATCCGCGACACCGTTTTACGTCATCAAATCGAATGCGATTTTACCGAAGAAGATGCTTATCTCTACACGAATACGGATTCTTATATAAGCAAACTTGAAAAGGAGATGGAGGCCTATGAAAAACTGGGGATAGAGGGAGACTATCGCAACTCTATTCCCGTTGATATACCCGTAAAAGCAGCCGTTAGGATGAATGCGCAAGGCCAATTCCATCCGTTAAAATATTTAAAAAAACTATTGGAAGAGACCGAACATCAAGGAGCAGAAATATTTGAAAATACGACCGCAGTGGATATAGAGCAAGGGAATGAGATAAAAGTTGTTGCTAGAAATGGCTGCACGATTTCATGTAAGCAAGTAGTCATTGCGTCCCATTATCCGTTTTACGATGGGGCAGGATTTTATTTTGCCAGAATGTATCCAGAAAGATCTTATCTTCTTGCCGTCAAACCTCAAAAAACATTTTCTGGCGGCATGTATCTTATGGTTGAAGAACCAACACGATCGTTGCGGTATACGCTGTGCGACAATGAAAAAATATTGCTTGTAGGCGGGGAACGTCATAAGACTGGACAAGGGATTTCTACGATACATCATTATGAAGCACTGCAAAAATACGCAGAAGAAACATTTGGAATCAACGAATTTTTGTACCGCTGGTCGGCGCAAGATTGGACGACATTAGATAAAGTGCCTTTTATTGGGCGAATCACTTCTGAAAAACCGAATATTTATGTTGCAACGGGTTTTCGAAAGTGGGGAATGACAAACGGAACAGCGGCAGCCCAATTAATCAGTGATTTAATTTTAGAAAAGCCCAATCCTTATGAAGAGTTGTTTACTCCTTCTCGTTTCAACGTGGATCCATCAGTGAAAACATTGATTAGAGAAAATACCAATGTCGCGGGGCATTTATTAAAAGGGAAATGGGAATCCCCGTTAAAAACGGTGGATGATTTACAAACGGATGAAGGCTCTGTCATTCGTGTGAACGGAAAAAGAGCGGGGGCCTATAAAGATAAAAATCAAAACGTATATATGGTGGATACCACTTGCCGGCATATGGGGTGTGAAGTGGAATGGAACAGTGGTGATCGTACTTGGGATTGCCCGTGCCACGGGTCACGTTATTCAGTGACAGGAGAAGTATTGGAAGGACCGGCGAAACAGCCGCTCAATAAGGTGGAAGAATGAAAGAATTTGGTTTCGATAGTAAGGATAAGGGAAACTTCCATCAGCAGGGGCAGTGTCCCCGCTGATGGTTGGCTGAACGAATCGAATTTTTAGGCGGTAGCCTGGCGCCAAATTGTTTTTGTCCATCATGGCCTTAATGAGGACGTTGGCGGAGATGATATTTTTTGAAGGCTTTCGAATTCAAAAGGATGGGAGAGGCGATGGATGTTTCTTTCTATTTTTTTCCTTTTTAAAGGGTGGTTAAAATGCCTAGCAATACATATGCGGCTGTCGGTATGCCATAATAAATAAACTGATTTGTTGGAACGTTGTTCACTTTTTCCACCTCCCTCTTTATAGCCTCCCCTTAAGCTTTGCTTTTCATGATAAATGGTTGGCCATGGAATTGACAAAATTTTAATTCAATTTATAGTGGAAGTAGACGAAAAAAATGAAAATTCACTGTATGTAAAGGGGGGGATCTACATAATGGCAGAGAATGCTCGAATAAATACTTACTCATATCCGTATTCGGAAGAGGGGTTTTGGCAAGGGGCGAAAGACTGCGTGCCCACATTATTGGGCTATTGGAGCATCGGTTTTGCAGCCGGTGTGGTGGAAAAAACAGCGGGGCTTACCATCGCGGAAATTGTGCTGATTTCCCTTATTCTTTATGCCGGATCGGGGCAATTTATTGCATCAGGAATGATCGCGGCCGCAAATCCTGTTTCCGCTATTATTTTTACGATCTTTTTTATTAATCTTCGTCATCTTCTCATGAGTGCAGCGATATCCCCTTATTTTCGTCATCTTCCTTTGTGGAAAAATGTGTTGACCGGTTCGTTGTTAACGGATGAAACATTTGGCGTTGCGATGAATCATTTATCTAATCGAGCAGCCGGAAGTTTTAAATGGATGCTCGGTTTGAATGTCACTGCTTATGTCAACTGGCTAATTGGCAATGTAGCAGGGGGATTTTTTGGAGAATGGATTCCAGATCCGAATGCATTTGGACTTGATTTTGCCCTGCCAGCGATGTTTATTGGATTGCTTGTTTTACAGATTACTAGCAGAAAAAAATGGATGGTTGATTTAGCAGTAGCTATATGCAGTGCATCATCGATTGTGATCTTAAGCTTTTTTGTTTCGGGCAGCACGGGAGTGATTACCGCAGCCATCGTGGCGGCAACAGCGGGGGTGTTTATAGAAAAATGGAAATAAGATCATATGTTTTGGCGGTCATTATTGGATCGGGGATTGTCACGATCATACCGCGAATTTTTCCTCTGATGATTTTAAGCCGATTTCAATTGCCCCAATGGGCTGAACGTTGGTTAAGCCATGTGCCTGTTGCGGTCATGACGGCCCTGTTGGCGCAAGAGCTGCTGCTTTCAAACGGAAAATTTTCGATCATGGAAAATCGACTGGAGTTGTTGGCAGCCATACCGGCATTTGTGGTGGCGCTTGCGACCCGTAGTTTATTAGGGACGGTTGTGATAGGAATTGTCGCGATGATGGCTGCGCGCTTTTTTATTTAGGTTAGAATAAAGAAAACGGGAAGGAATCATTTTCCTTCCCATTTTTTAACCGTCCTAATAGATGAAAAACCGTAAGAGCTTCTTTTTTCCATTTCCAGTTTACCTTTTTGGTTGACACCAACTGCTCCTTTAATACCGATCCGTACATCCATCCACCGATCAACTGGACTTTCAAAGGTCTAAGCAATGTTTTAAGAAGCTTATTCTTCTTTGTTGGCTAAGCAGCGGTCGCATTCCATCATATACGATTCAGCTTGTTCTTCAATATATTCACCGCATTCCGGACAAACTTTTTTAGGAAGATCACGGAACATTTCAACAGGACTTGGAACCATTTTTATTCCTCCTTCCAATTTTTCCATCTTTTGTTCTAAAGCCGAATATTGTCTCAATGAAAAAATAATGAACTTATGAATTGGATGAAACGGATGTTATTCTTCTGATTGCGCAAGGCAACGATCGCACTCCATCATATAAGATTCCGCTTGCTCATCCATATGCTGGCCGCATACAGAACAAACTTTAGTGGATATGCTTTGGAAAAATTCAACCGGACTTTGAACCATTTCAGGCACCTCCTTTTTATAATACAGATTATAAAATATTGTTTCTGTTATAATACAGTATACACAACATTTTTCTTGTTGTGTACCCCTTTTTTAAAAAATTTAAAAAAATAAAATATAAATGAATATTCGCTGAAAAGAATGGATCTAATTTTCATGCAATAGAATTTTTATTTATTTCCATATGAAAGGAAAAAGGGTCGTAAAAGAATTTTTACTATGATAAAAGTATGAACAAAATGGTTCCGCTTAATCCAAAATAAGCGAAACAGATTTTCTATCGCTTCACTTGAAAAAACAGAAGTCGCTCCTTTTTAAAAGAATGAAACTTGTCATTTCACTTTAGTCCAATCAGCTTTTTCGCCGCGAGCTTTTCGTGTACACAGCTGTTTTATTTCGTTGTTTACAATAGATTGATATCTTGGTATAGTATTTTCGAGAATGGATAGATCGTCTATTCATTTGGGCAGCGGTTCTAATTATTTCTTTTAGTTTGGATTGAAACCGCTGCCATTAACATGTTATTGGAGGAGAGCTGCTGTGAGAGTTGTTTTTTTTCTAACTGGTTTGCTGTTAGTGTATGGGCTTGCCATGTTGGTCAGCTATGATCGAAAACATGTGCGCTATAAGGCAATTTTTACTATGCTGATTGCCCAATTAGTACTTGCTTTTATTATGTTTAATACAAAAGCAGGCATTTCGGTCATTGGATTTGTGTCGAAAATGTTCAGTAAATTGCTTGAGATGGGCAGTAAAGGGGTCGACTTTGTTTTTGGAGGGTTGGAAAACAAAGGGATATCCAATTTTTTTCTTGATGTGTTAATGCCTATTATTTTTATTTCGGTTTTGATCGGTATTTTGAACTATTTCAAAATTTTGCCTGTGATTATTAAATATGTTGGCCTTGTTTTAAGCAAACTAAACGGGATGGGGAAACTAGAAAATTACATTGCGGTTTCTTCTGCTGTCTTAGGACAATCAGAAGTGTTTTTGACGACGAAAAAGCAAATTGGACACATTTCCCGGAAGCGTTTGTACACACTATGTACGTCGGCTATGAGCGCTGTCAGCATATCGATTGTCGGTGCTTATATGACCATGCTGGAGCCGAAATACGTCGTGATTGCGATAATACTCAATATATTTTCCGCTTTGATTGTCGGAAATATCATTAATCCTTATGAAATTTCAGAGGAAGAGGACTTGCTTGTCGTTGAAGAAACAAAAAAATTGAGCTTTTTTCAAATGATCAGCGAAAGTATCATGGATGGGCTGAAAGTAGCTATTATTGTAGCAGCGATGTTAATTGGATTTATTGCATTGATCAACTTAATTGATTATCTCTTTACGCTGGTCTTCCATATATCATTCCAAACAATACTCGGCTATGTCTTTTCTCCTATCGCCTTTTTAATGGGTGTTCCTTGGGGAGAAGCAGTCAAAGCCGGCAGCATCATGGCTACAAAATTAGTGACAAATGAATTTGTGGCGATGGCTAATTTTACAAAAATATCCCACTCGCTGTCCGAAAAAACAGTTGGAATTGTCTCCGTGTTCCTGATCAGTTTCGCGAATTTTAGTTCGATCGGAATTGTCACTGGCGCCGTGAAAGCGTTAAATGACAAACAAGGAGACGCAGTGGCGAATTTTGGCTTGAAATTATTGTATGGTTCAACTTTGGCGTCCATTTTATCCGGGACGATTATCGGTTTATTTTTGTAATGGGGAATGGTGGTTGAATAAAAAGGATCGGTCTTCATGTTGTGGTTTAACAAAATGGAAGTAGAGTGATACCATGGATGCCAGCGGTGATCAGTGAGGGTGAAATTCAAAATTCATGGCAATTTCACATCTTTCGGCTTTGAAAATAAGACAAGATCCTGTTACACTTTAAAAGGAAATAGCAGCTGCTGCCGATAGAAAAATATACGGTTAAGGAGATGTACTTCGATGTTGTTGGAAAAAGCAAACATGATTGATCATACATTATTAAAAGCCGATGCTACGAAAGATGATATCGTCCGGTTGGCGGAAGAAGCCAAAAAATACGGTTTTGCTTCGGTATGCGTAAACCCGGTTTGGGTGAAAACCGCTTATGAAATTTTAAAAGATACCGATGTGAAAGTATGTACCGTCATCGGTTTTCCACTCGGTGCAACCACGCCTGAAGTTAAAGCTTTTGAAACGACCAATGCCATTCAAAATGGAGCCGAAGAAGTGGATATGGTGATCAATATCGGGGCTCTTAAAAGTCGTGATCTGGAATTGGTGGAAAATGATATTCGAGCCGTCGTGGAAGCAGCAAAGGGAAAAGCGCTGGTGAAAGTGATTATTGAAGCCTGCTTGCTGACGGAAGAGGAAAAAGTGCTCGCTTGTCAATTAGCAGTCAAAGCCGGAGCAGATTTTGTCAAAACATCTACCGGTTTTTCGACAGGAGGAGCAACAGTGGAAGATGTTGCATTAATGCGTAAAACGGTTGGACCGGATTTTGGGGTGAAAGCTTCTGGAGGAATTCGAACTGCAGAAGACTTGCTGGCGATGGAAAAAGCAGGGGCAAATCGTATCGGAGCCAGTGCGGGCGTAAAAATTGTGACAGGCCAAGCTTAAAATGTTAGAAATGTAAAGAGGACAACAAATCCGCACATTTTCAGCCCGCTCCCGTTTTACAAAATTTCTCTAAGGGGGAAGGGACTTGATTAGCGAAACGTTGATTCAAGCAGCTGTCGCGGGGAGAGAAAAAGCATATGCCCCTTACTCTCATTTTAAGGTGGGCGCTGCCATAGCGACTAAAAGCGGAGACATTTATTCAGGATGCAATATTGAGAATGCATCTTATGGTCTATGTAACTGTGCAGAGAGAACGGCCATCTTTAAAGCGATTTCGGAAGGACAAACTGATTTTGCGATGTTGGCGGTGGTCGGGGATACGGATGGTCCTATTTCGCCTTGTGGAGCTTGCCGCCAAGTGATTGCAGAATTTTGCCCTCCGGATATGCCGGTTATTTTAACGAATTTAAAAGGAGAAAGAAAAGAGACAACCGTTAAGGAACTGTTGCCGTATGCTTTTTCACCAAGTCATTTAGATTAATGAAAGGGGATTAAGGAGATGTCCTTGATCCCAAATTGCAGGAAGAAATAATCACTCATTTCAGTTTTGAGTCGAGCTGGCTTTTTCATCGGTTAAGCCAGCTTTTTTATTTTACTCTTAAGAAAAAGGTAAATTCTGCAAAAATAAAGCAGCGGACAAAGAACGTTTAGCAAGCATATGAAAATAAGCCGTATGAACGGATAAAACGGCAATGATGATAATGTTTTTAATCGCTTTTCGCTTTTCTTCATCCAGCTGGAAATGCTCCTGAACCATTTCCTCTGCCTTATATTTAATAATTCTTTCGATCGTTTCGATCGTTCCTTCATTCGGTAAGCGGTTTTCGCTCAAAGAATGATCATTGATTTCTTCAAACAGGGTAGAGTAACATGCATACAGATGAATAGGATTGATGAGATCATCTTTTTGGTCATCAGGATCGTTGATAATCAACTTTAATAGTTGACGAATGGATTCAAAGTCAAGGGCTGTTTTTAAATCCTCTACAATGAATAAAAGCGCGGTTTGCTCAAGTGAATATTTTTTTCCTTTTTGGGGAGAGCCGATCATTTCTTTAATATCCCGTTTAATCCAGTTTTGTAACGCCGTGACAGAAAAATTAGTGTACTCGATTTGATTGCCAAGTGCTGCTATTTCGTTTAAAGAAAAACCTCTATCGAGTTTATTCGTTTTTATGATTTTTTCAAAAATGGGCGGAAGCGTTCCAACGTTCGCAGCATTTGGATCGAGTTCGGAGAGAGAACCATGTTCTTCAGAGTGAATCCATGCTTCTTGCAGTACCGAAAGCGGTGGTTTTTTGCTCCAACCTTTTAATGAAAGGAGAAGGAACGCCATTTCCTTTCTTGTTAATTGAAAGGTATTCACGAAGTTTCCTCCTATTTACAAGTTCTTTTGAACTTATCTTACGCTTTGATATTAAGAAAGTCAAATGACTTTGTTACTAAATGAACTTCATGTCGTTACATTTTCTTTTCAAAATGAAAGAAATTCTACTTGAATATTTTTGAATAAGATCATATAATAAGTTCATAAGAACCTGAACATGACAGTTCTTTAAACTAAAATGAAAAATTATAGAAAAGGAGTCGAATTCATCGATGTTCAAAAAATGGGTTAAATGGCTTTCTTCATTGGCTCTTGTTTTTTCCCTTGTTGGACTAGGTATGGTAGACAGCGCATCGGCAAAAGGATACAGATCTGGAAAAGGATTTTATCAGCCGAGTCACAGCCAGCAAGTTGTTCCGAACAAAAATCAAAATTCTAGCATCTTCAATTCGTCAAAATCGAACACTACCCCATACACTCATACGGTTCCACAAAAAAGCAGCAAAGGCAGTTTTGCCAAAGGGCTTTTATTGGGTGGTCTAGGCGGATTTTTAGCAGGAAGTTTGTTTCATGGTCTCGGACCAATCAGCTCCATGCTGGGATTTGTCATCAATTTATTTCTTCTATATGCCGTTGTCATGCTGGTGGTGAGCGCTATAAGATTGATCTTTAATCGCAGACATCAAAGGGAGTATGACTCATGGAGACGTTAAAACTTTCTGAACAAGAAATCATAAATGCCGTCTGTGTTTATGTAGCGGCGAAAGCAAATGTTCGCCCAGAAGATGTCATTACTGAATTACTGTACGATGATGACACTGGATTTGGAGCAGAAGGAGAAATTGCAGGCGTATTGCATCCATTGACAGAACCACAACTTATTGAGGCGATCAGAGGTTGGATTAAGAGCGAGTATCAAATCGATCCGTATGCGGCTGGAATTCAACTGAAATTAGATGATCATGAAGGAATTATCGCTATGATAAACGAATAAAGACATCCAAAATTTTAATATTGTGGCGTTTGAAGTCTCCTTGGGTAAAACCCGAGGAGATTTTATTTTATCATGAAATCATTGCGTATATTTGTAGACTTATACCCACCAAAAGATGAAAAGTTTGAAAATGATGAAATAAATAACATCTAAGAATGGGGATTAATGAAATAACAGAAGAATCATACATGTTTCAACGTAGAGGAAAACGGGGTTTAAACACAATAAAAAATGTTGGAACAACGAGAATTTTCTAAGTGGAAATTTTCCAATGGAAATGAAACAAAGGATGAAAGGAAAAACCATTCATCCTTTAGCCTAATTATTTAGCCAATCTTAGTTCCCACATATTTCCGTTTTTCCAGAATCTTTTTTTGGTTACAAAGCGGTTTCTGGCCGTCTCACTTGAATATTGAAAAAAACTTCTAGAAGTACTGCGTCTGGAAGAACGCCTAGAAGTCCGTCTGGAAGAGCGTCTGGAAGAACGTCTGGAAGAGCGCCTAGAAGTCCGTCTGGAAGAGCGTCTGGAAGAGCGTCTGGAAGAGCGTCTGGAAGAGCGTCTGGAAGAACGCCTAGAAGTCCGTCTGGAAGAACGTCTAGAAGTCTGTCTGGAAGAGCGTCTGGAAGAGCGTCTGGAAGTCTGTCTGGAAGAACGCCTAGAAGTCCGTCTGGAAGAACGCCTAGAAGTCCGTCTGGAAGAACGCCTAGAAGTCCGTCTGGAAGAACGTCTGGAAGTCTGTCTGGAAGAGCATCTGGAAGTCTGTCTGGAAGAGCGTCTGGAAGAACGTCTAGAAGTCTGTCTGGAAGAGCGTCTGGAAGTCTGTCTGGAAGAGCGTCTGGAAGTCTGTCTGGAAGAGCGTCTGGAAGTCTGTCTGGAAGAACGTCTAGAAGAACGTCTGGAAGAGCGTCTGGAAGAACGCCTAGAAGAGGTGCTCGACCTGCGGGACGTTGATGGACCGCCTTTTACTTCCTTAACGACGCTTGGATCTTGATACATAAAATCCTCTAACCCAGCATCAGTTGCTTTTTCAACGGCCTCTTTAATATCATCATGGGTGATCTGTCCCATGTGAAAACCTCCTTTAAAAATTATATAAAAAATGTAAATTTCTTTTCACGATTCATAGTATGAGGACAATGAGGAATTGCCTGAGACAAATATGTAGTTTTTGTAAAAAAATTATGAAGGTGTCTTCAGGTGTCACCCTCTTATTTTTTTCATATGATTATAGTAATCATGCGAGATTTCTTTATATGGAGCGAGGAGGAGAGAGATGGATAAAAACAACTTGACTCAATATGAACTTTATATCCATCCTAAAGATTACCAAGAGCTGAGAAGAGATATTTGGAACGATGAACCACTACCGGCAAAATTAAAAATAGGCAACAAGAAGCTTGAAATTGATATCGCTTATCGTGGTTCGCATATCAGAAAATTTAAAAAAAAATCTTATCATATCGCTTTTTATAAACCCCAAATATACAGGGGAGCGAAAGAAATTCATCTGAATGCAGAGTTTAAAGATCCGGCCGTCATCCGAAATAAATTATCATTTGATTTCTTCAACGAAATAGGCGTATTGTCGCCGCGTTCCCAGCATATTTTTTTGTCCATAAATGGCCGAAACGAAGGGATCTATTTAGAATTGGAATCTGTAGATGAATGTTTTCTTAAGAAAAGGAGCTTGCCAGAAGGGGCCATTTTTTATGCGGTGGATGGTGATGCCAATTTTTCATTAATGAGTGATCTAGACAAGGAAGTGAAACGTTCGTTGGATTTAGGATATGAAATGAAATGGGGGAATGAACAAGACATATTTTACTTGCAAGAGATGATTCTTAAATTGAATACTACTCCGCGGGCGGAATTTGAAAAAGAGATTCAAAAATATTTTCATGTCGAGCAATATCTATACTGGCTTTCCGGAATCGTCTGCACTCAAAATTACGATGGATTTGTTCATAATTACGCGTTATATCTGAACAGGGAAACGGGTTTATTTGAAATTATCCCTTGGGATTATGATGCAACATGGGGAAGGGACATCAATGGAAAGGAAATGTCGGAAGATTATGTGAGAATTCAAGGATATAATACTCTTACAGCTCGACTTCTGGACGTTCCCTCGTTTCGAAAAAAGTATCAATTGATTTTGCAAGAAATATTGGAAGAAAAATATACCGTTGCAAACTTGCAGCCGAAAGTGGAACAGCTCTACAAACAAATTAAACCGTATGTACAAAAAGATCCCTATATAAGAGACCGTCAGATGCAATTTGAAAATGAACCTGAACTCATCTTGCGTTTTATTGAAAAAAGAGGAAATTATATTCGAAATCATTTACAAGTATTGGATTAGTAAGGTGGAAATTTTTGTGAATAGGCAACTACAAGGTTCATCTCTTCCTTGTGATGAGTATACATGCACTGTAGTTATACCATATGGATCACGAACAAGGAGGATATGAATGAATAAGAAATCGAATTTGAACCATCAGTGCAACAAGGAGCGATTTCAATCCTTTTTAGAATCCTTAAAAGGACGGATGGTTACTATATATCGCAACGATCCCGAAGCAAAAACGGGACGTTTGTTGGACGTTCAGTCAGATTATATTGTTTTAGAGCTTGAACATAATACGATCGTTTATTATCAAATTCATCATGTCAAAAGCGTAAGTGAAGATTCCAAAGCCAATCAACCAGTAAAGGAACTGGACGAGGAGTTGGATTTTATTAAAGAGGAGAGCTTTAGTGATCTATTCCGCCACTTAAAAAACGAATATATTCAAATCAATCAAGGCGGGCCTGATTTGGTTGTCGGAACATTACTGGAAACAAGCAACGATTATATTATCTTGGCATTGGAAAACAACGAGATCGTGTATTTTAATCTTGATCATGTGAAAAGTGCATTGAAACTATCTAAGGGAATAAAATCTAATCATTTAACCGAAACGAAAGATTCTGATCAAACAATGGTTTCAGTGTCATCCAAACCTTCGACTTCTATAAGCCACGAGATATTAAAAGCCGAATATTTTGCTGATCTTTTTGATCAATTGATGCATAAATGGGTATTGATCAATCGCCGAGGTCCCGATGCTTTGGAAGGCATTTTAGTGGAAAATGCTGGAGGATATTTCACCATTACGAACAACCATGAAATTATACGAATCAATCCGTTTCATATTAAATGCATAAGTATAGGTCCAAAAACGGATAAAAAAGAAGAAAACGACCAAATTGAAGCCGAGGAAGATCCTCCACTAAGATCACTCCACAAAGAAAAAAAACCATCCCTCGAAAGACGATCCGGAAGACGATCCGGAAGACGATCTGAAAAACGATTCCATTCTAGATCTGCATAGTTAAGAAGAACTTCCATAAGATCGGATAGAATCCAAAATAAGATATAGCACCTCTCGCTCCACAGCCAGAATTAAAAATAGTGATCCATCATAGCGGAACAAAAGGATGAGGTAGAGAAAGAAAACGATTATTGAGAACGGAAAACCGATATCCACAATCATTGCCATCGTGCTGGGTGCATGAGTATATGCGACGCTGGTGCACCTGGTATTATTATAGGATAGGAAGGAGAATAAGATGGAACAATTAAAAAAATATATCGGCACGGAAATTGAATTGGAGATATCCGATAAGACTAAGCTTTATGGAATTTTAATGGATATTGGCTCTGATATATTAGTCCTGTTTGATGGACGCAAAGATTTTTATATTCCTTTTTTGCATGTCCATAACATTAAAGAACGGAGCGAAAACGAATTGACAGGCGTTCAGCCGCCTGTGACCGTCGGCTTTAAAGATGAAGATCATGAACTTTCTTACCGAAAAACACTGTTAAAAGCAAAAGGACATTTTCTTGAATTATTCGCTGCCAAAAACAAATCCCTCCATGGTTATATTACGAGTGTATTAAATGATTACATCGTATTTTACTCTCCCGTTTATAAAACTGTTTTTATTTCCATGCACCATTTAAAGTGGCTTACACCATACTCTGTTCCATCCACCCCATATACGCTAAGCAGCAAAGAACTTCCTGTCGTTCCTTTGAACATCCCGTTGGCTAGATCGTTTGAAGAACAATTAAAAAAATACAAAGAAACGTTAGTGGTTTTTGATTTGGGAGAGGAAGCAGACAAAATCGGACTGTTGAAAAACGTAGAGAACAATATGGTCAAACTTGCCGCGGCAGATAGTCGAACGGTTTTTTGGAAGCTCTCTCATTTGAAAATGTTTCATCTCCCTTAAAAAACCAATGAATAACGACTCATTTGTTTTGAAGAATAATGGACACGCTGAAGCTTTAAAAATGGACAACTTAAATGAACTTATAAATTGAAAAATAAAAGGAATCCGAACTGACTAGAGCATAACCGGCAGTCGCTCGAATGACGAACAAGCTGTATCAATCAAAGTCGCTATAGAAGAAGGAAAAGAGTTATGAAATCAATGAGCGGTCATTTCGCTCCCTAAAAATGTCGTTTCGACATCGATTGATCATTGGCATTGTATGCATATAAGGCTAAGAAAGAAACTGGTATACTGAATGACCAATTCCAACCCAAAAAATAAACAAGCAGATACATATTTCCGTCTGCTTGTTTATGTTGATTTCATGATTTTACGCCACTAGCAAAATGATCGTTTGAAGGAAAAACGACCAAATAGAAAGTTAAACTGTCTATTTGCCCCAATGTTCCTTGATAAAAAGATCCCGTCCAGATTTTTCTCTGTCTTTCTTGTATTCTTCCGGATTTTTTTTATAAAAATCTTGGTGATAGTCCTCTGCAGGGTAGAAAGTAGAAGCAGGCAAAATTTTAGTTACAATCGGTTTTTTGAATTTACCGCTTTTTTCGAGGCGTTCTTTTGATTCCTCTGCCAATTTTCGTTGCTCTTCTGTATGATAAAAAATGGCCGTTCGGTAGTTGTCTCCTCGGTCATGGAATTGTCCGCCATCATCTGTCGGATCAATTTGCTGCCAATAAATTTCTAAAATTTTGCTGTAAGGAAAAACAGTTGGATCATAAAGAATTTCCACTGCTTCATAATGACCTGTTTTGCCGGATTTGACTTGTTCATAGGTTGGATTTTCCACATGTCCTCCTGTATAACCGGAAGTTACCTTATGAATGCCATCCCATTGATCAAAAGGTTTTACCATGCACCAAAAACATCCACCGGCAAACGTTGCTTTTTCTAATTGCTTTTTCATTTTTAAACACCTCAAAACGTTGGTTTCACGATACAATGCTCATTTTATCACTAAAAGAAATAAAACGGCAATAAAAGAGATGAAACAGCCATTCTGTATATGTAGAAAAAAAGTTGAAAGGAAGGAGCAGGAGATCGAGAATCACATCGGCATCCAGAATAAATTGAAAAGGGAAATAGTGGTGTCGGGATGATTCGTGTGAGGCCAATCATCTTTCGGTGATGACCTTGAATAAAAGCGAAAACAAACTCATTTCAAAGATTTTTTAAATGAAGAATACAACAAAGTTTTGATGGTTCACGATACAACGAATAGGAGTCGTTCTTTCATCGATAAACAGATCATAATGACTTACATTTTTCAGGAGCAGATCATCTTCATATCACAGGAAGCAGGGGATTCGTTGCGGCGGCAAAGCAATAGATGAAGCTTTGCCTTACTCCTGTTCACAGTGATCTTCAATGACCACCCATTCGTTTGCCCAATTTTCCAGCTCCCGTATGAAGGGTTCTAATGCTTTCCCTTTTTCCGTCAAAGAGTACTCGATTCTTACCGGTGTTTCTGGATATACTTTTCGATTGACAATTCCTTCTTGCTCCAATTCCTTTAGTCTTTCGGATAACAGTCGACCACTGATCGGAATAGAAGATTCAATGGTGCAGAAACGCTGTGGACCCGAAAGCAGTTGATGTATGATAAAACCTGTCCAACGTTTGCTGAAAATGTTCATTGCTTTTTCAAATTTGGGACATAAGGTTGATTGGCTCAATATGATCACCTCTGGAACCCATTATAACCTAAATTCATATGCTTGTAATCTTTCATAGTCAATAGCAGATGAGGAAAAGTTTCTAGTTTTGAAAATGATTCAAATCAGAATTGGGATCAATTTGAATAAGTTTTATTGCGTTTCTCAGCTAAGAGAAAAATTTAATCAAATACATTAATGGTAAATTTTGAATAATGATTCACAAAACCAATTTAAAAGGATCTGATGAATAAAATCATTAGATCCTTTTTAGCACGTTTATTTTTGTTCCGTCCGGCCTTTGTTTAACGATAGCAAATATTTCGCTAAAGCTATCTGTTCTTTCTTCGTAAAGCCGTTCTCTTGATCGACCCAGAACGAATGGCCAGCGCCGGTTATATGGACGGAATGGAGAGGGGCATTCGCTTTTATGACTTTTTGGCGTTCTTTTCGATCCACAAGCGCGATGATGCTTCTGTATGGATCGACCGGTTTTCCTTTGAGAAGTGTGCCGGTAAGGCCGTAGTTACGTTCATACCCTACTGCGACGCCACCGTCATGAAGATAAGGTGCTTGCCAATAAAGGCCGATCAAGCTCGGCGTTTTATAACCGCCTTTTCCATCATGTGCAAAACCTAATCGCAGCTGTTGTTCGTCAATGTTGTTCATCGGGATTTTCAGCACACGTGCATTTTTTCTGATCGGCACATTCTCAGTCGGTGAATAGAGAAGAGGTTTTGTAAAAATTTTAGCCGTTTTGGCCAGAGCTTTTGCTCTTGACGGTTCTGTCCCAATTTCGTCCGCCGGAACGATTTGATGGTTAGTAAAATAAGAGCCGGCATGACATTTAATGCATCCTGCTTTCGAAAAAACGTTATATCCATCAGCGGTTTCCGATTTGCTAATGGTTATGTTCGGTTTAGGTGGAACGAGCGCATTTTGAAAAGCAGACATTGCATTGTTTTGTTCATTAAAATGAAACCCGGGGCTGCTGACGATTAAACCATCCGGGGCAACCGGAGATACGTTCGGAAATGTCGGAGGTTTGACCATTTCGTTTATTCCCGGGGCTGAAGGCGTCGGATCCACTTCAGCGAAAAAAGCAGAAGGGCTTTTTCCTTTGCGTGGATCAAATCGAAATGTTGGATTAGCCGCATTTTGCAAAATGGTTCCAATATAGGTTTCTTTCTCAATGTCAAAGAGCGGTTTGGCAATATCTGCTTGTGAAAGGGAATCGGAATTTTGAGCATGAACATTATTGTTAAAAACGGTTAATCCGTGGAATGAACCAGCCATGCCAAATCCACTCCAACTATAAGGGAAATTTTGAAAGGTAAAAGAGGAAGGGATTTGAGCTGGATTTCCTTTTAAATCAATCGTGGAGTCAAAATTCCCTGGTGGCCACAGGAGCAATGTCTTGTCTACCGACTCTTCTAATTTTTCTTTATTGGGAAGTTTAAGATTCCCCTGTTTTTGAAGGAATTGAGAAAAATTAGAAATATTCGCGTGAGTGAAATAGGCAGCTGTATTGGGTGCTAAAGCAAGGAGCAGACCTGCATTTAAATCTGAGTTGGGGGCGCCTTCCACTACACGCTTCGTTTCTTGATCGACCGTCGCGTGGCAAGCCGCGCAGCTAATGCCAGCTTTTAACTCTCCTTTAGAAAATGAAACAGGCATACCTAAAGGAGCAAAAGAACCTTTTGGAACATCAAGGCCTGTTGAAATCATCTGACCTTTTTTGAATGATTGCCCGCCGATCTTAACGTCTTTTGCCAGTTCTACTTTTAAATTGGTTGTACCTTCCCCTTTTAGAGCAAGGATGGCTTTCATCAAATGGGGTGCCGTAAGCGGCCCGTCCAAAATGCCGATAATGTCTGTAAGGAATACTTCGTTTCCAAATGTTTCTTTATAGAAAGCGTCTCTTCCTTTTTCAAACAAATCATGATCCACTTTCACCGCATCATTTTTTTCTGAAAGTTTTTTTGCATTTCCTTCAGAGAGACTGAGTGTTTGTCCGTACCAATCATAGCCGTTTACATTTCGATAAGAACTGATGATGTCCTCTTTATCAGGGACATAGGCATAATCAAGATCTATAAAATAAACAATGGCTGCGATAAAAATGATGAATCCTATGATGGCTATAAACCAAGACTTGTTTATCAAAGCGATCCCCCCGTCGTCCTGTTGCTCTTTTATGATGGAATGTTGGAAACCAGATGAATGACTTAGATGATGAATGTTTTGGAAATAAAGATTTTGGAAAGAAGATGTATTGAAACAACGTATCGAATTTAAGATACAGCGGGCAGCCAACGTTTTTTATTGTTTCTAGAAAACACAACGTTTATTCCGACAAGTGTAGGCGATTCAGTGGAACTTTATTTCCGTATGTTAATACATTTCACGGTTGGATGTAGCTTGTGTATTGTAAAAAGAAAATCGATTAGAAAATGAGTTCATAAAGAAACAAATGTAGATTTTGAAGGGACGCAAAATGGGGGTCACTCGACCAGTAAATCAAAACGGCAAAGGGTATACTAAAAAAACTTGCAATGTAGTAAGGAGGTGAATCATTTGCCGAGCGGAAAAGAATTAGAACAGTTGCCAATTTCCAACATAGCCCCTGAAGAGGGAAAAGCCCCCGATCGTTTCGATGGAAAGTTAATCAAAAGCGCATCAAAAAGGGAAGAGAAAAAGAAAATCAATTGAAAACAGTAACAAAAACGGGAAGAGTCCGTGGTTATCGTTTTGACTACTTCTTATCGCTCCATGATCCTTCTCACCAAATATTGGATAGTGAGAATTCGATAGCAAAGAGCAAAAGACATGACTATAAGGAAGCAATAAAGAACAATGGGAGAATTGATCCATTTGTCCTTTTGCTTAGTGCAGGGAGCGTTGGATTTCTAAAAGAGCAAAATAAAAAGGGGGGATCGAATGGGAGCGATTGAACGGAACGGATATCGGTTTGTGCCGGAGTTCAGTGTGACTTATCAAAAAGGTGCTGTCCATGTGTATCGAAATGGAAAATATCTGGATGAAATTACATTTGATTTTTCGGGAAAATATCCGGATGTTGATCAAATTGAGGAGTTAGTAGAACAATATTGTAAAAACAATCGGATTACGCCATCTTCAAATTAGAGTCATGTGATATGGCAAAACTGATTGAAAAGGGCTTGATTTAAAGATCAGCCCTTTTCTTTGGCATTCCTTATGATGAAACGCATTGAAGAAGAATACCAAAACATACTCCGTATATGTCTAACCTTCATTCTTGGGAAGGACACGTTTGAACCATGTTGGATATTACAGCCGACCGTTTCGCACAACATCAACCATGGCTTTATTAGGATAATCGTTTTCCATATATTGCTGTACTGTTTTTTCAATATCATAGTTTACTCGTTCAATAGAAACGCGTACATTTCCATCTTCTGCTTCCACGATACCATAAGAAGCCATCGCTTGGCCATCGAACGGTAATCCGACGCTGCCAATATTCAATACTGTTTTGCCGTTCAAGAAACGGATATAAGGTAAATGAATATGACCATAAATATAAAAATCAGCCATGTTTTCGGCCATTAGCCTTTTTTCCAAATGAACATCATCGGTGTCGGGACGGATGATGTCAAATAAGCTGTTTGGAGTTGCGTGAAACGCTAGGATTGCCTTACCGTTCAAGTCGATTTGGAGAGTTTGCGGAAGGTTTTGTAAATAATCGATATCCGCCGAATCTAGATGATCGACTGTCCATTCTCGTTCCTTTTTCATTACATCCAGCGCCTCATCCGGTACTTCTCCTTTTTGAATGCCGCGTACCACCCATTCGTCGGCATTTCCTTTGATCACATTGGCATTCAATGAACGAATCAGGTCTAAAGCTTGTTTTGGATTCGGCCCTCGAAAGCAAAGATCACCTAGCACATAAATTTGATCAATCTGTTTTTTGGCGATATCTTCCAAAACGGCTTCGAGTGCGAATGCATTTCCATGAATATCAGAGATAAAAGCAGCTTTCATTCATTATGCACCTCTTTTTCATTGAAAAGGATATTGGAATCATCTTTAAGTTGCCAGTCCGTAAATGCAAATCCACTCTTTTTATACCACATTTTGTGGATTCCGACCAATTTGAGAAGCATGGGGCTGAAAATGAATCAAGACTGGAAATGACAGAATAAATCGCCTTTGTTAACGAACAATATAGTAGGAAAAGAAGTAAAGGGAGTGCATGGACATGGACAGAAACAAAAGTTCTTCTAAGGAGGGGCAGCTTGAATGGTGGCAGTTATCCTTAATCGGGGTCGGCTGCATAATCGGCACCGGCTATTTCCTTGGATCCGGTCTTGCCATCCGCAATGCCGGGCCATCCGTCATCCTTTCTTATATTCTTGCGGCAATTTCCACTTACATCGTTTTTGATGCGTTAGCAAAAATGACAAAAAATGACCCGCAAAAAGGCTCTTTTAGATCTTATGCCAAAAAAGCTTATGGACGATGGGCTGGATTTTCCACAGGGTGGGTTTATTGGTGTTCAGAAATGTTAATTATGGGAAGCCAAATGACTGCGCTATCGATATTTTCGCGTTTCTGGTTTCCAAATGTCCCATTATGGGTCTTTGCAGCCGGTTATGCCGTTTTGGGGATTATGGTTGTATTAACGGGTACGAAAGGTTTTGACAGGCTAGAAAATGTTTTTGCCGTTATGAAAGTTTCCGCCATTTTGATGTTTATTGTGATCGCTTCACTTGCATTATGTGGGGTTTTAGACGGAGGAAATGGCTTTCGAGTACCAACTACTATCCAACAACTATTTCCGAATGGAGTCATAGGAGTTTGGGCTTCACTCATCTACGCCTTTTATTCATTTGGCGGGATTGAAATCATGGGAATACTGGCGATTCGCTTGCGGAAAAAAGAAGATGCCCCAAAATCCGGAAGCTTCATGCTTTTTTTGCTGGCACTCATTTACTGCCTCTCTCTCGGTTTGGCGGTGATGATGGATTCTTGGAAGGCCTTTTATTCGAAGGAAAGTCCTTTTGTCATCGCTTTAAATGACTATCACCTGCCGTTTTTCCCGCATATTTTTAACGGAGCATTCATTATCGCCGGTTTTTCCACGATGTGCGCTTCCTTGTTTTCGATTACATCTATGCTTGTGACGTTAGCGCAAGATGGAGATGCCCCTGCTGCGTTAGCAAAAAATGGGAAATGGAAATTAAAAGTTCCTGTAAAAGCTCTGGGTTTGACGGCGGCAGGAATGGCCGCTTCCGTTATATTGGCGCTCGCGATGCCGGATAAAGTGTATGAATATATTACAACTGCCGCCGGTTTAATGCTTTTGTATAATTGGTTTTTTATTCTTCTCTCTTCAAGGCGGTTGATCGAATTAAACGCATGGGGCAAAACAAAGAGATGGTCAGGGATGGTGCTCATCATTTTGGCGGTTAGCGGTACTTTATTGGAAAAAACGAGTCGATTTGGTTTTTTCGGCAGCTTATTGTTTGTCGGAATCGTTGCCATTGTAGTGCTGAAAATGCGATCCAATTGGAAAAAGGAGCAAAAACCGGCTCCTGTTTAATGGGCGATGAGAGTCATAATACCTTGAAAACCGAAATAAAAGCCAAAACCGACGAGCGACAGACCGGATAGAAAAGAAGTCAAATACAAAAAGTTGGTGGACAAAAGTTTGCGAAAACTGCTAGCGATAAATGCCATCGTTAGATCCCATAAAAAAATACCCGCGAAGATGGTTCCGCTCAAAAAGAACAATTGCTCTTTTCCGTAAGTAGTGGCTGTTTTAGCCAGCACCGAACCGTAAATCCCCAACCAAAATAAAATGGTTAACGGATTGGACAAAGACATAAAAAAACCGGAAATAAACGTTTTAAAAAGCGGTTGGCTGCTTCGGTGAACATTTGCAGAAATTTTTCCGGCCGTTAAAAGACTTTCAACGCCAGTGTAAACAAGTACAAAAAATCCGAACAACCAAAGAAAGGCTTGGATGAAAGGAGCGTCAAGAAAACGGACAAAACCAAGATAAACAAGCATCATATAAAACGCGTCTGCAATGAGAGCGCCGACGCCGACAAGCCAGGCGTGCATAAAACCGTTTTTGATTCCTTTGTCCAATTGAGCGGCATTAATCGGTCCGATCGGTGCCGCCAACGATAATCCTAAAAGAAGATAACTGACAAATAAACTGACGCTCATTGAGTCTACCCTCCACGTTCTTTGCTCGTAAGATTCTATTCCAAAAGAAAGACTTGTATAACTCAAGCTTTTGGAAAAAAGATAATATCCAGTTAATAGGAAAATGATGAAATGTAAATTTGAATTTTCGTGATGTAAATGCATGGAGGGAGTTTGACAAAATAAAAGATCAACCCAAAATAGAAAAAGGCGGATGCGGACAGATAATGACCATAAGCATGAAAACGAAAAGTCTCTTTTGTGTAAAAAAATTATTGGAGACGATCCATATCGAAGCAATAAGGCTGGAAGGAATATTATAAAAAATATTCTGAATTTTCAATAAAAATATGGTGCTTATGCAGGATTTTTTTCATTTTGCCACGAAATAGACAAATAAAATTCATAAAATAGACAAAAATTTCATAAGATACCAATAGAAAGGGAGGCGTAAAGGATGTGGGCATTTTTGGGTGAGCATATGCTATCCATTATTAAATTTTTGATTGGAAGCGTTTACATCGTGTTTTTGATAGTCCCGTTTTATTTGGCCAAATATTTTAAGCAATTGGAAGAGCAAGAGAAATGGGACAAATGGAATGAACAGATGGAAAAATACAAACTCTCTGTTCGGAAGAGAAAAAAACGACCCGTCAATTTTTAGAAGTCGCTGGCCCTTGGATGAATCCAAGGGTCTTTTTTAATGGAGAATTTTAAAAAGTATGTACTAAAAAAGAATGGATTCGTTCATTAGAGTTCAAGGAAGCAATTGTTTTTGAAATTTGGGACGAGCAGTTTTTTGATTGAAAAGCGATCAGTGAAAATTCTTTAAATCATGTTTGTTTTTTTGTGTAAGGTGATTTTTCATCATGATATTTGATAAGTAAACTTTTATATAATGAAAGTGAACATAAATGCCACATTTGTTATAATCACTAGTAAGCTTTCATCATGGGAGGGAGATACTGTTGGAAGACAAGGTGACAATGGTCCGATCTGTTTGTCCGCTGGATTGTCCGGATGCTTGCAGTTTGATGGTGGAAAAACGAAATGGAAGAATTGTAAAAGTGGAGGGGAACAAAGATCATCCGGTGACAAAAGGGGTCATTTGCCATAAAGTTCGAAAATTCCCGGAAAGAACCTATCACAAAGAGCGTGTTCTTTATCCGTTAAAAAGAACAGGAAAAAAGGGGACGATGGCTTTCCAAAGGATATCTTGGGAGGAAGCTTATGATGAAATCGTTACACGATTTCAGCGGGTGATCCAAACTTATGGCAGTGAAGCCATTTTGCCTTACAGCTTTTATGGAAATATGGGGATTTTAAACAGCGAAGGGATGGATCGGAGATTTTTTCATAAATTAGGCGCCAGTTTTTTGGATCGGACGATTTGCAATTCGGCCGGAGCGCAAGGATTTCGATACACGATGGGGGCAAACAAAGGCATTGATCCAGAAGAAACGATTTATTCTAAGCTTATTTTGATTTGGGGCTGCAATGCCGTGAGCACTAATTTGCATCAAGTACTCTATGCCAATGAAGCCAGAAAACGTGGAGCGAAAATTGTTGTCATCGATACGCATCGCAACCGTACTGCAAAATGGGCTGATTGGTTTTTGCAGATTCGACCCGGAACGGATGCAGCGTTAGCGCTTGGCTTGATGCATGTACTGATTCAAGAAAACTTGATTGATACAGATTTTATTCAAAAATATACAGTCGGCTTTGAAGAATTAAAAAAGGAGGCTTTAGCTTATACTCCTTCCATCACGGCAAAATGGACAGGCCTTTCTGAGGAAGAGATTCTTTCATTGGCGAGATTATACGGTCAAACCACTCCTTCTTTTATTAGAATTGGAAATGGCTTGCAGCACCATGAAAATGGCGGGATGGCCGTTCGAGCCATCGCATGTTTGCCGGCTTTAACCGGACAGTGGGGAATTCGCGGTGGAGGTGCTTTAAAAGGAAACAGTGGTTTTTTTCCTTTTCATCATTATAAAATCCAACGTCCTGATCTCCATCAAAATCCTCGCGCCTACACCATTAACATGAATCGACTCGGAAATGCTCTGCATGATCAGTCTCGCCCGATTAAAGTGTTGTTTGTGTATAACAGTAATCCGGCGCAAGTAGCACCTGATCAACAAAAGGTAAGAGCCGGATTGTTGCGGGACGATTTATTTACCGTTGTTCATGATCATTTTCTTACGGATACTTGCCGTTATGCAGATATCGTTCTTCCTGCGACCACTCATTTCGAAAATTGGGACCTGTATAAATCATACTGGCATCTGTATTTGCAGCTTCACGAGCCGGTCATTCCTCCTCAAGGAGAAGCAAAATCGAATTTTACCTTGTTTAAGGAACTAGCGGAGCGTATGGGATTTGATGATGAGGCATTTCGCATTACAGAAGAGGAAATGATTAAAGAAATTGTAGAGGATATCGGCATCGATTATGAGCATTTAAAGAAAAAGGGCTATGTCAAAATAGACGCTGCAAACAATACTTTTCCGCAGTACATTCCCACTCCATCCAAAAAAGTGGAATTTTACTCGGAAAGGATGAAAAAAGAGGGGTTGCCGCCTGTGCCTGTATTTATCCCTATTCAACCAGAGGAGAAAAAATTCCCTCTCATGTTGATTTCCGGACCCAATCATCAATTCTTGAATTCTACTTTTGGAAATATAGCTGCATTAAAAAATTTAGAAGGAAAGCCTCGGTTGCAAATTCATCCAAAAGATGCTATACAACGCGGAATCCAAACGGACGATACGGTCATTGTTTACAATCAGAGGGGGCGCTGCCGTTTGTCCGCTAACGTCACAGAAGATTGTTTAGAAGGAACCGCCGTCATTCAAGGACTTTGGTGGGACGACGAACAATCCGGATTCCAATCCATCAATGTTTTAACGTCGCAGCAATTGGCAGACATGGGGGGAGGAGCTTGCTTTTTTTCTACTTTTGTAGAAGTTCAAAAAGCTAGCCAGTAAGTTTTAGCTGACGATGCAACGATCGTCAGCTTTTTCGCATGTAAAAGAAGAAAATGCAATGTTTTTGGCGCAAAACATTTTGAAAAGGTTGCTGCAAGCCTAAATGTATGCTGGATCGTCAGCCATTGCGACTTATATATTCAAAACGGATTTTTTTCATGCATATAAAATGAAACATTTTTCCGAACTTTCCATTAGTTCCGCAAACTGTTAAACTAGTAGTATTAAGGGAGGGAGAATCATTTTGGAAAGAGGGGATACAATGCCAAGTGCGCAATATTTGGGCCATGGGATTTCGTTATTGGACGTACGGGATTTAGGACGTGAAAAAAGAACGGGAACATATGTAATTCAAGAAGAAAAATTGACGATTATTGAAACAAGTGGAAGTCCATCTATCCCTTATATTCTGCAGGGATTGGAACAGTTGGGGCTAAAGGCTGCTGACATTCAATACATCATTGTGACACATATTCATCTCGATCACGCTGGAGGAGCAGGACTACTTTTGGAAAAATGCCCGAAAGCAAAAGTGATTGTACATCCAAAGGGGAAACGACATCTTATCGATCCATCGAGATTGATCCAAGGGGCAAAGGCTGTATACGGCGAAAAATTCGAAGAGTTTTTTGAACCTGTTGTGCCTGTTCCGGAAGATCGTTTAATCGTAAAACAGGATGGGGAAACGCTGGAAATTGGCCATGACCGCATACTTACGTTTTTGGATACACCAGGCCATGCTTATCATCATTTTTCTATTTATGACCCGAAAAGCAACGGTATCTTTACGGGGGATACAGTTGGGATTATCTATACCCCGCTTTTGGAAAATGGACTGGATTTTTATTTGCCTACAACATCTCCGAATCATTTTAATCCGGAAGCGATGCTTCAATCCGCTGATCGAATTGAGAAACTAGGGATTAGCCGGATTTATTTTGGCCATTTTGGAATGAGCGAAGATCCATCCGCTGCTTTCCGGCAATTACGATTTTGGCTTCCTATATTTGTAGAAGCGGGGCAGCAAGTGGCCGACAGCAAACTTTCTTTTGAAAAAAAGACGGAGGCCGTTTATCAAACATTAAAGAAAAAAGTTACTCGATATTTGGATGAACGAAAGGTGCCACGCACTTCAAACGTTTATGAAATACTCGATTTAGATTTAACGATCTGCTCGATGGGAATTGTTGATTATTTTCAAAAAAGAATGGCTAAATCTGAGAAATAATCGTTCGAGCGGCTTTCAACAAGGAGGGGTCACATTGAGTAAAGGTCTATCAGGTAAGCGAATCGTGATTGGCGGTTCGCGAAAAACAGAAGAGATGAGCACATTAATCGAAAAACAAGGTGGAATACCGATCGTCCGTCCGCTTCAAGGGACTGTTTTCAAAGCGGAAAAGGAAGTAGAGCCGGATTTGCGGAAATTTGTTGATGAAGGATCGGACTGGACCGTGTTTACAACCGGAGCGGGAGTACAAACGCTTTTGGACTTGGCAGAAAAGATCGGAATACAAGAAAAATTTTTACATAGGATCCGAACCACGAGTGTTGCCGCAAGAGGCTATAAGACGATCGCTGCTCTTAAAAAGATTGGAATTCAACCGGTCGTCGTTGATGAAGATGGTACGACAAGAGGACTGATGCGAGCGCTACAAGGAACCGATTTTTCAGGAAAGAAGGTTACGATACAGCTGCATGGAGAAAAAGCTCCTCGATTGAAGAAATTTTTTCAAGATCAAGGCGTTTCGGATATTTTAGAGATTCTTCCTTATCAGCATATTCCGCCGAAACGGGAAACAGTGGATACATTATGTCAGGAAATTTTGCAGCATGACGTGGATGCCGTTTGTTTCACGAGCGCGATACAAGTTCACTCTTTTTTTTCGTTTGCTAAATCACAAAGATTGGATGAAGAACTGGTCAGGGCATTTCGTAATACAGTTTTGCCTGTCGCCGTGGGGAAAGTAACGGCAGAAGCTTTGCAAGAGGAAGGGATTGACCGTTATCTCGTTCCGGAAAACGAACGTATGGGAGCGATGATTATAGAACTATCCCGTTATTATCAGCAACAATCGGAAAAAGTCGAAGACAATGTTTGAGGCCGCTTTTTACAAAGCGGTTTTTCCTTGGCGTTTGCCAGCTTTTTGGCGCATCTTCCTAAATGAGTGATGAACTGATCCGCCTTGTTTTTTCTTTCTTCGAGGATTGAATCAATTTCTTTTTCAAACACTAAGCACATTAGTTTCATTTTTATCAAAAAAAGGGGATAATGGTAAGGTATTTGTTTGAAAGAGGAGTGATTTTGATGAAATGCAAACTAAATCGTAATGCAGCGAAAGTATTAAAAAAAATGCTGGAAAGCCCGGAAGCGGAAGGAAAAATGATTCGAGTATATATTACCGAAATTCACGGTGATCATGCTCATTATGGAATTAAGCTTGATACTCCAACAGAGCATGATGAAATCGTGAAAACAGATAAAGATATCGATATCTTATTAGATCGACGCGAAGAGTTTTTGGACGGAGTTTGGATCCAATATTTCTATGTACCTCAAGAAGAATTCGTCATTACAAACCCATGGAAAGAGAAAGAAGCTCACCAGCATCACCATCATCATTAATAATTAATCATTCACAAAAGACAAGCCATCCTTTAGCGCTTGTCTTTTGTTCAAAAGGCAAAAGGATCAGTTCTTTTTCTGTCCATTTTAAACATATTCTGGCTGGTGTTGAAATATGCTAAATCTTGCTTTTTTATTGTTCTATGTGACTGAAAAAGAAATGATTGAACAAAGGTTTTATTTTATGAGGAGTGTGACATCGTAAAGTATGAAGCAGGAAATATGGCAACTTGGCTAAAACCGTGAACAGATATTATCTTCATTTTTTATATGCCGTTTTTTCGCGCGGAAAAGACCGATCCAGTTCCGTTCTGCTTAACGTCCGGGAAATATTTTGATCATTATATTGTTTATTGATATAATATTATTAATTTTTTTAATATATTGAATTCTATTTATTGTAATTGTATAATTTCATTATATAATCCTTCTTAATAGTTCAAATAATAAATTTTAATAGCGCTTTCAAAAAGTACAATGTATGAATTTGTTTGAAGAAAATATAAAACTTGTACAATCGATATACTATTCTAAAAATATTTGTAATTAGTATGCAAAATGGGAATATTGACAAGGAGGTTATGACAATGGCTCAATCGTTTGATTCGGCAAAGACGCGACGCATCACAAGCAACATCTTTAAAGGATCCGTCGGCAATCTGATTGAATGGTACGACTGGTACGTCTATTCTGCTTTCGCTGTATATTTCTCTGCGGAGTTCTTTCCTGAGGGGGATTCCACCAGCCAACTGCTCAATACGGCTGCTATCTTCGCCGTCGGCTTTCTGATGCGCCCAATCGGAAGCCTATTGATGGGTCGATACGCTGATCGTCACGGCCGACGTGCAGCGCTGACGCTTTCCATCAGCCTCATGGCCGGTGGTTCCCTGATCATTGCCGTTACTCCGAGCTACAGCACGATTGGCGTGTTGGCGCCTATTATTCTAGTTCTCGCACGTCTGCTCCAAGGGATATCGGTAGGCGGGGAGTATGGAACATCGGCCACGTACTTGTCCGAGATGGCAAAAAGCGGTCGACGCGGGTTCTACTCGAGCTTCCAGTATGTCACACTCGTTTCCGGACAGTTAGTGGCACTGGGTGTTCAGATTATTCTTCAACAAATCATCAGCGAACCCGAAATGAAGTCCTGGGGCTGGCGTATTCCTTTCGTCATCGGTGCATTGGGAGCTTTGGCCGTGTTGTGGCTGCGACGAACGATGGACGAATCGGAACAGTTTTCAAAATTGGATTCTGAAAGCAGGGCAAGTGCCGGAACCATTCGAGCGCTGATGAAATATCCCAAGGCAGTGCTGACAGTGGTCGGGCTAACACTCGGCGGAACCGTCGCCTTTTATACTTACACGACGTACTTACAAAAGTTTATGGTGAACACGGTGGGCATTCAAAAGGAGATCGTCAGTTGGATTAATTTTATTGCTTTGTTAATATTTGTCATACTTCAACCGCTCGCCGGGATGCTATCTGACCGGATCGGTCGTCGCCCGCTATTGATGGGTTTCGGTATTCTGGGAACATTGCTGACAGTGCCGCTGTTCCTTTTGATGGAGCAGACGAAGAACCCTTTCGCTGCCTTCTTTCTTATGATGGTTGGACTCATTATTGTCACCGGTTACACTTCCATTAATGCCATCGTGAAAGCGGAACTATTCCCGACCGAAATCCGCGCCCTAGGAGTAGGATTTCCCTACGGCCTTACCGTTGCGGTGTTCGGAGGAACAGCGGAATTCGTTGCATTATGGCTGAAGAGCATTGGAGAAGAGCCGCTCTTTTTCTTCTACGTAGCTCTCTGCATTGCGGTGAGTTTGATCGTCTATTGGCGTATGGGTGAGTCTTCGAAGTCTTCTCGCATTGAAGCCGAACAGGATGCAAGCTAGATTATCGTCGTCTGGTACTCTGAAATAAGGTAAGCGACAAGCTGTGGGTTAGCTGTCACGGTCTAAACGATTTGCTGGAGCCTTTACAGATTGCTTGATGATTATAGAACGATAATGGAAAGAACAGACATCGATATGATGATGCCTGTTGTACAACAAAATGAGCAAAGCGAACATGGGAAAGGACAGGTCGTTAAACGGCCTGCCTTTTTATGTGGACTTGATATGGATCCCAATCGTCATGTATGAAGACAGTAGTAACGGCTCGATTAACGCAAGGGTGTCCGGGAGGGCATGAAAGATGAAGATTGCAAACGGCAAGCTCATTCCTATACCCAATACAGGGAAGTTTGATTATCCCAACATAGAGGATGCTTGCTATACTTTAAGAGACGGGAATAGGCAATTTTTCATCATTTCGGTAAAATAAGAATCGACTAGTTTTAATATTCCAAAATACTCCACTTCCAAAAACGTCGTTCCTTCTTATCTAATGGGATTAACAAGGACTCGATCCGAAAAAAGGAGTTAGTATATGAAGCAGTATGATTTTACAAGTGGAAATATTATGAAGCAGCTGGTGGTGTTTTCGACACCGATTCTGCTGACTAATTTTCTGCAAACCTCTTTTCAATTAATCGATAGCTTATGGGTTGGCAATTTGCTCGGTTCTAACGCTCTTGGAGCTGTAGCCGTTTCTGGAACGGTGATTTTTACTGTCTTGTCATTTATTATCGGTATTAATAATGCTACATTAACCATTTTATCCCAGCTGAAAGGGAAAAATGACGAGATCGGCCTAAAACGATATGTGAATGCTTTTGTTGTGATATTAACGTTTATCTCTCTTACACTCGGGGCGATGGGAATGATGTTAGCCGTTCCCATTTTGAAGTTTCTTGGAACTCCGTCGACGATGGTGCCAGAAGCAAAAAGCTATTTAGAAATCAATTTTGCCGGAATCTTGTTTTTATTTGGTTATAATTTTATCGGAACAGTGTTTCGTGCTCTAGGCGACAGCCGGACGCCGATTCGATTTGTTTTCTTTGCCGTAGTGCTGAACGCTGTTTTAGACCCTCTTTTCATTGAAGTATGGGGACTTGGTTTAAATGGAGCGGCTTATGCAACGATTCTTTCCCAAGGAGTTTCATTTCTATACGGATTGTACTACAGTTTACGGAAACGTCTGATTCCCTTTTCAGTTCCGAGATGGCCTCATAGACAAGAAGTTTCCATGATTTTAAAACTCGGGATACCGGCCGGGCTGCAAATGATGGTGATTTCAGCGGGAACGGCTGCTATTATGAGTGTCGTCACTTCCTTTGGGGGACATGTTGTCGCTGGGTTCGGCGCGGCTCAACGGATTGACAGTCTTTTGATGCTGCCGGCACAGGCGATGGGAACGGCTGTCAACAGCATGGCCGGACAAAACATTGGAGCCAATCAATGGACTCGCGTTCGTCAAATCGCTGTAAACGGAGTCCTTTATAATATTTCCATTATGTTGGTCATCGCGTTTTTCGTTGCTTTGCTTGCAGACAGAATCGTCAAGCTATTCATTCAGCAGCCTGAATCATCCGTCTCGTTTGGAGCTGAATATTTGGGAATTATCGCATTTTTCTATCCGTTTTTGGGAATTAATTTTATTTTAAACGGAATTGTGCGGGCTTCAGGTGCGATGTTTCAAGTGCTGGTTCTCAATATCGTATCTTTATGGATTCTCCGATATCCTTTAACAGAATTGTCGGCTTCTTACTTAGGCGAAAAGGGAATTGCTTTTGGAATGGGAGCCAGTTTTGTTATAAGCAGCATCATCGCTTTCCTTTATTATCGTTATGGAACATGGAGGAAAAAACAATTATTTACGGAAAGAGAATAAAATGGAGTGATACAGAAGCAGAACACGATTCCTGAGTGATTTTGAATCAATATCTTGAACGATTGCTTGAAACACGTTATGATGAAAGTAATGAAAATCATTCGGAAAAACGCCATACTTTGAAGTGATCGGAAAACCTATTTCATGAAAAACAATATCATTTGATAACGTCATTTTGTGTGGAATAGGCTTATTGAGGAGATTCTCGGTTTCATTGCTTGAGAAGCGCTGCCTCCTATCCATCATTGGATCAGGAGGGTTTTTTGTGCCGGCAAATGGATGTTCGAATGATATGAAATCGTTCAACGTAATAAAACGTCGAAAGAAAATGATGAAAAGCGGCATTTTGATTTTGGGATTCAGCGTTCTGAGACTGTTGATTCAGAGGCTTTTCGCTTCTAAGAAAAAGGGAGTTTGTTAACCCGATATATATTGCAAGTTTGTCACTGGTACGTTGTGGTCGATAGCATGAGTGATAATAAAGGACCAAAAGCTTGGTGTTTCCGGGTACGTGTTGTTTCGAAATAGAGGGGAGGGGGAACATAAATAAGCTTAACCTCTTGTTTTGTTTAACAGGATTTAGTGGAAGGTGAAACGTATGGACGTGAAACGATTTTTAAAAGGATTGGGCGATCGGAAACCTGACATAATGGGTAGCGAACATTTTTCAAAATTTGCTGTTTTTTTACCGCTGCTTAAAATGAATAATGAATATCATCTTTTATTTGAAGTGCGCTCCATGCAGCTGAGGCATCAGCCGGGCGAAATTTGTTTTCCCGGAGGAAGAATGGAGCCTGATGATCGAACGGCGAAAGAGACGGCTATGAGAGAAACGTCAGAAGAGTTGGGAATACCCATCACTTCCTTATCGGACGTTTATCCCTTGGATTACGTTATACCCGGTTTTGGGAAAAGGATCATATATCCGTATGTGGGTCTTATTGAACAGGGCACGGAAATCCGGCCAAATCCTCAAGAAGTTGAAACTGTATTTACAGTACCGCTCTCATATCTTCAATCTGTGGAGCCTGAGTGTTATAAAATCAATTTTAAAATAGCTCCTGAAAAAAATTTCCCATTACATTTGATCCCCGGCGGAAAAAATTATAATTGGCAAATCAAACAAATGGATGAGTACTTTTACTACTACAAAGACTATGTGATTTGGGGATTGACAGCCAGTATATTGAAACATTTTTTGGATTTGACTGCGAAATCAGCCAAAGAACAAGATCGTTTTACAGAATAGTCGCCAATCAAGAAAAGGGGAACAATTCGTTTGTTGCTCCTTACATTACTATTGGATATTACAGATGAAAGAAGCGGAAACTTAAGGGTTCTTATTTCAGGAAAGCTTTTCATTTTATCATCACGATTATTTCGTTATGAATATTTTTTGTAATCAGGATTTTAAAATCCCTGCCTTTGTGATCAGGCAGGGGAAAATCATATAAATATACTCAAATACAATATGGATAATCGATTCATGATATCATACCGGTTGAACAGCAGATCCGTAAGACAAAAACACTCCATTGCAGTATGAAGTTTTATATTATCGTTATTGTTCCTGAGTGATTTTAAAAGTTGCCATACGCTCTTGCAGACTGAGCGCTAGTTCGGATAGAGAAGCGGCTGCTGCTGAAATCTCTTCCATTGAGGCCAGTTGTTCTTCCGTTGAAGCCACGACTGTTTGTGAATGGTTGGATGTCTGTTTAGAGGCGGAAGCTAGTTCAAACATCGCGTCTGAAATCATTTGGATTTTTCCAGACATTTCTTGGATAGTTGCAGACAGCGATTGAAGTTCGGATTCGATATCTGTAACCGAATGGACAATTTCTTCAAAGTTTTCCTTCGTATTATTTACGATGCCTAATCCGTTTTGAACATCGTCCTTGACTCGTTCAATGGAATCAGTGGAACGAGCCATTTCCTCTTGGATTTCTTTTATGAGATCCGCAATTTGCTTAGAAGATTCTTGAGATTGTACTGCGAGTTTTCTTACTTCCTCCGCTACAACCGCAAAACCTTTCCCGTGTTCTCCCGCTCTGGCTGCTTCAATTGCGGCATTTAGCGCCAACAAATTGGTTTGATCCGCTATATCCGAAATAACCTTTGTGATCATGTCGATTTCCCGTGATTTATGACCAAGCATTTTAATAGCTTCGCCACTTTCTTGAACGGATTTATGGATTTCATTCATTTGTTTAGAAGTCTGCTGTACGTATAACCCGCCTTGTCTTGCTTTTTCTTTTGCGTCTATTCCTTTTTCCGCCATTTTTTCCGAGTTCATTGATACGTTTTGGATGGCTTTCGACATTGTCTCAATGGCTTTTTCGCTTTTTTCCACACTCATGGTTTGATTTTCGACTGCCTGGGATACTTCCTGTATGGTTTCCGTGATTTGTTCAGCGGTGCTGCTGGTTTGTTCTGCACTGGCTGTTAACTGTTGAGAGGAGGCAGCTACTTGTTCAGACGTTTCCAGTACATGTTGGATCATGATTCGTAAATTTTCTTTCATATCATTATAGCTTTTGGACAATTGTCCTAATTCATCACGGGAAGAATCGTGGACTGAAACCGTAAAGTCTCCTTTTCCTGAATGCTCCAGTGCTTCCGCTAAAACATGCAAACGTTTTTTCAGTGAGTTTGTAAACCAGAACGCAACCGTCAGAGATAGGAGAACGGCAACGATTAAAACAACGGAAAAGACGATAAGAAATGAATGAATGGTGCGATCGATGATGCTTTGATCAGCTCCTACATATAAAATACCGATAATCTTTCCATTTTTATCATGCAGCGGCATATAAGCGGTTTGGTGCATTTTCCCTGCAACGTTTGCTTCCCCGTAGTAATTTCGTCCTTCTTTAAGAACGGTCCGTTCTACAACGGGCGAAACTTTTGTTCCGATGACTCGTTGTCCTTGTTTCCAAACATTTGTGGCAACCCGGGTATCTCCCTGGAAAATGGTAATGGTATCATTTGTGTCCTTTCCTATTTGATCCACGATTTTTTCATTATTATTCATTAAAGTGGACCCTTTGTACAATTTTCCATTTTTAATGGCCCAATCGCCTTCGTATTTAGAATCAATATAGTGATAGCTTAAACGTAAATCACTTTTGGCTTTATGAATCGCAAAATCTTTAATGCTGGTAGAAACTTTTTCCATGGCTGCAATACAAACGGTAAACGAAATAAAAAGAATAATGCTTATGACTAGTACATAATTTTTGCATTTAACTTCAACATTCTTCACCTTCATATTCCTGTTATCTTTTGATTATATTTTTAAGCAACGATATTTCTGCCGAATAATGGCTGGCATGTATGTAAGGATGGGAGGGGACGTTCACGGCGATGAAAGCGATCGAAAAAATCAGTTCAAAAATTCGGGCAAAACTGAAAAAGAATAGAACAGCACAAAGGTGAATGGAACGTCCCTTCTCCGTACTAGAATCGAAAGAGGCTGAGCAGAAAATAGGGGCTATTCCGCTCAGCCTCTTTTTATAAATAAGAGGGATGGATGTCATCCATTTTCTTTTAATCCTTGCCCCATTCCTTTTAGAAAGTGGAGCCCAAAGCCAATCGCACGATTAATATCTGGATCGTTCAGGACTTTCAATAAATCTCGGAATTTTACTTTATCGCCGTTTTGCAGATGATGATTTCCTTCCTTTATACCGTTCGTGATGCTATTCATTAGTTTTGCGGTGAAGTCGGGATCTATATTGGAAACGGCACCTGCTGCACCCATTAAGTTGTTGATCAAATTAGTTACCGGTTCACGCGATACTTGACCAAGAGCAATTTTGGCGATTTTTTCCCGCGCTTGAAGCATAGCATTTGCGGCTTCCAGCAATCCTGCTTGATTCAATTCGCCGATTATCTTAAGCAAATTCGTCAAATCATCATCATGATCTGCCAGAAGGGATTTCAGTTCATCCAACTTTTGCTGGATTTGCTCTTCTTTCGTCATTTCCTTTTTGCGAATAAAGGTAATGGGTTCCGCCATTTTTAGAATTCCTCCTTTCTATTAGTCTGTTAATTGAACGAAATCACGCCGCTTCCACTTGCGATATACCTCTACACCATTTTGTGGATGGCGCTTTTTGTTGCGTGGATTGGTTTTCGGCAGCGGACTCTTCCCATCTACATCCAATACTTCCAACCGTACTTTCGCTTGTTTATATGCTGGTGTATGGGTACGACCGTCGACCGCTGTCCCTGTTAAAAAGTTAATGGCTGACTCTTTTGACGTTGAGTTCATAGGCAAGAAGAGCTCATTGCCTTTTACTCGGTCGGTAACCAGTGCAGGCAATTTCAACGCTCCAAATGGAGAAACTAAACGAACTATTGATCCGTCCTTAATTCCTCGCTCTTTTGCTAATTCAGGTGACACTTCCACGAAGACATCCGGCACTTTAGAACGGATACCTTTGGATCGATTGGTCAAGTTTCCTTCATGGAAATGTTCTAAAAGCCGACCGTTGTTGATGTGAAGATCGTATTCTTCAGGAAACTCAACGGGAGGAACCCAGTCAGACAAGGCAAAACGCGCTTTTTTATCAGGAAAGTTAAAACCGTCAACGTAAAGAAGCGGAGTATTTTTGCCGTCAAGGCTTCCCCATAAAAAGCTGTTCCAGCCTTCCAGAACTTCATAGCTTGCACCAGAGAAGAGCGGAGACAAACTAGCCATTTCTGCAAAAATTTCGCTTGGGTGACTGTAATTCCAACCGGCTCCTAAACGATTGGCAATTTCTTGAATAATCCACCAATCCGGTTTTGAGTCTCCCAGTGTAGGAAGTGCTTGATATAATCTTTGAACACGACGTTCAGTATTGGTAAACGTTCCATCTTTTTCAAGAGAAGGAGCTCCCGGCAAAACAACGTCCGCATATTGAGCCGTTCTTGAAAGAAAGATATCTTGAACAACTAAGAAATCAAGCTTTGAAAGCATTTCATGAACATAATTGGCGTTGGAGTCGACAAGAGCCATGTCTTCGCCAACAATGTACATGCCTTTCAATTTGCCTTCTTCGATTGCATGAAGCATTTGGATATTGTCAAGTCCTGGTTTACCATCAATTTTAACGCCGTACGCTTTTTCAAACTTTGCACGAGCCACATCATCGGTAATATGTTGATATCCAGGCAGCCAGCCAGGAAGGCTTCCCATATCGCAAGCTCCTTGAACATTGTTATGACCGCGGAGAGGATAGGCGCCGGCACCAGGACGGCGGTAGTTTCCGGTGGCGAGCAACAAATTGGAGATGGCTGCAGACGTTTCAGAACCTCCTACGTTTTGGGTAACTCCCATACCCCATAAAATACAAGTACCGTCCGCTTCATGAATCATTTGTGCCACTTGAATGAGCGTTTCTTTTGAAATGCCTGTGATTTCTTCTGCGTATTCAAGCGTATATTTTTCAAGCAGTTCTTTAAATTCATCAAAATATTTAACGTTTTCATCAATAAACGCTTGGTCATGCCAACCTTGATCAATGATATATTTCGTAACGGCCATCAACCATACTTGGTCTGTGCCTTGTTTTGGACTGATAAAAATGTCTGCGCGTTCTGCCATTTCATTTTTACGGAGATCAGCTACAATCAGCTTTTGTCCGTGGAGCTTATGAGCACGTTTTACACGAGTCGCAAGCACCGGATGCCCTTCTGCTGGGTTGGCTCCGACAATAATAACAAGTCCTGCTTTTGCGATGTCTTTAATCGTTCCAGAGTCGCCTCCCATCCCAACAGTTCTGAACAAACCGTCTGTTGCAGGGGATTGACAGTAGCGGGAACAGTTATCCACATTGTTTGTTTCAAATACTTGCCGGGCCAATTTTTGCATGAGATAGTTTTCTTCATTAGTGGTTTTGGAAGATGAGATGAAACCTAAAGCTCCTGAACCATATTGTTGTTTGATCGATCCCAGTCGGCTTGCTACTAAATCAAGAGCTTCTTCCCAAGTGGATTCCACAAATTCACCGTTTTTACGGATTAATGGTTTGGTCAACCGATCTTCGGAGTTGACAAAATCCCAGCCGAATTTTCCTTTTACGCATGTAGAAATGGCGTTGACAGGAGCATTGTGGCTAGGCTGCACTTTTAAAATTTTGCGTCCTTTCGTCCAGACTTCAAACGTACAACCGACACCGCAGAAAGTACAAACCGTTTTCGTTTTTTTCGTTCGGGTTTCCCGCATAGCGGCTTCTACTTCAGAAATAGCGAAAATACCGCTGTATCCAGGTTCCACTTCTTTGACAAGATCGATCATGGGCTCCAACATGTCTTCTTTCAACCCCGTCATAAATCCAGCTTCGCCCAGCATGGATTTTTCCATTAAGGCGTTGCAAGGGCAGATGGTAACACATTGGCCGCAGCCGACGCACGATGATTCATTGATCGGTACGCCGTCATCCCAAATGACTCGTGGACGTTCAGCTTCCCAGTCGATGGAGAGTGTTTCATTCACTTGAAGGTTTTGACAGACCTCTACGCATTGACCGCAAGCAATACATTGATTAGGGTCATAACGATAAAACGGGTGGGACATATCTACTTCGGATTTATCCACTTTTGGTCGGTACGGATATTTTTGATGCTCAATTCCCATTAGTTCGGCCGTATTATGCAGTTTGCAGTTTCCGTTATTGTTATCACAAACTGTGCAGTATAACAAGTGATTTTCTAAAAGACGGTCCATTGCTTCAGTTTGCGCCTCTTTGGCACGATTGGATGATAGTTCAATATTCATGCCGTCCACAGCAGGTGTCGAGCAAGAACGTACAAGCTTTCCATCCGCTTCGACGATACAGGTGTCGCACGTTTGAATAGGATCCACTTCCGGCACATAGCATATTTGAGGATGTTCAATCCCGTTGGCATTGATGATTTCTAATATGGTTGATCCCGGATCGGCCTCAAATATCTGACCGTTAATCGTGACGTGGATCATTTGATTATCCATCTTGTTACCTCCTTTTTTCAAACACAAAAAAATCCACCATGAAAAGCAACGCCTACTGACAAGCCGCTTTCATGGTGGATTAGTTTATTAGCAGAACTTGCTAACAGACCATCCATTGATATGTGAGTCGATAGAATCATAACAGACCTTGTTATGATTCCATCTTTAAATTCAACTGTTATTATAGTGCTAATTTGAAAAATAGACAATACTTTACAATGAAACTTCCATTTTCTAATTCTTTTTCCAAGCTAGCTAGCTTTTCTTTTTGAAAGGGATGTTTTATGATAGGACATGTAAAATTTATGGAATTTCATGAAAGAAGGGGAAGGGATGTCTAAAAAGATACACGAATTCAATGATATTATCCGCAAACTTCGTAAAGAGCTGTTTGGGAAAGGGCCGGAGAGAATTCATACGGTGTTTGTGGAGAATATGGCGGTCTCCACATTGTACGGCAATTTGACGCCAACGGAAAAATTTATCGCCAACACGCCGGAAGGAAAAGAAATGGTCCATACGGCGAGGACAAGAATGATTCAGGAATTATATTCGATTCATCCTCCTGATGGTATGGAAGAAGTGATAGGAGCTAAGCTTTTGTACTTATTTTCTGATATCAAAGTGGAAGAGGATATAGCGGTTTCGGTCTTTATTTTTGATCAAAACATTACTTGAAAAAGGAGGTTCGGATCATGAAACCGATCGAAGTGAGCCGAAACATTTTTCGTTTTGAGAACGGTTGTGTAGAAGAAAAAGAAGACAAAGTCGTAACAGAATTCCCGGTGACAGTGAAAGTAAACGGACAAGAATTTGTGACGATGGTATGCACTCCGGAATTTATAGAAGATATGGTCATAGGATTTTTAGCTTCAGAAGGGGTGATACGTCGATATGAGGATATCCAAGATATATGGGTGCAGGAGAAAGAAGGATTTGTCCATGTCAAGACGGAGAATATCAACCCTTATTACCGGAATTTTCAAAACAAGCGATATATCACTTCATGCTGCGGAGTGAGCAGACAAGGTTTCGTATTCGTCAACGATGCTTTAACGGCCAAAAAAATGAAGGATATTCGAGTCAAAGTGTCCATAGACGATTGTTTTCGATTGATGAATACCATGCAGGAATCAGCTGAAACGTTTCGCGAAACCGGCGGCGTTCATAATGCGGCGCTATGTGATGTTCATAAAATAATATTAAGTCGAATGGACATCGGGCGCCACAATGCGTTGGATAAAATATATGGCTATTGCCTAAAACATAGTATTCCAATAGGAGATAAAATCATCGTATTTAGCGGACGGATTTCTTCGGAAATCTTGCTTAAAGTAGCGAAAATTGGCTGCGAAGTCATTTTATCCAAATCAGCACCTACGGAATTAGCGCTTCAGCTAGCGGAGGATTTGGGAATTACGGCAGTCGGTTTTATTCGCAATCGTTCGCTTAATGTTTATACCCATCCAGAACGCATCATCGATCTGGAAAAATAGGCATATCGATTTCATTCCGTGTAAGTTTCGAGAGACAGAACGGGGAGGTCGGCTTTTGACTCTCATTTTCAAAAGAGTTTGCATGCTGCCATCTGTTTTGTTATAATTACCATCGTTTTCATGAACCATAAAAATATAGGTAAATATGGATATGGTGTACATGTTTTGTAGATTATCAAATTCATAGAAAATATCTTGTCTTGGTATGGTAAAGGAAGCAGCCATCTTGCCCTTTGCATGGGGTGAAGGGTTGTGTGGTTGTTGATATTTTTTGAAGAAAGGGATGATGGGGATGGCGTTTTACAAGCCGGACAAAATTGCAAGTATAGCGATCGACGCGGGGGTGAAAAAAACACAGCTGCCTCTATCCTCAATTCTCATTTTGGGGTTTTTTGGAGGAGCCTTTATTGCGCTTGGTTTTTTGCTTGATATTCGAGTGAGCGGGAATCTGCCGCCGGAATGGGGAAGTTTTGGCAATTTGCTGGGGGCTGCGGTTTTCCCGTTGGGACTGATTTTAGTATTATTGGCTGGTTCAGAATTAGTGACAGGTAATATCATGTCAGTAGCCATGGCTTTTTACGCAGGAAAAGTAACCTTGTCAAAACTGTTGGTCAACTGGATTGTCATTACCATTACCAATTTTATTGGAGCCATTTTTGTTGCATATTTCTTTGGCCATGTTGTAGGACTTACAGAAACGGGATCGTTTTTGACTAAAACGGTAGCCATTGCACAAGGAAAACTCGACGAATCGTTCTGGCAAACACTCGTATCTGGAATTGGCTGTAATTGGCTTGTTTGTTTAGCCGTTTGGCTTTCTTACGGAGCTGACGATTTTATCGGAAAAATCATCGGCATTTGGTTCCCGATTATGGGCTTTGTTGCTATTGGCTTTCAACACGTTGTGGCCAATATGTTTGTGATTCCTGCTGCCATTTTTGCGGGACATTTTTCATGGGCTGATTTTATTAGTAATGTTATTCCCACTTTTATCGGCAATGTGATTGGAGGAGCGGTTTGTGTAGGACTTGCTTATTTTCTTGCCTATCATAAACAAAGCCGGCGGTGGGAGAAGAATGATTCAAAAGGGCAGGCTTCATAGTCATGCTCTTTTTGCTTTCTTCAACACAAGTGATGGGAAATTCTTCTTTTACCTCCCAAACGACTTCTTTCTCGTACTTTGACTGCCAATTTTCTTCTTCAAACTTTATTCTTCATGCGAAATTTTCACTGCGATGTTTCTCGCTATTGGTGTTCATAAAAATTAGCGAAAGATCATCGTTCCTCGCCTTAAAAGACATTGGACGTTTTTTTGAAATTGGTCAAAAGGCGACATAATCTTTTGTGCTCCATTTTTGAATCGTCAACTTTTGGACCATTCAAAAGGAGATCGTCAAATAATTCTTTCAGAAGATGTATGTATTTGCGAAAAATATGGCATGAGGCATTTCTTGCTGTTTGTTCAAACATTTTCCCGCCTAAGTCGTCATCATTCACCCAATCAAGCAATATGATAAAGAGGAAGAAACGGAGGTGGTCATATGGCCGTAGTGAAAGCGAGAGAATCAGACATCGCCCTTTTAGCAAGATTGATGAGAGCCGAGGCTGAAGGAGAAGGGACACTTGGTATGCTGCTCGTTGGGAATGTCGGCATTAATCGCGTCAGGGCCAATTGTTCAGATTTTGTAGGGATCCGAACCATTCCGCAAATGATATTTCAACCACATGCATTTGAAGCCGTGTTATATGGATATTTTTATCAAAGAGCAAGAGAAAATGAAAAACGATTAGCGAGAAGAGTGGTAAATGGCGAACGGTATTGGCCGGCCAAATACAGTTTATGGTATTTTAGGCCACAGGGAGACTGCCCTGATCGTTGGTACAATCAGCCGTTTGTAGGTCGGTACAAACTACACTGTTTTTATGAACCAACAGCAGAAACATGCGTCAATGTTTATACAACCTTTTAATTCGTCTGGGAGAAAAAACTTCTCATTGAAAAAACCGTCCTTTCTTTGGACGGCTTTTTCGTTGTGATGGACAAAAATGGAGAATCTTTGGTTGAAACACAATATTCTTTCAAATGGCATTGATTTAATGGATTTGGTCTATTTGTATGAAACGAATGAAAGTAACTTGTTTTTTCCGCGTAGTGAGACATTTAAGATGAATTCAGGCCAGCAAAGTCTTATTGGGTGTTTATCAACTAATTTCGTAGTATAGTATAAGAAACGATGCATTTACAAGTAAGGAAAAGAGGATCAGCGAATGAGACTTGTATCGTGGAATGTCAATGGCCTTCGGGCTTGTGTACGCAAGGGATTTCTCGATTATTTTCAAGAAGTGGATGCAGATATCTTTTGTGTTCAAGAGACGAAATTGCAATCCGGACAAATTGAATTGGATTTAAAAGGCTACCATCAATACTGGAATTATGCAGAGAAGAAAGGGTATTCCGGTACTGCTGTATTTACGAAAGAAAGGCCCTTAGCCGTTCATTACGGACTGGACGACGTTGAAAACGAGCCGGAAGGAAGAATAATAACATTGGAGTTTCCTAAGTTTTATTTGGTGAATGTGTACACCCCTAATTCTCAAAGGGATCTGGCAAGGCTTCCTTATCGTTTGGAATGGGAAGATCGAATCCGAAGTTATCTCATCGATTTGGATAAGGACAAGCCTGTTCTTTTATGCGGGGATCTCAATGTCGCTCACCAAGAAATCGATTTAAGGAATCCGAAATCCAATCAAGGAAATTCAGGTTTTACAAAAGAAGAAAGGGCGAAAATGTCGGAATTGCTGAATGCGGGCTTTATCGATACGTTTCGATATTTTTATCCCGAAAAAGAAGGGGCTTATACATGGTGGTCCTATATCAATAAAGCTAGAGAGCGCAATATTGGCTGGCGAATCGACTATTTTATTGCATCCAACAGATTATCCAGTTTTTTAAAAACGGCTGATATTCACTCTCATGTGATGGGGAGCGATCATTGTCCGATTGTCTTGGAGATTGATTTCTCGAAATTATAAAAGGATGCAATGCAAGTACTGCATTTTGCAATGGAAATAAAAGAACCGTAGAGAGAATGATAAATCGCGGCGATTCGGAGCTTGATGATTTGTCCCGTGTATTCATGCGTTTTGAAATTCGCCAAAAAAATATCCTAGGTGGATAGATTTATTCAAACCGTTCAATATCGGTTAGATTCAATTTTGACATTAGGAGGGGTCAAAGATGAATGAACGAGGCATTCGCCGTATTCAATCAGTAAACTTAAAACAAAACAGTCCCATCCATCAAAATGGATATGTATTAGAACCAGGAAATTGGAAAGAATATGATCCATTTTTGATGTTGATGGAAGATGTTTTCCAAAAAGGAGCTTTTGATTTTCACCCTCACCGCGGCATTGAAACAGTGACATATGTGATCGACGGAACATTAGAACATGAAGATAATCAAGCGGGTAAAGGAAAATTGGAAGCAGGAGATGTTCAATGGATGACGGCAGGAAGAGGGGTTATTCATAAAGAAGATCCGGCGCCTGGTTCCACCGTTCACAGCTTGCAGCTATGGATTAATTTGCCAAAAATAAAGAAAATGACTGAACCGCGTTATCAAAACTTGAAAAGAGAAAGCGTACCGGTACGGAAAGAGGAGGGGGCCGTCATACGTGTTTTTTCAGGCTCTTCTCAAGGTGTAAAAGCAAAAACCCTGAACCATGTGCCTATCACGATGGTAGAGATCGACTTGGAACCGAAAGCTAGCATAGTTCAAGATCTTCCGGGCAGCTATAACGGATTTCTTTATGTTTTGGAAGGAAGCGGATTTTTTGGCGTTGATGAAACGGAAGGCCGTGCCGGACAAGTGCTCTTTTTAACTAGGGATAACGAAGATTCAGATAGTATCATTAAAATAACAGCGAAAGAAAAGATGCGGGTGCTATTGTATGCCGGTGAACCGATCAATGAACCGGTGGTAGCGTACGGACCGTTTGTGATGACAACACAAGAAGAGATTCGCCAAGCAATATTGGATTTCCAAAACGGAAAATTTCATCAACAGTGATTTTTTCCGTCATCCGGCATTGAAAGAGTGAGGGAATGGTTGCATCATTTCCTCACCCCATGGCCTTATAAAGCAGATGAAAAAATGAACTTGGATGAGTGTTCACAAGAGGAAAGCGGTTTTTCATATTGCCCTTTCTTTTTTTATTCTTATTCGATGATCCCTGTTGCAACAGGTGACGGCCTTTAAGAAATGCCGTTCTCAGATGAGAGGGGTGAACCAGTAGAAGTATGCTGATTGACCCATTCACGAGCGGTATTCAAAACAGTAGACCAATTGGGGATTTCATTGCTGTGTTGGGAAATCCAATCGAAGCAGAACTGTGGATCGATGTTGTGTTCCAAGCATTGAGATAAGAAAGACGAAATGTTCGCGTTATTACAATTTTGCCACGATCCGCATGTCGAACTCCAAATCTCTTCCATCGTTTTTTGGACAAAATGAGGAGTTGTCGTATTCGTTGAAAAATTTTCTTTTGCCAACTGAATTCCTCCCTTTTCACTAAAAATGCCTCTTTAGAAGTATATCCAAAGAACAATTAACCATGCGGAACTTATCCCCTTCTCCATATAGATCTTTCCGTTATCATATAAAAGAAGTTTCGGAATGGCGTCGTATGTATTAGATGGCAAAAAGATTGCAACAAGATCTGATGCATTGATAAAAAACGGTTTGAAGATACAAGATTAGAGATTCTCCTTTTGACCTATACTAGAACTGATGTGTCTCTTCTTTAAGATTCAAATGATAAAGCGGGTGACGAACATTGTCTTGTCAATCAAGCGAGGAGTTAAATGAATTATTATTGGAAGCGAAACATTATACAAAATACGGTACGGTAGCTGATTATATTCCCGCTTTAAAAAAAGCGAATCCTCATGACTTATCAGCCACTATATACTACCCCGACGGAACGTGCCTATCGGCAGGGGACATACAACAAAAAATGACATTGCAAAGCATTTCGAAAGTACTCACTCTTGCATTGGCACTGATGGATTGCGGGGAAGAATCCGTGTTTCATAAGGTCGGATATGAACCAACAGGAGATCCTTTCCATTCTATTTTAAAATTGGAAATAAACAACCCATCCAAACCTTTAAATCCGATGATTAATGCCGGGGCTTTAGCTGTGACTCATATGATTAAAGGAAAAAACATCGAAGAACGATTTCAACGCATTTTGCACTTTGTACATGAATTAACCGGAAATTCAAAAATTACTTATTCTCAAGAAGTGGCGAAATCGGAGTTTGAAACTTCTTTTATCAATCGTTCTCTTTGCTATTACATGAAGCAGGATGGAATTATCACAGAAGATGTGGAAGAACTGATCTGTCTTTATACAAAACAGTGCGCTATTGAATTAGATTGTTTTGACTTGGCCAGAATAGGGGTTGTTTTCGCGATGGACGGGGTAGAACCAATGACTGGAAAAAGACTCCTGCCGGCCGATATAGCGAGACTTTGCAAAACGTTTATGGTAACATGCGGTATGTATAACGCTTCCGGTGAATTTGCTTCTAAAGTAGGGATTCCGGCAAAAAGCGGGGTTTCGGGCGGAATTATGGGAGCGGTGCCTAATCGATTGGGAATCGGAGTATTCGGCCCGGCTTTAGATCGTAAAGGAAACAGCATCGCGGGAGTGAAATTGTTGGAAATGCTGTCTAAGAAGTATTCTTGGAGTATGTTTTAACACTCTCCTATTCGCGTCATTTCGAGCAGATACTCAAAAAAGGAGAGAAACGGTCAAACAACCTGCTTTTCTTTTTTTGATCGCAAAACGGCGAATTATTTAGAAACTGCAATATTTCACCCGTGATAAGTTTTTCGACCGAAAGATGGTTATAAATGAAATGAAAAGATAAAAGAAGGTTCGGTTCTTAAAGCAATTCCCCCTCTTCCGTCAAACAGAAGGAGAAAAAAGAAGAGGGGAAACCTCAAACGCAATGGTGGCGTTTTTATTTTTCTTCATGTTTGATAATTTGATATCCCCCGACAAATAGTACTACAACCGAGGCAATATACAACAAAGTCATAAGAGCAAAATACACGGTCATTCTCTCCTTTCCTCGAATTCCAATGATAAGGGCAACGAATGAAAGTTGAAAGGAGCAGCCATTCAAAGAAAAACGAAGAACTGCGCTATTGATTTGTAAATGTATGATTCCTTTTCTCACGTGTGGCTGTTATCCATCTAAAATTCGTTGCTTTGAATCGTTAAAGATCATCACCCATACTTAATAAGCAGGGGGACTTTTATTATTCCCGCTGTTTTTTGTTTTGAAAAACAATTAGTCAAAACATCTTGCTACTATTATTATATAAGACTTTCGTATTTTCACAATCACTATGTTGCAAAATCCATCAAATTGAAACAATTTTGTCGGTCTTCAGTTCCATTATGGGTAAAAGATTTGCCAGAAAAGATTCAAGCCGTTGACATTTTGAAATCATTTATTTCTGTCGAAACTCTTCCTGTTTGTTTACGATTTTCAGCCGATGGATTTTGTATTTACATTGGGGATGGCAAATAATAAACTTAATATAAAGAAAAGTCAGTATATTCCTAAAGAAAGAAGGTTTATCATGATGTGGCATGAAACGGAAGTGACGAAAAGATTATCGTTAAAGTATCCCATCATTCAAGCCGGGATGGCTGGCGGAATTACCACGCCTGAACTGGTTGCGGCTGTATCGAATGCAGGAGGTTTGGGGATGATCGGGGCCGGTTATATGACTCCGAAAGATTTGGAATTATCCATTCAAAAAGTAAAGGAGTGGACTGACCAACCATTTGGGGTGAATTTGTTCGTCCCTGAAAATCCGGTTGTTGTTCAAGAGGAAATAGAAAGAGCAAATCAATTGTTGGAACCCATTCGCCAAAAGTTGGGGATCGAAAAGAAAAAAGAAGTTCCGATACTGAACAACTCCACTTTTGAAGAACAGATTCAAATTGTTATAAAAAACAAAATTCCCGTCGCAAGCTTTACATTTGGCATCCCGCCGAGAAATGTGATCGAGCAATTAAAACAAAACGATATTGTGGTAATCGGAACGGCTACAACCGTAAACGAAGCCATACAAAATGAAGACGCCGGGATGGATATGATTGTCGTCCAAGGAAGTGAAGCGGGTGGACATAGAGGAAGTTTTGCGGAATCATTTGACCAAGCGATGATTGGAACCATAGCGTTAATACCGCAAGTATCCGATCGGGTGAAGATTCCGGTGATCGCGGCCGGCGGGATTATGGATGGGAGAGGTGTGCTGGCCTCGCTTATATTAGGAGCGCAAGCGGTTCAGATGGGAACAGCTTTTGTGACCTGCAAGGAAAGCGGAGCTCATGAACTGCACAAAAAAGCGATTTTAAACAGCAGCGAAGAGCAAACAGCGATCACGTCGGCCTTCAGTGGCAAGCCGGCAAGAGGAGTGAACAATGAATTTATAAGGATGATGAAAGACTATGAGAGTGAATTGCCGCCGTATCCTATTCAAAATAACCTCACCCAAACCATTCGTAAAGAAGCAGCCAAGCAAGGAAAAAGAGAATGGATGTCACTCTGGTGTGGACAAAATCCACGTCTTAGCCAACATGTAACGGCAGCAGAATTGATCCATTCGGTGGTCGATCAAGTAGAAAAAAGCCTTAAATCAATAGAGTTCCAAAAAGTAAACAGTGAAAAATAGTTTTCGTATTTTTGTTTTCAAAGCATCTGAATCCAATATGTGATGAATAGGCCTGATGGTGAAATTGGCGTTATTACGTTATGAAGCCGGTTGTTTGATTCGTTATATCCGAGATTATCATGACTACATGTTGCACAAGCTTGCCTCAAACTTTCACCGCAAAGAGGATGACGAGAGAGCGGATGATGAAGCTTGTGCAACCTCAATGCAATGAAGGAAATATCTGCCCCAAGTCACGCACGGTTCGATGACTTTCTCTTTCCTGTATGCCATCCAATCCATTCTATATTTATTGAGTTGATTACCTTAACGTATCGATTCATTTTCGTCATCATGGAAGAATCGATCAATATTTATCAATCACAGTCTTCCCGACTAGGATATATCACGATACGACAAGGGATGAAATCTCTTGGACTGTTGATTTCTATCCTGTTTTTAAAAGTGTTTGAACGGACGAAACAATTATACATTGCCATGAATTCCAGAGGCTACGGGGATGAAATTTTGTTTTTTGATCCATCTTATCGTTATTCCCCTGTCAATTGGTTTATCATCTTATTCATATTGGCAGGAATGGCCTTTATCTATGTACAGTTTGGAGGAATTTTATAATGCAGCCAATTCTTTTTGATATCGAAAATTTAACTCATTGTTATGCGGATGGCACCATCGCTTTAAGAAACCTCTCCATTATGGTTAAGCAGGGAAAGAAAATAGCCATATTAGGTAATAACGGAGCCGGGAAATCAACATTGCTGCTGCATTTGAATGGTATTCTGTAGCCGACAAACGGAACCATTCGTTTTAAAGGCAAAGAAGTGAAATATGATCGAAAATCGCTTCTTTCATTACGCAAGCATGTGGGAATTGTCTTTCAAGATCCGGATTCTCAATTGTTCTCGGCTAATGTCATTCAAGATATTGCTTTTGGCCCGCAAAATTTGGGTCTGCCAAAGGAAGAAGTGTCGCGAAAAGTGGAATGGGCCATGGAGCAGACAGAAACGACAGAATTTAGCGATAAGCCGACCCATTTTTTAAGCTTAGGACAAAAAAAACGTGTCGCCATAGCAGGGGTGCTCGCCATGGATCCTGAAATCATCATTCTGGATGAACCTACAGCAGGACTCGATTCTTATTTTTCAAAACAAATCATGAAGGTATTAGATCACATTCAAAAACAAGGGAAAACCATAATTTTATCTACCCATGATGTGAATCTAGCTTACCAGTGGGCTGATGAAATTATCATCATGCATGATGGAGAAATCTTGTGTTATGGCGATCCGGTCACCGTATTTGAACAAGCTCATTTGATTAGAAAAGCTCATTTAGATGCACCATGGGTTATGGAAACCTTCCAATTTCTCGTACAAGAAAAATTTTTTTCTGCAAATGAAGCGATCCCTCAAAACAAAGAAGAATTGTTTCAAAAGATTAGCTCTATAAAAAGTTGGAATTTAGGCAAAATTTCCGGATGAAAAGACTCACGCCCTTTATATGGGAATTAGTCAGAATCAACGAATGGCTTTACGTTTACTTTGAATAGTACTGCGAAGAATCCGGAGTAAAAACTGTTCAGAGACGAGGGGGAGATCGGGAGACGTTTTCAATTATGTTGAAATAGGATAAAACATCAATGTTGTCCCTAGTGCGGGAAAGAAACGAAACGTGTTTATAACTATTGATGACAGATTGCAAAACGTCTAAAGGGGGATGGCATGACGAATATTCGAACAAAAAAGGTCGATATGCTTGTAGAAGCGAAAATGATTTTCGTAAACAACCTCGGGTGATGCATATATATCATATCAACGAATATTGATTGAACGGAATGATGGAATGGTCATTCGATCCATAAGCAAGTTGAACCACTGCCACTTGTTAGGAATAAAAGGAGTACACTGATGAAAGGAGGTATCAAGCCATGATGGTCCATGAGGCGGCGCAACAAACCTTCGAAACTCTAACGAAGAAAGGCTTCACATGAAATAGGTGTTCATATTGGACAAAGGAGTCGACAGACATCATTTATCTTGCAAGAAAAAGAAACTTCCATTTCCTCAAAAATATTGAAGACGAATCAAAATCCTTCTCATAAAGTGCTTCTACCGGTTCATTCTCCTGGTCAGTTTATTAAAACAAGACCTTAACAATCTGTAAACTTATGCACCCGTATAATATCCTTTCGCAATGTGCTTATATGTTCCAACCTTATTTTACCGTTTTAGAAAGAAATTGATCTATTAAAGGATTTTAACGGGAAAGTAAAGATTTTCCATGCTTGTTTAGATAAGTATCAAATAATGACGAATACAAGGTGAAACGTACCACAATTTACTGAATAAGTGTGGTAAAATGAACTTGATAATAGGGATCATTTGTAGATGGTCTACATCTTTCGAGTGGAGTGTCTATTCATTCATTGGGATTGTTTTTTCCAATGGAATCAACTTAAAGGGGAAACTCGTATATAATGAATTAAGTAGACATTTAAAGAAATAAATTTGATAAACAGAATTATGGCTTAAAGGAGTCTTCGGTATGGGACATCAACATAGTCACGGAAGTCATTCACATGCACATCATGCAAATCGAAAAGCATTGCTATATAGCTTTTTTCTGATTTTCTCTTTTCTCATTGTGGAACTGATCGGTGGAATCATGACGAACAGTCTTGCGTTGTTATCTGATACAGGACACATGTTAAGTGATGCAGCGGCATTAGGTTTCAGCTTGTTAGCTTTGAAAATAGGGGAAAAGCAAGCAAATGAAACGAAAACGTACGGATATAAACGTTTTGAAATTCTAGCTGCATTGTTGAATGGACTGACACTATTGCTTATTTCGGTCATGATTTTCTATGAAGCATACCAACGTTTTTATTATCCACCTAAAGTAATGAGTTCGGGAATGTTGACAGTCGCAGGAATCGGGCTGATCGTCAATATTTTAGCCGCTTGGATTTTGATGAAAGGGGATAAGAACGACAACCTCAACATAAGAAGCGCCTTTATACACGTGCTGGGCGATTTGCTTGGATCCATCGGGGCCATTGTTGCCGGCTTGCTGATATGGCTTTTTGGTTGGAATATTGCCGATCCGATAGCCAGTGTATTGGTTTCTGTTTTAATTATGATCAGTGGTTGGCGCATAGTGAAGGACTCTATCCACATTTTGATGGAAGGAAGACCATCGAATATTGATTTGCAAGAAGTAAAAAATCAATTATTGTCTTTGGCGGGAGTCACCAATGTTCATGATTTACATGTATGGTCCATTACTTCAGATTTTCCTGCTTTAAGCTGTCATCTTGTCGTCCGTCCTCAAATTGATCGGGATCAATTATTATATGAGGCAAGAGAGAAGCTGCATAAACAATTTGGCATTCATCATTCCACTATACAAATAGAAGAAACGAAAAAATGTACGGAAGTGGATATTTGCAATTAATCTCCCACTAATCTTGGGGGATTTTTCATTTTATTTTTTACAGCAACAATTATAGTCGTTAAAAGATCAAATATACGGCTAGAATACGACTTTTTTTATGGCTATTAAGACATTTGAAGCGATACTATACTATATCATCCTATTTTTATTTGCTTATATAAGCATATTGTTATATTATGATATATGAATGGAGGAGTGGTAAAATGAATCGAGTGGTTACGAATATAGACGACGTCGCGACAATATTAAAGTTATTAGGCGATAAAACTAGACTTACCATGATGGCGTTATTAGACAATAAAAATTGTTGCGTATGTGAGTTGGTTGAATTTTTTCAGATGAGTCAACCCGCCATTAGCCAACATCTAAGGAAGTTAAAAGATGCAGGTTTACTAAATGAAACCAAGAAAGCCCAATGGGTTTTTTATTCTGTCAATAAGGAACATGAAATGTATTCGCTCATTCAAGATATATTGGCTCATGTTCCTGACCAGCAAGAAAAATTAAAAGAACTTGAAGAAAAAGGCACAAGAATTTTATGTGAATAACGATAGAGGTGATTTTTTGCTTTCCGTCCTACTAGCATCATTGATTTTCCTCGCAACTTTAATATTTGTGATTTGGCAACCCAAAAACTTATCTATTGGATGGTCTGCATGCGGGGGCGCTCTGCTTTCTATTATGGTAGGTGTAGTAGATTTTCAAGATGTCCTAACTGTGACAGGAATTGTGTGGAATGCGACTCTTGCTTTTATTTTTATTATTATCATATCAATGATTTTAGATGAAATTGGATTTTTTGAATGGGCAGCATTACATATGGCAAAAGCGGCAAAAGGAAACGGAGTAAAGATGTTTATCTTTGTTTCTATTTTAGGAGCCATAGTAGCCGCCTTTTTTGCGAATGATGGGGCAGCCCTCATTTTAACTCCCATTGTTCTTGCCATGGTACGAGCTTTACAATTTGATGAAAAGAAAGTACTGCCTTTTATTCTGGCAAGTGGTTTTATCGCAGATACAACCTCATTACCGTTTGTGGTTAGTAACCTAGTAAACATTGTTTCCGCCGATTATTTTCATATTAAGTTTGTTGAGTATGCAACGCGCATGATCATTCCTACCGTTTTCTCGTTTGGAGCCAGTATTTTGGTTTTATATTTGTATTTTCAAAAAAATATACCAAAACAATATGATGTGTCTCATTTAAAGAAACCAATTGAAGCCATTAAGGATCAAAAAATGTTTAAGATAGCTTGGAGTGTATTAAGTATTTTATTAGTAGGCTATTTTATCAGTCAATTTACTAAAATTCCTGTGTCTATCATTGCGGGAGTGGTCGCACTTGTTTTCTTGTCCATTGGTAGAAGAACCCCAGCTGTTCACGTTAAACAAATACTAAAAGGTGCACCATGGGAAATTGTCTTTTTTTCTATTGGTATGTATGTTGTCGTCTACGGATTAAGAAACGTAGGATTGACGAATGTACTGTCTGACGCGATTCAAGCCGCGGCAAATAAAGGTTTACTTGTAGGAACCATTTCAATGGGGTTTATCGCAGCGATTCTTTCATCGATTATGAATAACATGCCGACCGTAATGATTGATGCTTTAGCCATAGCTAATACAAACACAACCGGAATCATTCGTGAAGGACTCATTTATGCGAATGTGATTGGTTCTGATTTAGGGCCTAAAATTACCCCAATCGGTTCTTTGGCCACCCTCCTTTGGCTGCATGTATTATCGACGAAAGGAGTCAAAATTACTTGGGGAACCTATTTTAAAAACGGGATTATTTTAACCATACCAACAATACTCATTACACTGATTGGACTTTATTTATGGTTGCTTATCATCTAATAAAGGAGCATGTGAAAATGAAGAAGAAAACCATTTACTTTTTATGCACCGGAAACTCTTGTCGCAGTCAGATGGCAGAAGGTTGGGCCAAAAAATATCTTGGTGATGACTGGGAAATATATAGTGCCGGCATTGAGGCCCACGGATTAAATCCGAATGCAGTAAAAGCCATGAAAGAAGTGGGGATTGACATTGCGAACCAAACATCAGATGTCATTGATCCTGACTTGTTAAACAATGCGGATATGGTGGTAACATTATGCGGGCATGCTGCTGATAACTGTCCAGTAACACCGCCACATGTGAAGCGCGTACACTGGGGATTTGACGATCCTGCAAAAGCGGAAGGGACAGAAGAAGAAAATTGGGCTGTATTCCAGCGTGTTCGCGATGAGATCGGGGAAAGAATTAAGCGATTTGCAGAGACGGGTGAATAAAAGTATTATTGTCTATACAGAAAAATCAATATTATTAACATCAATTTATAGCCGTCACTTGCAGCCGAGAGAGTGTTCTCTCGGCTACTATTCTACAGTAAGGAAGGTATATTGTGTGAAAAAGATCAACCAAGCAATGTGTGAACCTACGAGTAAATGGGTTCAAAACATCAATCTTCATTAACAAAAACCGCGATGAAGTGAAAAAGGGACAACAAGACAGTCTTAAGGAACTTGGAAGTTCACAAATCTTATCCCGACTAAATTCACACATGGGTCTGAAAGGAGTAGCACTAATGAAATACACACTAGTTGAAAGAGATCATTTTCAAGTAGTTGGAATCAAGAGAGAAATTTCATTCGCCAATAATGAGAATATTGTGATCATTCCAAAATTATGGGATCAATGGAAGAAGGATGGGACAGTTGATTTATTATTTAAGTTGAACAATGGTGAAATAAAAGGTGTATTAGGTGTATGTGCCGCTAACAGTCACACTCAATCGAAGCAAGTAATGGATTATTGGGTAGCAACTGAATATGATGGCAAAACACCTGACGGACTATGTAATTTGAAAATACCTGCATCAAAATGGGCTGTATTTGAAGTTCACGGACCGATGCCTGAAGCTATTCAGAAAGCATGGGTACAAATTTTTTCAGAATGGTTCCCATCTAGTGGCTATAAGCACGCAGGAACACCAGCGTTAGAAGTGTATACAAATGAAGATCCCGCCAGCCCTGATTTTTATTCGGAAATTTGGGTGCCAGTCAATTGACCTGCTCGTCATTTTCTGCCCTGCCAACTGTCGCTAGTCTTCAAGTTTTTGAACACTCCCTATAGCCAAAAAAGCCGTTGTGAACTTCAGTGACTTTTTTGGCTCAATCGAGAGTTAAGTGGTTAGCTCACGGATCACTTTCGAAAGAAGAACCATTCCTCTATTCAAATCATCTATAGAAGCATAGGAATAAGAAAGTCGAAGATACTGAGTCGCATGTTGATCGTAGACATTTCCTGGATTCAATAGAATTCCGTGTTCTAATGCTTTTTCAAAAAGTTCACGTATGGAGAGTGAAGGCGATAAGCGAAGCCATACATAAAAACCGCCTTTTGGAACAGACCAGGTCGCAATGTCGGAAAAATACCTTTGCAATGAATCAATCATGACCTCTCTTCGCACCTTCAATGCTTTTCTGACATCATCCAAATGGCGATGGTATAATCCGCTTGAAAGCCATTCCGCAACCGCCCACTGGGACAAGGAACTGGATCCGTAATCGGTTTGCATTTTAATATCCGCCAATCGCTCAATGACAGGGATCGGCCCAACTACCCAGCCGATTCTCAAGCCGGGACTCAATGTTTTCGACATGCTCCCGAGATACAGAACAAGTCCATTTTTATCGATGGCTTTCAAAGGCGGGGGAGGCGGAGAATCGAGCCAAAGTTCCCGATATACGTCATCTTCAATAATCGGCAGTCGCTCCTGTTCACATACATCCATCAATTCTCTTCGTCTTTCTTCAGACATCAAAATTCCTGTTGGATTATGGAAGGACGGGATCGTATAAAGCAACGCAGCGTTTTGCCGCTTTTTTTGTTCCGTAATCGTTTTTATTTGAACTCCATCTTCATCTATAGGAAGTCCAAATAATCGCATCCCGGCAGATTGAAACACATGCAGGGAATACAGGTATGATGGTTTTTCTAGAAAGATCGTAGACCCTCGCTGCAAGAGGCCCATTGAAATCAATTGCAATGCTTGTAAAGCTCCGGACACAATCAAAATGGAAGAAGGGGAAGCCTCAATTCCTATGGTTTTTAAATATCCGCTAAGCTGTTCCCTAAGAAACAGCAGCCCTTTAGGCTCTTCGTAGCCTAGTGAATTGATGCGGTCCGGCAGTCGTTTAAAGACTTCTTTCATCATCTCACGAGGAAATAAATCAGGCGAAAGCTCTCCTGTTCCCAGCCGGATGATATTTGGAGCAAATTCTGCTTGATTGATTTCCTGTATCGTAGGCAAATTAGGATAATGGCTCCCTGCTTGCACATAGGAATACCAATCTGGGGGCGGGGTAGAATTCATCAAGGACCACGTATTGTTAATAATCTTGGTACCGCTCCCGCTTTTTCCTTCCAGCAATCCATCAGCAATCAACTCTTCCACGGCCGCTACGATCGTACTGCGGTTCACCCCCCATGCTTGGGCTAATGTACGTTGAGGCGGGATTTTCATCCCTACAGTCCATTCTCCTGTTTTAATTTTTTCTTTTATATATTTTTTGATTTGGATATAGAGGGGAGTTGGAGATGATTTGTCGGGTTTCCAATCCAATTCGATCATGAAAAAATTCTCTCCCATAAAAAATTTTTGAATTCATCTATTTGGATGAGTCTTTAGAGAAGATAGGGCATTAAACAAAAAGCTCTCCTTTCATAACTGTGACAGCTTTACCGGATAATAGGACACGGTTGTTTGCCATTTTGACCTTTATCATTCCTCCTCTGGCTGAGGCTTGATAGGCAATAAACTCGTCTTTGTTTAATCGGCGCTTCCAATAAGGGCCCAAACAACAATGTGCCGAACCGGTAACGGCGTCTTCGACAATCCCTTGTACGGGAGAAAAAAACCGAGAAATGAAATCAAACCTTCCGGAACTTGATCGGCTTGTCACGATGACTCCACGAATTGGGAGTTGGGCAATGGAATCGATATCAGGTATGAGATTTTTTACTACATCGTCTGACTCGACTTCGACGATATAATCAAGCTGATTTTTTCCTACGTATTTTGGTACAACTCCCAATGCTTGAATCAGTCTGTCCGGAGCATTGATTTCGTGGTCCGGAGCGGATGGAAAATCAAGTTCAATCCAGCCATTCTTTACGGTGGCAGTCAGTACTCCGCTTTTTGTGCTAAAACTTACTGGATTTTCCGCTTTTATGTATCCCATCTCCCATAAAACGTAGGCGCTAGCCAAAGTTCCATGACCACAGAGGGGGATTTCCATAGACGGAGTAAACCAACGCAAGCTGAATTTGCCATTTGTATGTTTGATAAAAGCAGTTGTTGGCAAGTGGATCTCCTTCGCTACCTTTTGCATCCATTCCGCATCTTTTGATTCCGGTAAAAAACAAACAGCAGCAGCGTTTCCCGCAAATGGTTGATCCGTAAACGCATTTATTAGAAAAATGTTCATTTCGTCCTCTCCCCATAATGCTTGTTTTGATTATACAACTTGGTTGGTATCGAATCCAACCAATTGGTTGGAGACAACGATTGATATTCGAGTAAAATGGTATTCATACGATAGCAATAGGGGGGATTTGAATGACAGAAGCCTTCATTCACGGACTTATTCTCGCATTTGGACTAATCCTTCCTCTTGGCGTCCAAAACGTTTTTGTTTTTAATCAGGGGGCCCTTCAGAAACGCTTTATCCATGCTTTCCCGGTCGTGTTAACGGCTTCAATATGTGATACACTTTTAATCACCCTTGCTGTTTTGGGTGTATCTCTTATGGTTTTGGGTTCTTTTTGGATCAAAACGATCCTATTAACCACTGGAATGGTGTTTTTGTTCTATATGGGGTGGAGTACTTGGAAAAGCACTCCTGCTGCTGAAAAAGGAAAGAACGAAAATACTGCCAAAGAAACTTTTACTCCTTTAAAACAAGTTGTGTTTTCGGCATCGGTCTCGTTGCTGAATCCTCATGCGATCATGGATACGGTTGGAGTGATCGGAACGAGTTCACTTCAATACAATGGGTCTGAAAAAATGGCCTTCTCACTTGCTTGTATTCTGGTTTCTTGGATCTGGTTTGCGGGACTGGCAGTGGCTGGCCGGATAACAGGGGAGATAGATAAATCTGGACGCTTGATGAGGATTTTCAACAAAATTTCAGCATTGGTAATGTGGGGAGCAGCCATATATATTGGATTCACGCTGATAATATAAAAGCCGGGTTTCTGGATCACAGTGGTGGAAATCATTCGTAACGAGGTTTCATTTTCCTCGCCAATGATTGAACTATCAATACTAAGATTAAAAACTCTTGTAAGTCTATTAAACATAGTAATAGTCTAAAAGTGAATCCAGTTACTGATGACGATCATAATAGGGAGATCAAGAAGCAGTGGAAACTTTTTAAGCGGAATCGAAAGGAGGAGTTAGGATTGAAACACCCGTTTGCACATTATCGTTCTTTATTTCCTGTTTTAGAGTCGAAAATCCATCTGGCGAGTTGTTCGCAAGGCGCCATTTCAAAAACTGTATCCGAATCGATTGAAGAGTATATGAATAGTTTATTATCGATGGGCGTTAATTGGAATCAAGCCATAAAGGAAGTGGAAAAGGCAAAATCCAGTTTTGCAAAATTAATTGGTGCTGCACCTGATGAGATTGCTGTATTCAGTTCGGTATCTGACATTTTTTCTGCTATTGCTTCTTCTCTTTCTTTTGAAAAAGGTAAAAATATCGTTGTGACTACAGATATGGACTTTCCAACCGTCGGTCATGTATGGCTTGCTCAGGAGAAATTTGGAGCAAATGTGAGATTTATTCCTTCACAACAAGGAGTGATCCCTTTAGAATATTACGAACGTTATGTAACGTCTGATACGCTCATCACGTCCATTTCTCATATTGGTTATCACAATGGATTCAAACAAGATATTCAAGCAATCGCGGAAATTGTCCATCGTAAAGGTTCTCTTTTATTGGTGGATGCTTATCAATCAGCCGGACAAGTTCCCATTGATGTAAAGAAAATGGATATTGACATATTGGCGGCAGGAACGAGGAAATACATATTAGGTATTCCCGGAATATCCTTCTTATATATAAAAAAAGAATTAGCAGAAAAATGGAAGCCTCGTATAACAGGATGGTTTGGTCAAGAAAATCATTCGAAATTCAACGTTCATCAAATCACATTAGCAGCTGGAGCACGTCGTTTTGAAACTGGTACACCCTCTTTTATCAGCGCTTATGCCGCTGCCGCCGCTCTTCGTTTGCTTCTTGATATAGGAGTGGAGAATATATCTTCTTATTTAAATCCATTAGCTCAATTCGCATTAGATTATGGACAAGAAAAAGGATTACACGTTGCTGGGCCTCTATCTGCTGATCAGCGAGGCGCCATGACAGCTTTTTATGTGAAAAATGCTGAGCAGATTGTATCTATTTTGAAAGAGAGAAATATCATTGTTTCTGCAAGAAACGACGTCATCCGAATCGCTCCCCATTTTTACAATACGCAGGATGAAATTCGGCAGGCGATTGGCGAGTTGACAACCGCTCTTATACAAACGAACGGGGGAAATGAATGAGATGGTCATTAAGAAAAAGGGACATGAAACAGGCGCCAATGGAGTTGATTTGACAATATATAAAAAAGAGCATGCCAAATGCGAATTTTTGTTTGAAAAATGTTAAGATTAAAATAAAGATTTATCCACTTTCACCAGCCTTCACAAAGATTGAATCGCTGATTTGTCTTCATTGGGCTTATCAAAGAAGTTATCCTGTTGAACGATTAAAATGAGGCATGGACTTGTTACTCGATTGAATAAACTATAGGATAAGAAACTGTTTTGAATTCATCCAGATCATTTTTCTTCAACAGTTTCCTTTTGCGGCAAAAAAGCGAAAAATGGTACCATACCCATAAATCTTCTGGTGAAGGGACAGAATAGTCGTGAAAGTAGGAATTGCTTTAGGAGGCGGTGCCGTACGCGGGATAGCCCATATTGGAGTGTTAAAAGTATTAAAGAAGCATCAAATCCCCATTGATTTTATATCGGGAACGAGTATGGGCGGTGCGATTGGAGGCTTAGTTGCCGCGGGTATTGATGTAGAAGAAATTGAAGAGTTTGTTCTAAGCACGCCATCTTATCGATTGATGGATATTGGAATTCGAAAACGTGGAATTTTAGCCGGAAATAAAATTTACGCTATTTTGATTCAATTTTTGGAGCAAAAAGGGCTTGGTGATATTAAAATCGAGGATTTGAAGATACCGTTTCGGGCAGTATCGGTCGATTTGATCAAAGGAAGTGTTTTCGTGATGAAAGAAGGCAGCCTTGTCTTGGCTATTCGAGCAACCACATCGGTTCCTGGTATTTTTTCTCCTGTTCATTATCAAGGCAAAGTATTGGTGGATGGCGGAATTTTAAATAATCTCCCTGCCGACTTGCTTCATGAAGCCGGAATGGATAAGATCCTTGCAGTAGATGTCGAAAGGGAACATGATGAACAGGAACCTCGTAATATATTCGAAACGGTTTATCGTTCGTTTACGATTATGATGACCGTGCAGCGCCGTGTCAACTTGAAGTATGCAGATGTCGTTTTTCGTCCGGAAGTAGGTCATATTTTAGCGTTCGACACAAGCAGAATCCGAGAATGCATTGAAGCTGGCGAGCGAGAAGCTCAACGGAAGATTCCTGAAGTGTTATCTTTGTTAGAATAAAATAGTATAGGGGGTTGAATTGGAAATGGACTTAATCAAAAAAGGATTGTCATTTGGACTTGGTTTAGCTGTTACAAGCAAGGAACAAGCAGAAAAATTTGTGAATGATTTGGTGAAAAAAGGTGAGTTGTCTCTGGAAGAATCAAAAGACATGGTCAATCAGCTGATTCAGCGGGGAGAAGAAGAAAAAAAAGGATTACAACGCATTGTACGGGAGCAAATCAAACAAATATTAAACGAATTGGATTTAGCGACAAAAGAGGATATTCAAAAACTGGAACAACGAATTCAGAAATTGGAAAATGATGATAAGTAAAGGAACCCTGTCTCGGGTTCCTAGTCTTTTGAAGGGGATATAGTATGATTGGGAAAAGAATTCGTCATATCAGTCGTTATCGCGATATTGCTATTACGTTGATTCGAAATGGTTTTGGAATGGTGGTCGAGGAAACCGGCATTGCTCAATTTCTCTCCCTCCCTCAGCGTCTGTTTTTCGAGAAGAAGGAAAAAGCTTCTAAGTCTGTCGGTGAACGAATTAGAATCGTTCTGGAAGAATTGGGTCCTACTTTCGTGAAATTGGGGCAAATCGCCAGTACTCGCCCTGATTTGATTCCTGAAGAGATCATCAGAGAATTAGAAAAACTGCAAGACCATGTTCCACCTTTCTCTTTTCAAGAAGTGCGTGAAATTGTTCAAAATGAATTAGGAGAAGAAATTGAAAACATATTTCTCCATTTTGAGGACGTGCCGCTTGCGGCTGCTTCGATCGGACAAGTCCATCGGGCCACTTTGCGCAACGGGGAACAGGTAGCAGTCAAAATACAACGTCCAAATATTACGACTGTGATTGAAACAGATTTGGAAATTCTTCAAGATTTGGCGACATTAGCTGAACAACGATCGGAATTGGCGGCAAAGTATCAAATTCGCGATATGATGGATGAATTTTCTAAGTCCCTTCGCGAAGAACTCGACTATACGAATGAAGCACGGAATGCGGAGAAAATTGCCAATCAGTTTAAAGATGATTCTACCATCTACGTTCCAAAAGTTTTTTGGGAGTATACCACTAAAAAAGTATTAACGATGGAATATGTCGAAGGGGTAAAATTCAATGAAATAGACCAACTGAAGAAAAATGGCTACAACTTAAAAAACTTAGCTGAACGTCTTGCAAAAGGAATTTTTCAACAAATTTTCATTGGTGGCTTTTTTCACGGGGACCCGCATCCAGGAAATGTACTAGTATTACCTGGAGAGATCATTGCTTTTCTCGATTTTGGAATGGCAGGGCGGCTTACTCCCGATATGAGATATCATTTTTCATCTTTAATCATTTCGTTGATGCGTCAAAGTACCGATGGGGTGATTCATTCGATCAGTGCAATGGGATTGATTCCGGATGATGTAAACATGAAACAGTTGCGAGCTGATGTAGAACGTATGAGGGAAAAGTATTATGATGTTCCTTTAAGCCAAATTCGTTTAGGGGAGGCCGTGAACGATTTATTTCGTTTAGCTTTTCAGCATTCAATCCGAATTCCGGCCGACTTATCATTATTAGGAAAAACTTTGCTGACGGTTGAAGGCGTAGTTGAAAATCTTGATCCTGAATTCAGCATACTCGATATTGCCGAACCATTTGGCCGTCGACTGTTAAAAGAACGATACCATCCCAAAAATGTAGCAGAAACGGTATGGAAGCAAGTTTCTGATTATGGAGAATTGATTCTAGACTTTCCAAAACACATGAAAGAATTTACTTCTTTGGTCAAGCGGGGAAGACTTCGTATGGAGGTCGGCATCCCGGAACTGGATCTTTTTTTAAAGAAATTGGATCAGATCAGTAATCGATTATCATTTAGCATTGTTTTATTGTCTTTCAGCATCATTATGGTTGGGATCATTATCGGTTCTTCCATGAATAGACAATCCACGTTGTTGTGGAAATTTCCTGCCATTGAGATGGGATTCGTGGTGGCGACACTCATGTTTTTTTGGCTTTTGTATTCGATTTTTAAGTCAGGAAGATTTTAATGAAATAGAAAAATGAATGATCGCAAGTGGAAGAACCCCCGGCTGTGGGGGAGTTTCACTGTATACATTACGATTGGGCAGCAAGTCTAATGCAAAACAGGAAAAAGTCTAAAAGGAGAACGCCTTTTAGTGATTGGTATTCGATGATGTTTTTGCGGGATGGTGTCAAAAAATAAGAATAAAATGGGGCTGTATGATTGCGTTTTATACCCCTTACCCGTATAATGTATAATGAAGATGCGATCAGAATGAGGTGATATCAGTGGACCACTGTGAAGATAATTCCATCAATCCTAAAATGGTTCCCCGAACAGAGGAAGAAATTGAAAGTTTAATAAAACGCTTGAAACGCATTGAAGGACAAGTGCGTGGAGTGCAAAAAATGGTGGAGGACAACCGTTATTGTATTGATATTTTAGTTCAAATTTCGGCTATTCAAGCCGCATTAAAGAAAGTAGGTTTTAATTTGTTGGAACGTCATGCCAATCATTGTGTTTCTAAAGCGATTCGTGAAGGCAACGGAGAAGAATCCATTCAAGAGTTAATGGAAGTTGTTAAGCAATTCTCTAAGTAAAGGGGGGAATGCTTTATGAGTGAACAAAAGATCGTCACATTAAAAGTGACTGGTATGACATGTGCCGCTTGTTCCAATCGTATTGAGAAAGTGCTGAACAAGATGGATGGAGTAGAAGCCAATGTCAATTTAGCGATGGAAAAAGCAACGGTTAAATATGATCCGGCTAAACAAAGTGTAGCCGATATTCAAACAAGAATTAACAAATTAGGATATGGCGTTGCGACTGAAAAAGTAACGCTGGATATTGAAGGGATGACATGCGCGGCCTGTGCGACTCGTATCGAAAAAGGGCTAAAACGCATGGAGGGCGTTACAAGTGCGGTTGTTAACCTGGCGACAAACAGTGCGGTTGTAGAATACAATGAAGGCGTTTCTTCTGTAGAAGATATTTTAGAAAAAATCAAAAAGCTAGGCTACAAGGGACAGATCCACGATGAAGAACAAGATCAAGCTGATCGAAGAAAAGTGCAGCTGAAACAAAAGCAACGACAGCTGGCTATTTCGATCATCTTATCATTGCCCTTGCTTTATACGATGATTGCTCATATGCCTTTTGATTTAGGCTTGCCGCTGCCGCATTTATTAATGAATCCATGGTTCCAGCTTCTATTAGCGACACCCGTTCAGTTTTACATAGGCGGTCCTTTTTATGTTGGGGCATATCGGGCATTGCGGAACAAAAGCGCCAACATGGATGTATTAGTAGCTCTTGGAACATCGGCCGCTTACTTTTACAGCTTGTACGAAGCGTTTAAAACTTTAGCCAATCCCGAATATATGCCGAAATTGTATTTTGAAACAAGTGCCTTGCTGATTACGCTTGTACTGGTCGGAAAATACTTCGAGTCACTGGCAAAAGGAAGAACGACAGAAGCCATCTCTAAGCTGTTGAGCTTGCAAGCAAAAGAAGCTCTTGTGATCCGTAATGGTCAAGAAGTAAAAGTTCCGCTTGAAGAAGTGGTGATCGGAGATACCATTCTTGTCAAACCCGGAGAAAAAATCCCGGTAGACGGCACTGTTATTTCCGGGATATCCTCCGTGGACGAATCCATGATTACTGGCGAATCGATTCCGGTTGATAAGAAAGAAGGAGACGCTGTCATAGGAGCTACTTTGAATACAAATGGCGTACTGACCATTCGAGCCGAAAAGGTAGGAAAAGAGACGGCCCTTGCCAATATCATTAAAATCGTTGAAGAGGCTCAAGGTTCTAAAGCGCCGATTCAGCGGATGGCAGATGTCATCTCAGGAATTTTCGTGCCTATTGTGGTAGGGATTTCTGTTGCATCGTTTATGATATGGTACTTCATTGTGGCGCCGGGTGACTTGCCAAAGGCGCTTGAAGTGGCCATTGCGGTTCTTGTCATCGCCTGTCCTTGTGCGCTTGGATTGGCCACTCCGACATCCATTATGGTCGGAACCGGTAAAGGGGCGGAAAAAGGGATCCTCTTTAAAGGGGGTGAGTATTTAGAAGGAACGCATACAATCAATGCTGTGCTGCTGGATAAAACAGGTACTGTTACAAAGGGAAAACCAGAAGTAACAGATGTAGTAGAGTTTCAAAATGGCATGCTTGATTATGCCGTTTCAGCCGAGAGCGCTTCTGAACATCCGCTGGCCCAGGCGATAGTGGAATACGGAAAAAAACAAGCGATTTCCATAAAACCATCGGAGCATTTCTCCGCCATTCCCGGCCACGGAATTGAAGCTGTTATTGAAGGCAAACATGTTCTTGTTGGAACGCGAAAATTGATGAAGGAACACTCGATTGACATATCCGAGCATGAAAATCAAATGGCGGATTTTGAAAAACAAGGGAAAACCGCCATGCTGGTTGCCATTGACCATCAGATTGCCGGCATCATTGCTGTCGCGGATACCGTAAAAGAAAGCTCCAAAGAAGCCATTCAAACTTTAAAACAAATGGGTATAGAAGTGTACATGGTAACGGGAGACAATCAACGCACGGCTGAAGCGATAGCGAAGCAAGTGAATGTGGATCATGTGTATGCCGAAGTGCTCCCTGAAGACAAAGCGAAAATCGTTGAAGAACTCCAAAAACAAGGAAAACGAGTGGCGATGGTCGGCGATGGGATCAATGATGCTCCCGCTCTTGCAAAAGCGGATATCGGAATGGCCATCGGCACAGGAACGGATGTCGCGATTGAAACGGCTGATGTAACGTTGGTTGGCGGAGATCTGGCGCATATTCCCAATGCGATTGAGTTAAGCCGTAAAACGATGAGAAACATTCGACAAAATCTATTTTGGGCTTTGTTTTATAATTCTATTGGCATTCCTGTGGCAGCAGCTGGATTATTGGAGCCTTGGGTTGCGGGAGCGGCTATGGCATTCAGCTCTGTATCGGTTGTGACAAACGCGCTTCGTTTGAAACGCGTGAAAATAGAAAATGGAACGATATAAAGGAGGAATTCTTAATGGACATTACATTAAACGTAGAAGGAATGACTTGCGGACACTGCAAAATGGCCGTAACAAATGCTCTTAAAGAGCTGGAAGGTGTGAAAAATGTAGATGTGCATCTAAAAGAAGGCACTGTGGATGTAGTTTTTGATGAGACAAAAGTCAGTGTAGAAAAAATGAAAGAAGCGATCGAGGATCAAGGTTACGATGTGAAATAACATCCACAAGAGATCATGGAGCAAAAATCCATGATCTCTTATCATTTTTGACATGATCAACGGTTTGGACGACAAAAGTCTGACAAGCCTAACTATGAACATTTTTACGGACAAATTTGGCATTAGAAATGATGAATACAACCTTTTCCATTTTGATAGGGCGTTAAACTACAAGAAAGCAGAGAAACAGTATGGAGAAACACAAAAAAGGAGTATACAAAGATGGAATCAACTGTTTCAAAGAAAAAAACAATTATTTCCTATATTATAAGCTTCGCTTTTATTATCGCGATGATAACAGCTTCGGTGATACTTAAAGATCACGAAATCATTTTGCCGGAAGTAGCAGCCATGGCAATTGCCATGTGGGTGTGGCGAGATGAGGGGTGGATAAGACAGCCATTCAAGATTTTTCTGGTTCCTTCTATTACGGCTTTGATCGGTTTCGTAGTGAATCAATTGCCAATTTCTTATTTAGGAAAAGTCATCTTTACCCTTATCCTAATGATGATCTTTTTGTGGACCATTCAATCGAACTTAGGCCCTTCCATTGCGACGGGATTGCTGCCGGTGGTGACGAATGCAACGGAATGGTCATTTGTGATATCCGTGTTTATTCTTACTTTTTTATTGATGATTGGGGTTCTCCTATTTAGGTTAAATAAAGGATTGGAGAAGAAAACGGAGATCCAGTACAAGTATATGGCAGTGTTCTTGGTGCTGATCTTAGTGTGGATTGGTTTATGTTCGATTGTCGGCTACCCATTGGCTGTGATCCCGCCGATACTCGTGGTCGTATTTGAGTCGCTTCAAAAACCGATGTACAACGGAAAAATGGCTTTTAAACAAGGGCTTGTCTTAACGGTTTCTGCGACGATAGGAACGCTTTTATATTTTTCTATTGATTCTTGGATATTGGCAACATTGCTAGACATGATTTTGATGCTGATTCTGTTATATGTCGTCGGCATCCGTGTCCCTGCGGTTTACGCTTTTCCGCTTCTTCCATTTGTCTTCCCGGATGAGATTGTGGCGAAGCTGCCACTAGGTTCCTTTATAACATGCTTATTCCTGTTATCTGCAGTGTTGGCCTATAAAAAGATCGAGATGAGGCAAAAAGGAAGAGCTGTACAAATGTGATCTATGTTTAAAAGCGGCCATATATCTAGCAAAATCCATTGAACGTTGCAAGATGGTATGGTAAAATTTGTTTAGAATGCAGTCAGCCAGATGGTCTGACTGCATTTATTTTAATTGATTTGAAGCTAGGATCTAAATCAGACAGCTATTGCTGGTAAAAATATGCATACTCTAAAGTGAAATTGATAGAATAGAATTTAATAAAGCCTTTTATTTATTGCGGAATTATTTAAAATTTTCATTTTCATTCATTAGAAGATATCTATAAAAAATCATCATCAAAATGATGATTTATATAAAATGCCAAAATATTCGAAAATTAATACCTTTACAATCAATTATTTTTTATATATAATTTGTATAATTCGTATATATTTACTTAGTTTAAGGAGGTAGAATGATGTCTCAAACTTCTACATTGGTGAAAGTGGCAGCAACTGGAAAATGGGAATCCGGCGTTAAAACCAATATTTCTATAAGGAATTTCCCTGTTTTTTCAATAGATGAACCACCAAAATTAGGTGGGAATGATTCAGGTCCAAATCCATTAGAATTTGTTGCGGCAGCTATGAACGGTTGTAATGGAGTGATGATACCGCTAGTGGCCAAAGAGTTGGACTTTACTTTTTCAGGCATTGAATTTGAAACCACTGGTATTGTAGATATTAGAGGTTTAATGGGGGAAGAAGGCGTAAAACCGCATTTCCAAAAAATTCGTTTCCATGTGAACATTCAAACGGAAGAAAGCGAAGAGAGAATTGAACAATTGAAAAAAGAAGTAGAACGCAGATGCCCGGTCTATAATCTCTTCGTTGATGCCGGAATAGAAGTGGATACAAAATGGAGTAAAAAATAAATGAAATAAAATCATTTTTGAAAAAGGAGTGGTACTATTCTACATATACCCTCCTTTTTTTAATGATGCAGATGGAATTCAGACATAGTAGGATATTTTTGTTTAAAGCCTCCAAATGGCATTGCGGCGTCAAAAAGATTGTAGCAATTCCCCCACATCGTTCCTTCTTCCATTGGATGTGCGACTCTGTACCCTTTTATAACATCAGTTGTCCCAATCCCGATTGTTAATCCATAATTGCTGCCATTGGCTCTTTTCATGACATCGGCAATTTGTTCATTGCCATCAAACGGCATGGCGGCAGCCGCTGGTCCAAAAATTTCTTCCCGGGCGATGGTCATATGTTCGTTCACATCGGTAAAAACGGTTGGTGGAATAAAATATCCTGGACCTTTTTTAGGTTTTCCCCGGTTATTGGCTTAGCCTCTTTTTCTTTCCCTGTTTCTAAGTAATCTCGAACGGTTTCGTATGGTTTGGCGGAAACTGATGCACTGATTTGTGTATCTTTTTTGAGTCCGGGGCCCACTTTTAATTTGGATGCCACGCTGGCATATCGGCAAGAAAATATCATAGATCAAAAAGAGGGATCTGAAATGAGAAGAGTTAAAGTGAAGTCATATGATGAGCAATGGGTATCGAATTTTGAAGACGAAGCTAAAACATTGCATGAAATATTTGGGCCGGAAATCATCGAAATTCATCATATCGGCAGTACCTCAGTAAACGGCCTAAAAGCAAAGCCTATTATCGACATCATGCCTATAGTAAGAGAGATAAATAGAATTGACGAGTTTAACACAAAAATGATCTCAATTGGTTATGAACCAAAGGGGGAAAACGGGATAACTGGACGTCGATTCTTCCAAAAAGGAGTGGAATAAAATGAAAGTCCTTATTGCAGGTGCAAATGGTCATACAGGTCGATTGATCGTGGAGCTGCTTGGAAAAAGCAACCATGAAGCGTATGCGATGATTCGAGATGAATCTCAAGCAGAAAATTTGAAACAACTTGGTGCAAAGGAAGCAATCGTAGCTGATTTGGAAAAAGATTTGACTCATGCTGTAAAAGGGATGGATGCTGTAATATTCGCAGCTGGTTCCGGTTCCAAAACAGGTCCGGATAAAACCATTTCAGTCGACCAAGAAGGAGCAAAACGCCTGGTTGACGCTGCGAAAAAAGAAGGTATTTCCCATTTTATCATGCTCAGTTCTTATGGAGCCGGTGTTCCGGATGCTTTGCCAAATTTGGAACTATATCTTAAAGCAAAAGGGGAAGCTGATCGATACTTACAAGAGAGTGGATTAACATATACGATTGTCCGACCAGGTTGGCTAAGTTTTGATCCACCTACGGGAAAAGTCGAAATAGCTGATCATTTTGAAAGTGTGGAAGGACGGAATATTCCACGAGGAGACGTAGCTAAAGTGATTGTCTCTTGTCTTGATTTGGAAAATGCCAAAAATAAAACGTTCGAACTTCTAGCAGGTGATCAATCCATAGAGGATGCACTCCGTACGTTATAAGGGATTTGGAAAACACGGAACATGATTGAACAGTTGTAAAGATATTTAAGCGCAAATGCCCGTGTATGGTTCTTTAAAGGCTGACTCAACGGGATAAATCCGTGAATGATTGCTCTATTGTAAAAGATCGGAAGTGTCAAGGAGCTTTCGTAGCATACTGTTGTTGTTGCATAATACTACGAACTCCTTGACATGCTCCGATGCTGTTTGCGTTTCTGTGAATGATCATCCATATTCAATCTCTAATTTACATTCAGAATAGTTGACATCTCCCATCTAATCCTTCATCTTATACTCATACCACCCATTTGAATTTCGCTTCCATTCTTCCGATTGAAGGTCAAAAACCCTTGCTTTGTTGTCCAAATGGCAAACAAAAGGATAGATAGTGTAGGAATTGATTTAATCTTCGTGATAGTTCCGGTGCGCAATAATGTGTTTCGTACGTTTCCTACGAAATGAATCCAAAAATAGCCATCAAAACCGCATAATTAACTGTATATTCAGAAAATAAAAAATTTTAAAATAAATACATAAGCCTATACTTATTTTAGAAAAGGGGTGCTTAAAATGGCTGTTATACGGATAGGTCGTGCTGAACTAAGGGTCTTGGATCTTGAAGAATCCGTCAAGTATTATACGGAAGTGATTGGACTGGATGAAGTGGGAAGAAGTGATGGAAAAGTGTACTTTAAAGCGTGGGATGAATTCGATCACCATAGTCTCATTCTTCAAGAGGCCGATTCCCCGGGACTTGATCACTTGGCTTTTAAAGTGGAAAATGAAGAGGATTTATCCAAGTTTGAAAAAAAGATCGAGCAATTCGGATGTACGTTGAAAAGGATTTCCAAAAGAACAAGACTTGCAGAAGGGGAAGCGATACGTTTTGAACTTCCAACAGGACATCATGTGGAATTGTACTATGACATATTGCGTGTTGGATCGAAAACCGGGTCTTTGAATCCTCCTCCTTGGCCGGATGGACTAAGAGGAATAGCGCCGCATCGGCTGGATCACCTGGCCCTGACCGGTGAGGACATTAACACGGTAACAAGATTTTTCACAGAAGTCTTAGGTATGTTTGTCAGTGAACAAATCACAACAGTTGATGGAGAAGAGATGGTAGGAAGCTTTATATTCGCCAGCAATGGAAAGCCTCATGACGTTGCCTTTATTAAGGGGCCTGATAAGAAACTGCATCATGCCGCGTTCTATGTTGACAATTGGTATGATGTGTTAAAAGCGGCAGACATTTTGTCGAAAAATAATGTCTCATTTGATGTTACACCGACTCGTCACGGTATTACCCGCGGACAGACTACTTATTTCTTTGATCCTTCAGGAAATCGCAATGAAGCATTTGCAAGCGGTTATATTACGTATCCTGATTTTCCTACGATTACATGGACGGAAGATAAAATTGGTCAAGGCATTTTTTATCATAGGAGAGAACTGACGGAGTCGTTTGCCAAAGCACTTACCTGATGAAGCGAGAAATTGGCGGATGGATCGATGGGTCAAATGTAGTCGCTGAGACGTGAAAATTCTAAATCCGGTGCCAAAATGTTTAAAAGCATCATAATGAATTATTTTGAAAGCGCTGTCTTTTTTAGCCAGAATACGATACTCTTTTTTCTATTTTTCTAATAGAGGGAAGGCAGGCTCTGAAGGGGGTCCCTTCCTTCCATGACGATTCCGGGAAAAGAAAACGGACCTTTGCCAAAATGAGAGGAGGAAAAGAAATGGTTGAAAAGAAAATATTCATAAAAGAGAAGCCGAATACTGCCGAATTGCTTGCAAGAGCGGAGGAGATTGGGCGTCTTGCAGAGCAAGAAGCAAAAGAAGCGGAGCAAAATGCCCGGTTTTCAGATCAGGTGCCAAAAGCGATTAAAGATGCTGATTTCCACAAACTTTTGCGTCCAAAGCGGTATGGAGGGCTACAAGTAGACTTGCGGACTTACGCAGAGATTGTCCGCACGGTCTCTCGGTACAGTGTCGCTGCTGGTTGGTTGACATATTTTTACTCCATGCATGAAGTATGGGTTGCTTATCTTCCTCCTGAAGGCAGGAATGAAATATTTGAACAAGGCGGGTTGTTAGCGGACGTCGTTGCACCTGTGGGACGTGTAAAGAAGGATGGTGACGGTTATAGGCTTTACGGTCAGTGGAACTTTTGCAGTGGTGTTTTGCATAGCGATTGGATTGGGCTTGGAGCCATGATGGAGCTGCCTGACAGTGAAAGTCCTGAGTACTGCTTGTTGGTTGTTCCTAAGTCTGATGTAAAAATAGTGGAAAATTGGGATACTATTGGTCTGCGCGGCTCAGGAAGTAATGGTGTATTGGTTGAAGGAGCTTATGTGCCATTGCATCACATCATGCCAGCCGGTCGAGTGATGGCGACGGGGAAACCGGCGGGAGGGGATTATGACGCGGATGATCCGGTGTATCGCATGCCGTTTATGCCTCTTTTTTTACTAGGCTTTCCTTTAGTTTCCTGGGGTGGTGCTGAACGAATGATTTCTCTCTTCCAAGAGCGTACCGAAAAACGTATTCGGGTTTATAAAGCGGGTGCGAAGGAAAAGGAATCCGCCGGAAGCCAACGGTTATTGGCAGAGTTGAAAACAGAGTTAAATACGATCGAAGGCACTGTGGAACATTATATTCGCAAGCTAGATGCTTGTATTAAAGAAGGAAAAGCTGTGATATGCGATGAGGAGCGCGAACAGTTATACGCATGGCGTGGTTATGTCTCGAGAACGTCGGTGGATATCGCCGTTAGAACGCTGTTGACTCTTGGAGGAAATGCCATCTTTAAAGGAGATCCGGTAGAGTTGTTCACAAGGGATTTAATGGCGGTGGCGGCGCATCCAAATTCTTTGTGGGAAGATGCTATGGCTGCGTATGGAAGGACATTATTTGGTCTTCCGGGCGATCCTGTATGGTAAGAGAGGGGCGGAAGCGGGAGAAGTTGTTATTTCTTTGGAAGCATCCGTTTTAAGTGTATTTGCAAATAAAGAAAAAACGTTTTCCTTTTTATCGCAAATTCTACGGCATATTTAAAAGATCATTCATCATATGTGGAATAATTAGTAGAATGAAGCGAGTTGGTAGCACGTGAGATTTTGAAACAGGGGGATGAACCATGTTTACTATAAAAGTCTTGGATGGCATTGAAGAACACATTGGTTTGCCATGCCAAGAGAATGAAAGTCTTTTGGATGCTGTCAATAAGCGGGAAAAGAAAATTCCTTATGCCTGCAAAGGCGGAGGATGCGGCCTGTGTAAAATTAAAGTGGAAGAAGGGGAATTTAAAAGAGGGCGCAGTTCTAAAACGGTTTTGCCTGATCATGAGCGAGTAATGAATTATACGTTGGCGTGCAAGACTTATCCGATTTCTGATATGAAGATCCTCATCGATTTATCAAAACTCACTCATTCTTCTTAGGTGGTGAAAACATGAAAGCGGACGAATTGGACTTAACACAAATCTATAAAATTTCTACGCTTCACAATCAAGACGATCCACAAGAACGAATGGTGACCAACAGCCGCCATAGGGATGCTGCGCCATGAGCTTATAAAGACATTAGGGCTCGAACGGACGAAGGGATTCTTGCTGCGTCATGGCTGGCATTGCGGGGTGAAGGATGCACAGAAAGCATTGGAAATGGATTGGGATAATAAAAAGGAACTTTTATATGTCGGTCCAAAAATGCATACGCTGCACGGTTATTTGGAAGAAGCAGAGCTGCTCGTTGCCGAAGCAGATTTTTCGAATGGATGGATGCACCATGAAGCGATCTGGAAAAATTCTTATGAGGCTGAAGAACATTTGAAAAAGTTTGGTCCAAGCAACGATCCTGTTTGTCACACGTTAGTCGGCTATGCAAGCGGGTATCTGTCCACCATTCTCGGGAAAAAAGTCATCGCCAAAGAGATTGAGTGTAAAGCGATGGGACACAAACATTGTCATGCAGTATGCCGGACTGTGGAAGAATGGAATGGCGAAATAGATAACGAATTGAAATTTTATGAGGCTGATAATATTATTGGTGAGCTGGATCAAACATTTGAAAAACTAAAAATAGAAAGAGATAATTTCAGCAGAGCTTATGTGGTCCATCAAAAACTGATGGAAGAAGTATTGAAGGAACATGATTTGTCTTCAATAGCCAAAGTTCTTCATCAAATTTCCAAATTGCCGGTTTTCATTGAAGACGTGAATGTACAACTGATTGCTGCAGCAGGTATTCCGGAGCAAGAAGCTTCTCTCTTTTCTGAAAAACTAAAGAAGTGCTTTCATAAGAATAGACAAAAATATTCAGATAATTTAAAATACTCAAAACAAACTTTGTTTTTAAATTGTTCTCCGGAGCATAAAAGGATGATTACACCGATTTACCTGTATCGAAAAATTGTCGGCTATTGTTCTTTTCTTTACCGCGAAACGGTGCCGCAGGAGGTCGATAAGTTAATTTTAGAACATGGAGCACTGGCTTGTTCGCTTTATTTATTGAATGAACGCACTCGTTTTAATACCGAACAACGAATTAAAGGTCATTTTTTAGAAGATATTTTATCCAATCGGATGACATTGGAAGAATTGACCGAACGGGCTTATTATTTAGGATTTCAATTAAAAGATCCATACTTTATGATTGCCGTTCACAGTTTGCTTCAAAAGCCATCCGTTAAAGAAGAACTGGAATTTAACGATGAATTGATTAATGAGCTTTCGGCATTTATGAAAGATCAAAGAATCAATGCCTTGTTTGGCCAAAAATCGGGTAAAGTCATTATTCTATTATCGGAATGTCTATTATTAAAAAACAAAATGAAAAAGGAAATATTTTGTCAAACATTAATGGACCATTGCCTGAAAAAATTTCCTTCCCGTTTATTTAAATTAGGCATCAGTTCGACTTCCCTGTCAATTGAAGAGGCCCCACAATTATATGAAGAATGTCTCTCGGCGCTGAGGGCTGCGAACCTTCATCAAAAAATCATTTTCTTTGACTCCTTGGGAATTGAAGGAGTCATGTTTCAAATGAAAAATATGAACCCTATTCAAAAATTCATTCATAAAATGCTGGGAAAGTTATTGGAACAAGATAAAAGCAGGAATATGGAATTAACGAAAACGCTTTACTATTACTTAAGCAACGGCTGTAGTGTGCACAAAACCGCCCGGGCGATGAATTTTTCCATTAGTGGTTTACGTTATCGACTGCAAAAAATCACCGATATTTTACAAACCGATATCAACGTCCCAAGCGTCGGTTATCAATTGTATGTATCTCTTCAGTTTTTAATTTATTGGGGAGAACTTGACATCGATTTAAATGCTCAATCGGAGGAAGAGAAAACGATCGGCGATTGAAACGGATGATAAAAAGATGCGACAATCATTGAATGAGAACTCTGAAGGAACAGTAAACATTAATACCGTTAAAAGAGCTGTCCACTAGATGATTTCCGTGACTCTCAATATCTTCAAGAATATCATTCTTGTTTCCTGATGATTGCGATTCCCTTGAAAAAACGCAAAGAATTCCGTCGACAACACTTTTGTTTCTGTTTCCACGACTGACATCCATATGCGATTATTCTTTTAATCTATTCCATTGTAGGAGGTAAATTTGAATGAGCAGCACCTATGTCTATAAAACGCTTCTCCCTTCTGTCATAGAGGATGGAAAGAAATATCCAGTTGTTTTTGCACTGCACGGTATAGGATATAACGAACAGCACATGCTCGCGTTAGTGGAAGAACTAAAAGAAGAATTTATTTTGATAGGCATTCGGGGCGATCTCCCTTATGAAGAAGGATATGCTTACTATTATTTAAAAGAATACGGAAATCCAGAACGTAAGTTATTCGATGATAGTATAGACAAACTTAAAGAGTTTATTGAATATACGTTCCAACAGTATCCAATAGATTCTGACAGAGTCTATTTTATCGGTTTCAGTCAAGGAGCTATTCTAAGCATGACTCTTGCGTTGGCACTGGGGGATACTGTGAATGGAATGGTCGCCATGAACGGATATATACCATCCTTTGTAAAGGAAGAATATCCAATAAAATCTATCTCTCATTTATCCGTGTTTCTAACCCAAGGAGAATCGGATTCTATCTTTCCATTACAAGTGGGGCAAGAAAACTATGATTATTTGCGTAAACATGCAGGATCTGTAAAATATACAATTTATCCGTCTGGACACGAAATTACACAAGACATCCAGCGAGATGCAGTGGCATGGCTGCGTTACGATTGTTTCAATGCCCGTCGAAATCACAAATCCAGCAGCATTGCCTCAAATGATCGTTGAATTTTTATCTATTTGAAGATTTCATCGACTAACGAAATGGAGGAAATTCTATTATGATGGATAAGGGAAAATATGTGGACGTTCAAGGAATTCAAACTCATTATCACGAAGAAGGAAAAGGAGAACCGCTTCTTCTTATACATGGCTCTGGCCCCGGGGTCTCTGCTTGGGCGAATTGGCGGTTAGTATTTCCTATTCTGTCCCGGCATTATCATTTATACGCTCCTGATGTCGTGGGATTCGGATACACAGAAAGGCCGGAAAATATTCAATATTCTGTGGATTTGTGGGTCGAACACATGATTGCTTTTATCGAAACGATGAATCTTCGCAACGTGTCGATTATCGGTAATTCCATGGGCGGTGCTTTAGCGCTGCATGTTGCCAATCGACGTCCCGATCTTGTCAAAAAAATCATTTTGATGGGGAGCGCCGGCATTGAATTTCCGATCACGGCAGAATTGGATGCCGTGTGGGGTTATACGCCAAGCATAGAAAACATGAAAAAGCTCATTTCGATCTTTTCCAATGATCAAAGCATGGCAGAAAATGATAATTTAGTAAAAATGCGCTATGAATCCAGTATAGAACCTGGGTTCCAAGAAGCGTTCTCTGCTATGTTTCCGGCACCTCGGCAAAGACATGTGAATGCTTTAGCCCTTACGGAAAACCAATTAAGTAAAATAGAAATTCCGATTTTACTGATTCACGGAAGAGAAGATCGGGTCATCCCATTAGAAAAGACAAGCTGGAAATTATCCCAAATTATTCCGAATGCGGAACTCCATGTTTTTCCCAATTGCGGACATTGGGTGCAAATCGAGAAAACCGAACCTTTTATAGGTCAGGTGATAGAATTTTTAAAAAAATAAGCGGATTTCAATTTGATTTGCCATAGGAGAATCAATGAGCCTATTATCAGTGAAGGAACAGGATAAGATGAAAACCTTTACAATAATAAATAAAAATACAAATATAAGAAATGGATTTTTCACCCCCTGATGAACAGGGGGTTTTTACGGATGAAACGATTTTGTATGCAATTTTTGACAAAGAAACAGACATCCAAAGTGAATGAAATTATCATGGAAAGGCTAGCAAACAGTTTATTTTGAATATTGACATGAAACCAAATGGTTTCTTATAATATGAAACGAAACCATTTGGTTTCATAATAAAAAGGAGTGATTGAATAAAAGTCGTTTAAAAAGTAACGTTTATAAGAAGGACAAGTCTTCGTTTCTCTATTATAAGTTCAGCTCAAAAAACGATGAACGAATTTTGAAACGGGGGCAACTGAATAAGGATAAGGATTCTTTTATTGAAAAAGAATAGTAACTGAGTATTGTGCTGAGATGGTTGGCCGCAAAGTAGTCAATAAAGAGATGTAGTCTGCAAAGATAATACTACTACATACAGAAAATTTTTTGGGAGGGTATAGCATTGACAACGGAAAAAAATATTTCTGACATTCGTCATACTTATGTATTTAACGCACCGATTCAAAAAGTTTGGGAGGCTGTCTCGACTTCGGAAGGTCTTGCTGCATGGTTTATGCCAAATGATTTTCAGCCTATAGTAGGCCATGAATTTCACTTAAATGCAGGCCCTTATGGCATGTCTCCTTGTAAAGTGGTGGAAATAGATCCGCCTCATCGTCTGTCCTTCCGTTGGGGGAAAGACTGGACCCTTACATTCGAATTAAAAGAGCTTGACGGCAAGACGGAGTTTACGCTCATCCATTCTGGTTGGGACGCAAACAAAGTGACGGAATTCGGAGAATCTCATACGGTCGTACGCGATCGGATGGATCAGGGATGGTCTCGACTTGGAAAATCTCTTGGAGCGTACGTCGAAGCTTAAAATGGCCGCTTTATCATCGAAACATGACGTCTTTCAAGCCATCGCTGATCCTACTCGTCGCAAGTTGTTAAAATTGCTGGCTGAAAAGGAGATGCCTGTTACCGTAATAAGTGGACATTTTCCAATAAGTCGGACAGCTGTTTCCAAACATTTGCGCATTTTGGCAGATGCAGGTCTTGTCAAAGAGAGAAAAGTTGGGCGAGAGACGCGCTATCGACTGGAACCTGCACCACTGCTTGAATTGAAACAGTGGCTGACCTTTTATGAACGATTTTGGGAAAATAAAATGGCAATGCTTCAACATTACGTTGAAAACGGCGAGGCAAGTGATTTGAAACTTGTTGAATCCAAACATGATGGAGAAGAATTTAAAGAGTAGAAAAAATAGAAATCATGAAATGAATGTTTGATCAAAAAATGGAAGGCTGACTTAAACATTGCTTTAGCGATGTTTAAGTCAGCCTTCTTTGCATTTAGTGGATGGAATTGTTCATTTATAAGTTTTTTTAAATTCATTTAAAAATGAAAGTCCTTATTTTTAAGCTACTAGTTATTTTGAATCTGTCCTTTATTCGAACGCAACACTTCATTTGAGGTGTTGCGCTTTCTTTTTTGTCTAGAAATTTCGGTAGGGAAAACTTTATTGGATTTCTATAACAATATTATGTAAACAAATTTCAACCATCCCATTATTGATTAAAAAAGGAGTTTAAATCCGTTATCGCAAATCCTTTCTTTCAGCATATTTATAAAACAATACGAAATCCTGTATGAGTCTAATATTGGAAAAAAATAAACCAATATCTATTCATTGCGCTTTGAAGTGGGAAGTGTTAACATGTTATTCGGATTTATTTTATAGGATATGGAGGAATTGGGATTGGGCAGAGAATTTAACGAGCTATTTGACGAATGGTCCCATTCTTATGATCAAACAGTGTCTGGTCAAGATGCTGAATATGTAGAAGTATTTTCTAAATATGATGAGATTCTTTCAACAGTTGCTGACAAAGCGAAAGGTATTGTTGTAGAATTTGGAGTTGGGACAGGAAATTTAACGACTAAATTGGTTCAAAAAGGTTTGCATGTAATTGGAATCGAACCATCTTCCAATATGAGGAAAATCGCTCGAAATAAGCTTCCAAATGTAAAAATTATAGATGGTGATTTCCTTGATTTTGATGTTACAGAGAAAATCGATACTTTTGTGAGCACGTATGCTTTCCACCACTTAACGGATGTTGAAAAAAGAAAAGCGATTGCCAAATTCAGACAAAGATTAAATCCGCTTGGCCGTGTTGTATTTGCTGATACCGTTTTTGCCACAGATGAGGATAAGCAAGAAATGATACAGGAATCTTATAAAAAAGGTTTCAATCGTCTTGCTGAAGATTTGCAGCGTGAATATTATACGACCATTCCTGTACTTACGAATTTATTTGAGGAAAATGGTTTTAACGTTTCATTTACGCAATTAAATCGCTTTGTGTGGCTAATGGATGCAAAATTAAAAGGAGATGATAAACATGACGGAACAAAAGAAAATGAACGTTGAAAGTTTTAATTTAGATCATACAAAAGTGAAAGCCCCTTATGTTCGTTTGGCAGGTATTAAAGAGGGGATTCATGGAGATGTCATTCGCAAATACGATATTCGTTTTTGCCAACCGAACAAAGAACACATGGATATGCCAGGACTTCATTCTTTGGAACATATGATGGCAGAATTCAGCCGCAACTATTCTGATAAAATAGTCGATATAAGTCCGATGGGATGCCAAACGGGTTTTTATTTTACTGTTATCAATCATGATGACTATGATGAAGTTCTTGATATCATTGAAAAAACACTTAAAGATGTTTTAAAAGCAACAGAAGTTCCGGCTTGCAATGAAGTTCAATGCGGCTGGGCAGCAAGCCATTCATTAGAAGGGGCAAAAGAAATTGCAAGAAAAATGTTAGCGAAACGTGATGAATGGAAACAAGTTTTTGCCTAAAATGGGGAATGAAAAATGAAATTCGCAAAAAATGTGTTTGAACTTATTGGGAATACACCGTTAGTTGAAATCACTTCTTATCCCTTGCCTGAAGGTGTACGCCTGTTTGCCAAACTTGAATATCTCAATCCAGGCGGAAGTGTAAAAGATCGTCTCGGGCAATATTTGTTGAAGCGTGCGTTCCAAGAAGGTAAACTAAAAAAAGGTTGGACCATTATTGAACCGACTGCTGGAAACACTGGAATTGGTCTCGCTCTCGCAGCTATTCAATTTGGTGTACAAGCAATATTTGTCGTACCTGAGAAATTCAGTATAGAAAAGCAAACATTGATGAGAGCTCTCGGAGCAAAAGTGATCAATACACCTACGTCTCTTGGAATGGAAGGGGCAATTGAGAAAGCGAAAGAATTGTTGGAAACAACGCCTAATTCTTTTTATCCGGGGCAGTTTCAAAATTTTTCCAATCCTGATACGTATTATGAAAGCCTCGGTCCTGAAATATACGATGCTTTAGACGGCCATGTTGATGTGTTTGTTGCGGGCGCCGGTTCAGGCGGCACTTTTATGGGAACGGCTCGTTATTTAAAAGAAAAAAATCCTCAAATAAAAACGGTGATTGTGGAGCCGGAGGGCTCGATACTAAATGGCGGAGAACCCGGAAGCCATCGTACGGAAGGAATCGGCATGGAATTTCTCCCGCCGTTTATCGATAAAAAGTACTTCGATGCCATTCATACGATTCCTGATGAGGACGCCTTTTTCCGTTTGGCCGAAGTAGCTCGGAAAGAAGGATTGCTTGTAGGAAGCTCTTCAGGTGCAGCGCTTGAAGCCAGTCTGAAAGAAGCGGAAATAGCGAAACCAGGGACCAATATTGTCACCATTTTTCCAGACAGCAGTGAACGTTATTTAAGTAGTGGAATTTATTCATTTTCAAACAATGAATAAAAGATTTTCATTTATTTTCTTTTAAAGGAGTTTTAACATGCGTAAGAAAACAAAATTTATTCACGGTGGTATTAGTCGTGATCCGTATACTGGTGCGGTTTCGACGCCTATTTATCAAGTGAGCACATACAAACAAGATGGAGTAGGTAATTTTAAATATGAATACTCCAGAACGGGAAACCCGACTCGTGAAGCGTTGGAAAAATTAATTGCCGATATTGAGGAAGGAACGCATGGATTTGCGTTCAGTTCTGGAATGGCGGCCATTACCGCAGCCATTCAATTATTTTCCGCCGGCGACCACGTCATTGCTACAGATGATGTGTACGGTGGAACGTTCCGCGTCATGACGAAAGTGTTAAATCGTTTCAACATCGATGTTACTTTTGTGGATACAAGTAATCTGGATGCAGTGAAAGAAGCGATTCAACCGAATACAAAAGCGATTTATGTAGAAACGCCAACCAATCCGCTTTTGAAAATCACCGATTTGAAAGCCATTAGTAAAATTGCGAAAGAACATCAATTAACGTTTATCGTAGACAATACATTCAGCACTCCTTATTGGCAAAATCCATTGACACTTGGGGCTGATATCGTCGTTCACAGCGCAACCAAATATCTTGGAGGACATAGTGATGTCGTAGCCGGTCTTATTGTTGTAAAAGATGAAAAACTGGCAGAAGATATTCATTTTATTCAGAATTCAACAGGTGGAATTCTTGGACCACAAGACAGCTGGCTTCTGATGCGCGGCATCAAAACATTAGGTGTCCGCATGGAGGAAATCGAACAGAACACCAAAAGAATCGTGGAATTTTTACAAAACCATCCACAAGTTGAAAAAGTGTACTATCCGGGTCTTGAAACCCATCCAGGACACGAAATTCACCGTTCACAATCTGCCGGATTTGGCGGAATGATTTCCTTTACTGTAGAATCTCAAGAAAAAGCGCTGGATGTATTGAAAAAGACACGCTACTTTACGTTGGCTGAAAGTCTTGGGGCAGTGGAAAGTTTAATTTCGATTCCCTCACTAATGACGCATGCCTCGATTCCACGCGAACGTCGCCTTGAACTCGGCATTGAAGATGGATTGATCCGCATTTCAGTCGGAATTGAAGACATCGAGGATTTGCTTGAAGATCTAGAAGCTGCATTACAATAAAGGTCTATGAGTTCCGTTAAAAAATTGAGGTTAAAATATCCCTTGCTTACTGGCAAGGGATATTTTCTTTCAAACGATTTTTTAGTGTTTTTTCCAAATGGGAAATTTCGAATTCAGTTAAAATGAAAGTCGACACATGTAAAACAATAAAATGGTTCTATGAAAAATGTTAAGGTCACATAACGAAAAGAGAAAGCGTTTACCCTGAGCTGATGAAGGGATTAAAAAAGATTGAAAACATCCACAAAAGGATGACGATCTTGTTCCATAGTTGGTTTTATGAGAAATTTCACTTTGAATACGTATTGACAAAACGACTATTTTATTTTGAAAGCTCAACCAAGCAGAATCAATGATCATTAGCTGCTGATTTCGCTTTTTGCTCTGACACTTATGATGAAAAATGGGTTAAAGACGATTAGGATTTAATTAGGCGGCCGTGACAGCATTTTTAGTGGGAAAAAGCCTATTTTAATTCTAATTATTTTTTCAAATGGTTAGCTAATTAGAAAAAGTTATAAAAAACATTATGAAATCATTCTGACGTTTAACTTAAGGAGTCTTTTCATACTAAATGAATTACCGGACTAAAAATTCAAAATTTTTTGATAAATTTATTGCAAGTTTATCGAAAGTTGGTATAATCATTTTAGAGAAAGCGCTTTCCTTTTGGTTTTAAGGAGTAAAAATAGAAAGGGGGACATATATGGCTGCACATACAGGGTGCTTGCTTGAAATGAAAGGGATTAAGAAAAGCTTTCATCAAAACCAAGTGCTAAAAGGAATCGACTTAGATGTAAAAGCCGGAGAAGTCCATGTTTTGCTTGGTGAAAACGGTGCAGGAAAATCAACTCTCATCAAAATTTTAACAGGGGCTTATCAAAAGGACGCGGGCGAGATTTATTGGGAAGGAAGCATTGTTCATCTAGATCAACCTGTAGATGCGATGAAGTTAGGGATTGCTACTATTTATCAAGAACTAAATGTAATTCCTGAATTAAAAGTATATGAAAATATTTTTCTTGGAAGAGAATTAAAGCGCGGAGGAAAAATATCCTTGCTTCATCATCGAGCGATGCGAAAAGAAGCTGAGCGTTGTTTGGAGATACTGGGTCAGAATCCAAAGCTTGCTAATGAGCAATTAGGGAAACTGGGCATTGGGCAGCAGCAGTTAGTTGAAATTGCCAAAGCCATTGCATTAGAAGCGAAATTAATTATTATGGATGAACCCACATCCAGCTTGAGCGCCCAAGAAGTGGAACAATTATATAAAGTTGTTGAAGAGCTTAAGAAAAAAGGAATTGCTATTATTTTTATTTCCCATCGTTTAGAAGAAATAAAATACCTTGGAGATCGGATTACCATTCTTCGAGATGGATTCAAAATTAAAACATTACCGGTAAAAACGACTGAACCCGACTACTGGATTGAATTGATGGTTGGACGTACATTGGATGAAAAATTTCCAAAGCATTCCTTTGCTCTTGGTAAAGAAGGATTTCGAGTTGAAAATTTTGTAGTAAAAGGTGCGAAAGAACCGGTTAATTTTTCTGTTCGATATGGAGAAATTGTAGGCATTTCCGGTCTTGTAGGGGCAGGACGCACAGAATTAGCTAGAGCCATTTTCGGAGTTGATTCCCATAAAGGAGGGAAAGTCTATATTGATGGCAAAGAAGTGCGAATAAAATCTCCAAGGGATGCTATTAAAGCAGGAATTGCTTTTATTACAGAGGATCGCAAAAGTGAAGGTCTTCTGTTAGATCAACCACTCGATTTTAATATAGGTATAGCTAATATGGATAAATTCAAAAGGGGCATCGGGTTGCTGGATTTAAAAGCATTGCGTAAAGAAGCATTAAATTACGTAAAAGAATTAAAAATTCGTCCGGATAATATCGAACTGCATTCACGGAACTTAAGTGGGGGAAACCAACAAAAGGTCGTAATAGCTAAATGGCTGTGTACACGTGCAAAGGTCTTTATTTTCGATGAACCGACAAGAGGAATTGATGTTGGGGCTAAGGTTGAAGTATACCGATTAATGAACCAATTGATAGCAAATGGTTCTATCGTACTGATGATATCTTCAGACCTTCCTGAAATTCTAGGTATGTGTGACCGGGTATTAGTGATGAATGAAGGGAAATTAACTGCAAATTTGCCGATTCATGAAGCTTCACAAGACAAAATAATGAAAGCGGCTACAGGGGGATGAGAAAATGAATGAAGTAGCGGTGGAAAATAAAAATGATCTTTCGGTTAAAACAGAAAATGAACATCCGAAAAACAAGCAAACTTTTAAGAAAGTGCTTAGTAAGTTGGGTCCATTATTAGCGCTTATCATTTTAGTCGCAGTGCTTACTTTATTATCAGATAAGTTTTTGACTATAAATAACCTCATGAATATTGCCAGCCAATCTTCAATTAATGCATTGTTGGGAATTGGCATGCTTTTGGCTATCTTAACTGCCGGTATTGACTTGTCAGTTGGTGCTATTCTTGCCGTATCGATCATGTTTATGGGGATAGTGACAGTGAAAATGGGGTTAAATCCCATTATTGGGCTCATTGTCTGTCTTGCAGTTGGCACTGGATTTGGCTTTTTGAATGGTGTGTTATTAACAAAACTGCATTTACCTCATCCGTTTATTTCTACTCTCGGCACCCAATTTATCGGTCGAGGAATTGCGTTAATTGTAACTGCAGCAGCACCGATCGCCGGTTTCCCACTGATGATTCAATTTGTTGGAAATCAATTTGTTGGTCCGATTCCGGTAAGCTTTCTTCTTGTTATTGTAGTTTATGTGATTTTTCATATTTTTCTAACAAGAACAAAGACAGGGAGATATATTTACGCTATAGGAGGCAACCCCGAAGCCGCCCGTTTGTCTGGTATAAATGTTGATCGAGTACTGCTCATCGTTTACTCACTAAGCGGTTTGATGGCAGGACTTGCAGGTTTAGTAATGGTTGGCCGTGTTAATTCGGCATTTCCGCTTGCAGGACTAAATTATGAATCGGATGCCATTGCTGCTGTTATCATCGGCGGTGCCAGCTTTTTTGGCGGTGTTGGTACAGTATACGGTACTTTAATTGGCGCGTTAACAATAGCTGTTCTTCGCAACGGCCTGAATCTTCTTAACGTTTCTGCAGACTCCCAAATGGCTGTGATCGGCATCGTTATTATTGCCGCCGTTTATGTAGACGTTCTCCGCCAACGCAGAAGCAAGAATAAAAAATAATTTAAGGCTTCATATTGATTGAACTGTTTAGGCGCACTTTTAAAAATAGTTGGAGCGTTGAAGTTAAAATGTAAACGCTTTATAAAGTCATTTAAAAATAGGGGCCATTGAAAACAACATAAAAAAGTAAGAAAAGTGGGGGAATTGCAATGAATAAAAAGGTTAAATTAGTTGGAGCTGCTGTAGTGCTGTCAGTTATGACTCTAATTGCTGGATGTGGGACTGCTGCAAATAAGAGTACAAGTTCAAACCCAAGTAATAATGGAAATAAAAATATATCTGTTGTATTAAAAACATTATCAAGTCCATATTGGCAATATGTTCAGGCTGGTGCTGAGGCTGCGGGCAAAAAACTTGGTGTCAATGTGAAGGTCGTAGGTCCATCATCTGAATCACAGGTAATGGAGCAGGTAAATATGATTCAAGACCAACTAAGTCAATCGCCGAGTGCACTTGTAGTATCGCCTTCTCAGCCTGATACAGTTGTCCCAGTATTAAATACAGCGGTAAAACAGAAAGTTCCGGTACTTTTAATTGATACGGATGCTAAATTTGATGGGAAAACTACCTTTATCGGAACTGATAATGCAACAGCTGGGAAGGCAGCAGGCAAGTTGTTAGGTTCCATGCTTCATAAAGGAGATAAAGTTGTCCTCATTGCAGGCGCACTTGGTAACCCTGCAACTGATGAAAGGATTAAAGGAGCCAAAAAAGAATTAATTAAAGAAGGAATGCAAATCGTTGCAGAACAGCCTGCAGATAGTGATAAATCGAAAGCAATGTCTGTAATGGAAAATATTCTTGAGAAAAACAAAGATGTAAAAGGAGTATTTGCGGCCAATGATGATATGGCACTTGGGGCATTACGTGCTGTTCAGGCAAAACACTTAGGTATTAAAGTAATTGGTACGGATGGCACGGAAGAAGCAGTTCAATCTATTCTTAACGGCGATCTTGCCGGTACAATTGCACAAAGCCCATATAATATGGGATACCAAAGTGTTGAAAATGCATTAAAAGTAATTGATGGAAATAAGATCTCTAGCCGAATTGACAGCGGAATTGATGTTATTACGAAGAATAATGCCCAAAAACAGCTGGACTTCTTAAAGAGCATTTCAAAATAATAAGCGAAAATGGTATTACCCGCAAAATTCCTTCATGATAGAATACTACTAGATGGGATGATTAGAGGGAGTTTGAAGATCCATGAAGCCTACAATATATGATGTAGCTGAAAAAGCGGGAGTTTCTATTGCGACCGTTTCTAAGGTAGTTAATAATACCGGCCGGATTAGTGAAAAAACGAGAAAAAAAGTAGTTAAAATTATGGAAGAACTTGAATATCAGCCTAGCAGTGTTGCTGCGGCTCTAACTGGAAAGCAAACATACACGATTGGGGTTCTTGTTCCTGATATTTCAAATGGCTTTTTTGCAGAGGTTGCCCGCGCGTTGGAAAACAGCGCTCGAGAAATGGGCTATGCCATTATTTTGTGCAGTACGGATTATCAAATTGAGAGGGAGCATGATTACTTAGAATTATTATTAAAAAAACAAGTAGACGGGATTATTATTGCGACAGAACCGGAAGATTGGAAGACTTATAATATTCTTCAGAGAAAACTAATTCCGCATCTAATGTTTTCAATTGATAATTTAGGTTTCTCATCTCACGTTGTTACGACTGACGACATTCGAGGCGGATATATGGCAGGAAGGTATTTGTTAGAAAAAGGGCATACAGATATGGCAGTCATTGTGGAATTAAAGCGTGCCAGCGGTCGTCTACGCTTAGAAGGATTTAAGCAGGCATTGGCTGATGAAGGAATCAGTTTAAAGGAAGAAAGAATTATTAGTGCGATGTCAAAAATTGATGAAGCTCAAGCAGCAGCACGGAAAATCTTGAGTTTGAAAAACAGACCTACCGCTGTATTTGCTGCAACGGATTTAATTGCCGCCATATTTACGAATGAAGCACGAAAAGCAAAGGTACGCATACCTGATGATCTATCGATTATTGGCTTTGACAATACTATTTACGCTGAAATAGCTGATCCTGGCTTAACAACAATCGCACAGCCAACCGAGGAATTGGCACATTTTGCGATTGACCAGCTATTAAAATTAATTAAGGACCCCACCATCCCACAGCAGAGAATCATGCTTTCGCCAACGCTGATAGAACGTAGCTCCGTCAAAAGTTTAATTTAATAAAGTCGTTGCGGAGAACCAACCGGTGTTAACCGGTGGTTTTAATTCTAAGAGTAAGCGCTTAATCTTTTTGAATAAAATTTTTTAAATATTCTAACTGTATATTGATTATTACGATATAAGGTGTATAATCGAACTAGAGAAAGCGCTTAACCAAATTGGTCATCTTGAAAATAGGAGGAATCGGCGATGGAAACGTTGACGATCGGAATAATAGGCGCTGGCCGAATTGGAAGATTACATGTAGATAATTTAAAAAAGATTTCGCAAATTCGAATTAAAAGTGTTTCCGATCTTGTTATCGATCATCTTAAATCTTGGGCAAAAGAAAAACAAATTGAGGTATTAACAAAGGATTACCGTGAATTGCTTGATGACCCTGAAATTGAAGCCGTTTTCATTTGCTCGCCAACAGATACTCATGCTGCCATTATAAAGGAAGCAGCAGCGGCTGGAAAACATATCTTTTGTGAAAAGCCAATCAGCTTTTCAGTCGGAGAAACAGAAGAGGCCTTAGAGGCAGTTGAAAAAGCCGGAGTAAAGCTGCAAATTGGATTTAACCGTCGGTTTGATCTTAATTTCCGGAAAATTCGAAATATTGTTCAGGATGGCAAAATTGGTCAGCCGCATATTTTAAGAATCACCTCACGAGATCCGCAACCCCCCAGCATTGAGTATGTTCAATCATCGGGCGGATTATTTATGGACATGACGATACATGATTTTGACATGGCTCGATATGTAATGGGAAGTGAAGTGGTAGAGGTTTCAGCTGCAGGAGCCGTGCTTGTTGATCCTGAAATCGGGGATGCAGGAGATATTGATACTGCTATCGTTACGTTGAAATTTGCTAATGGAGCTCTAGGAGTTATTGATAATAGTCGCCGGGCAGTATATGGCTATGACCAGCGCCTTGAAATCTTTGGGGATAAGGGAGCCGCACTGGCAGATAACAATCGACCCACAAATGTCGAAGTATATACGGCGGAATCTGTTACGAAAGATAAGCCCTTATACTTTTTCCTCGAACGTTATACGCAAGCATATATTGCCGAAGTTTCAGAATTTGTTACTGCTTGTCTTGATAATACAGAAATCAGCTGCACAGGTTTTGATGGTTTACAAGCCCAAAAAATTGCGCAAGCAGCCAAAGAATCTCTTGAAACGGGTGCTCCAGTAAAGCTAATGCAAGAATCCCCAATAAATTAGAAACGAAGGAATGATTCTATGAGTTCACTAAAATTTGTTAAAAATCGTCCGTTCGATCTGATCGTTGTCGGGCGGTTATGTATTGATTTAAACGCTAATGAAACGAATCGGCCAATGGAGGAATCAAGTACGTTTACAAAATATGTGGGCGGATCCCCTGCCAATATTGCAATTGGCTCAGCTAGACTTGGACAAAAAACTGGTTTTATCGGTAAAGTGTCTGATGACCAAATGGGTCGATTTATTACAAATTACTTAAAGAAAAACAATATTGATATTAAAGGAGTAACCGTTGACCGGACAGGTTCAGTAACTGGTCTTGCTTTTACGGAGATCAAAAGCCCTCAAGATTGCAGTATTCTAATGTACCGCGACAATGTGGCTGACTTAAAATTACATCCTTCTGAGATAGACGAAAATTATATTAAACAATCAAAAGCTCTGTTGATTTCTGGAACGGCTCTTTCCAAAAGCCCATCGAGAGAGGCTGTATTTTTAGCGCTTGAATATGCGATTAAACATGATGTCAAAGTTTTTTTCGACCTAGATTATCGCCCGTATACTTGGACGGATAAAGCAGAAACAGCAGTGTATTACAATCTGGCAGCCGAAAAGTGTCATGTGATTATCGGAACTCGTGAAGAGTTTGACTTGATGGAAATATTGTTAAATATGGATAAATCAGATGACCAATTTACAGCGTCTCGCTTGTTCTCACATCGTGCTGAATTGGTAGTAATTAAACATGGAGTGGCTGGTTCAATTACTTATTCAAAAAATGGAGAATCTTACAGAAGCGGCATTTTTCCGACAAAAGTATTAAAAACATTTGGGGCCGGAGACTCGTATGCATCCGCATTTATCTTCGGATTGATGAATGGAAAAGATGTGTCAGAAGCGATGAAAATGGGAAGCGCTTCAGCATCCATTGTCATTTCTCGGCATAGCTGTTCTGATGCCATGCCGACAATAGAAGAGTTGGAAAATTATATCGAGACCGCTGTTTATGAACCGATTTCATAATACTTAGAATTCAAAATGCAAAAAAGTTTTTTATTTATCCTCAATAACGAATGGAAAGGGAGATTTTTAAATGAAAACGACAACTCTAAAAACGGTGAAAAATTATATTAACGGAGAATGGGTGGAATCAACTTCAGACAAAACAGAATTCGTCTATAATCCAGCAACAGGTGAAGAAATTGCAATTGTACCGCTTTCAACAAAAGAAGAAGTCGATCAAGCTGTTCAAGCTGCTAATGAAGCATTTAAAACGTGGTCCCAGGTGGCGACGCCAAAACGTGCCCGAATCTTATTTAAATACCAACAGCTTCTTGTCGATCATTGGGATGAGCTAGCCAAATTAGTCACAATCGAAAATGGAAAAAGCTTTGAAGAAGCACGCGGCGAAGTTCAGCGTGGTATTGAAAATGTTGAATTTGCTGCTGGAATTTCAAATTTAATGATGGGAAAACAGCTTCCAGACATCGCATCTGGACTTGAATCCGGAATGTATCGCTATCCAATAGGGGTTGTTGGAGGCATTACACCATTTAATTTTCCAATGATGGTTCCTTGCTGGATGTTCCCAATGGCAATTGCTTGCGGAAATACCTTTGTATTAAAACCATCTGAGCGGACACCATTGCTGGCAGCTCGCCTTGCTGAATTATTTGAAGAAGCTGGACTTCCAAAAGGTGTATTCAATATTGTTAACGGTGCACACGATGTTGTGAACGGCCTATTGGAGCATAAACTTGTTAAAGCCATTTCTTTTGTTGGTTCACAGCCTGTAGCAGAATATGTATACAAAAAAGGGACGGCCAATCTAAAACGTGTTCAAGCCCTTTCTGGAGCCAAAAACCACTCTATTGTTTTAAAAGATGCAAATCTGGATGTGGCAGTAAAGCAAATAACAAGCGCGGCATTTGGTTCTGCGGGTGAGCGCTGTATGGCGACTGCTGTCGTAGCAGTTGAGGAATCCATCGCGGATGAACTGGTTGTGAGACTGAAGAAGGAAGCGGATGAAATCATTATTGGTAACGGTCTCGACAAAGGAGTCTTTTTGGGACCTGTCATACGTGAAGCGCATAAAGAACGTACCCTTCGTTATATTGAATCAGGTATTGAACAAGGGGCGACATTAGTCCGTGATGGCCGAAAAGATGAAGCAGTAAACAGTAAAGGATATTTCGTTGGTCCAACTATCTTTGATCATGTAACACAGGAAATGAAAATCTGGCAGGACGAAATATTTGCACCAGTTCTTTCCATTGTTCGGGTAAAAGACTTAACAGAAGCTATTGAGTTTGCTAATGCCTCTCCATTTGCTAATGGTGCTTGTCTCTTTACGGATAGTGCAGCAGCCGTTCGTCAATTTCGTGAAACGATTGATGCTGGTATGTTGGGGATTAACATTGGTGTCCCGGCACCTATGGCGTTTTTTCCATTTTCAGGATGGAAGAATTCATTCTATGGAGATCTCCATGCAAATGGCACGGATGGCGTTGAATTCTATACAAGAAAGAAAATGGTTACAGCTCGATACGTGAAGTAATTGGAAAAATAAAAAGCAATGGGTAACGGATTAGGAATCGAGCAGTGACACCTTTTTCATTTTAAAACGATCTATGAAACTCTTATGAGCATTTTATATGAGAGGGGGATTCATGAGTGGAGACGATACGTTTAACTACCGCACAAGCGCTAGTGAAATTTTTAAATGCGCAGTATGTAGAGTTTGACGGAAAAATAAACAGGTTTGTAAAAGGAATATTTACCATTTTTGGCCATGGAAATGTGCTCGGGCTTGGCCAGGCATTAGAACAGGATGCCGGAGAATTAATGGTTTACCAAGGACGAAATGAACAGGGAATGGCACTTGCGGCGATTGCTTTTGCGAAACAAAAACATCGCAAGCAAATTATGGCTTGTACGTCATCTGTTGGTCCAGGAGCTGCAAATATGGTCACAGCAGCCGGGGTAGCTACTGCAAACAATATTCCTGTATTGTTGCTGCCAGGAGATGTTTTTGCTACACGTCAGCCGGACCCTGTATTGCAGCAAATTGAACAAACTCATAATCTATCTATTTCTACAAATGACGCTTTCCGAGCAGTAAGTAAATATTGGGATCGCATCAGCCGTCCTGAACAGCTCATGTCCGCGATGCTAAACGCGATGAGGGTGTTGACAAATCCCGGGGATACTGGAGCAGTTACGATTGCTCTGCCGCAGGATGTCCAAGGCGAAGCATGGGATTTCCCGGTAATCTTTTTTCGAAAACGCATTCATCGTATTGAACGCCGGGTCCCATCGGTTGAAAGTGTAAAAGACGCTGTGCAGCTAATCCAATCAAAAAGAAAGCCGGTAATCGTCATCGGCGGGGGTGTCCGTTACTCTGAAGCAGTTGATGCAGTTATAAAATTTGCAGAAACCCACCATATTCCTTTTGGGGAAACGCAAGCTGGGAAGGGTACCATTGAAAGCACTCATCCGCTTAATTTAGGAGGAATTGGCGTTACAGGAAATTCAGCGGCTAATACAATGGCAAAAGCAGCTGATTTGATTATTGCTATAGGTACACGTTTAACGGATTTTACCACATCCTCGAAGCAATTGTTTAAAAATGCAACCATTCTAACAATAAATATTTCTGAATTTCATGCATCCAAACTGGATGCAGTAAAAGTAGTGGCTGACGTCAAAGCGGGTCTTGAAGCGATTACAAACGAACTGGGAGATTATCGTACAGATTACGGAACTGAAATTGAGGAAGTGAAGCGAGGCTGGAAAAATGAATTAACGCGTCTCCACAACGTTAAATATGGAGAAAACTTTATTCCTGAAGTTTCTAGTCAATTGAATGAAAAACTGCCGGAATATCATCAGGCGTTAAGGACGGGGCTTACCCAAACAGAAGTCATTGGGATCCTTAATCAAACCATTGATGAAAACGCCATTGTTGTTGGTTCATCCGGAAGCCTTCCGGGCGACTTGCAGCGCATGTGGGTTTCAAAAGAGCGTAATACCTATCATATGGAATATGGATATTCCTGCATGGGATATGAAATAGCTGGAGCATTAGGCGTGAAAATTGCCGAGCCGGATAGGGAAGTATATGCCATGACCGGTGATGGCAGCTATTTGATGCTTCATACGGAACTCGTTACATCCCTCCAGGAAGGGAAAAAAATCAATGTTGTTCTTTTTGATAATGCTGGATTTGGCTGTATCAATAATCTGCAAATGGAAAATGGGATGGGCAGCTTTGGTACGGAATTTAGAAAAAGAAATCCCGAAACCGGTCAATTAGATGGGCCGATTATGGTGATTGATTATGCCAAGGTAGCGTCAGGATACGGTGTAAAAACATATTCGATTCACACAACAGAGGAACTTAGAGCCGCTATTGAAGATGCGAAAACACAAAATGTCAGTACTCTTTTTGATATAAAAGTACTTCCGAAAACAATGACCCACGGTTATGACTCATGGTGGCATGTAGGGGTTGCGGAAGTATCTGATAAAGACAGTATTAAAAAAGCATTCAAGGAAAAAGAAACGAATCTTAAAAAAGCGCGCGCATATTGATGGAGGAGAAAACCATGTTTAACGACAATCAAGTGAAATTAGCCATTTCCCCAATTGGTTGGACGAATGACGATATGCCTGAGCTCGGCAGTGAAGTGACGTTCGAGCAGTGCATAAGCGAAATTGCGCTTTCTGGTTTTTCTGGAAGTGAAGTAGGAAACAAATATCCACGCGATACAAAGGTTTTAAAAAAGGCTCTTTCTTTAAGAGGGCTAGAAATTGCCAGTGCATGGTTTAGTTCTTTTTTAACAACGAAACCGTTTGAGGAAACAGCCAAAGCATTCATCGAGCATCGAGATTTTCTTCATGAAATGGGAGCTGAAGTGATTGTTGTATCAGAACAAGGCAATAGTATTCAGTCACAAATGGAGACACCATTATTTGAAAACAAACCTGTTTTTACAGAGGAAGAATGGCAGCTTTTATTAGAGGGACTGCCTCGTCTTGGTGAATTTGCTGCTGAAAAAGGCATGAAAATTGTCTACCACCATCATATGGGTACAGGCGTACAAACAGCAGAAGAAATCGATCGCTTAATGGAAGGAACAGACCCTGAAAAAGTATCACTTCTTTATGATACAGGGCATCTTGTATTCTCTGGAGAAGATCATCTGGCGGTGTTAAAGAAGTATATTAACCGGATACATCATGTTCACTTAAAAGATGTACGAATGCATATTGTCGAAAGAGTACATGCAGAGAAATTAAGTTTTTTACAGGCCGTTAAAACAGGAGTTTTTACTGTACCGGGAGAAGGGGTAATTGATTTTAAGTCTGTATTTGAGGTGCTTAGCGAAGCAGGATACAAAGGATGGTTTGTTGTAGAGGCCGAGCAGGATCCGGCAATTGCCAATCCGTTTGAATATGCAGTAAAAGCTCGCAGTTATTTACGTGAAACTATTGGGCTTTAAAGCGATTTCAGAAAACGTGGAACGCTATATGGAATTATTCCAAAGTGTTGAGCGTGTTTAAGGAGGAAATAAAAATGTATCAGAAATTAGAATTGCAAGAAGGGTATACTGAAATAACAAATATGGAAAGTAAACATAAAGATATGCTGCAAGATATAGGTATTTATACTCTCTATCCTGATCAATCAGAAATACTGTTAGATCGTACAAAAGAAACGGTTGTGCTACTTCTTGAAGGCGAAATTCGTCTTGAATGGAATGAAAATTCCGTTGAAATGAAGCGTCATAATGTCTTTGATGAAGACCCATGGTGTTTGCATGTTCCAAAAGACGTAAAAGTAACTGTAACAGCTCTTTCCAAAAGTGAAGTTCTTGTTCAAAAAACAGATAATGAAAAAGATTTTGCAGCCAAATTATATACTCCGGAAGAGTGTTCCAGTACTGTAGCTGGTGAGGGAGTTTGGAACGGTACGGCTGAACGTGTTATCCGGACCATTTTTGATTACCATAACGCGCCATATTCAAATCTCGTCATTGGAGAAGTTATTTCCTATCCTGGCAGATGGTCAAGTTATCCTCCGCACCATCATAACCAGCCGGAAGTTTATTACTACCGTTTTGATAAACCGCAAGGCTTTGGGTGTGCTATGGTTGGTCCGGAAGCTTACCGTGTTGAGCATAATAGTTACATTACCATTCCCGGCGGTCTTGATCATCCTCAGGCAACGGCACCTGGATACGCCATGTATTTTTGTTGGATGATTCGTCATCTTGAAAATGATCCTTGGACAGACCGAATCATGGAAAAAGAGCACGAGTGGCTTTTAGATTCGAATGCAAAAATCTGGACGAAAAAATAAAAACATATGTCTGTGTGCAAACTGAGGGCACGCAGTTTTTTTGTTGAAACTGTAGGCGTAAATTCACAAGACCGTGCATAAAACACAAGCTGTAAGGTCAGGTGAATAAAGATGGAAGGGGGATGAAATTGTTTCCAAAGGAAAAGGCATACGAAAATTTGTTTCAGAAACCAGAGTATTTTCAAGTTTACTTTCTGTGTATTGTATTTTGTTTTTGGTTTTCGACGTATATTTATGTCCCGGTATTTGGTGTGTATTTGGATTTTTTAAATTTTGGATATTATGAAATAGGCCTGGTTATGGGCAGCTATGGAATCATGCAGATTGCTCTAAGGTTACCATTGGGAATCATAGCAGAAAAATATAAAATAGACGGGAAATTATTAGTGGCTTTCGGGTTTCTTACTGCTATTATAAGTGTCTTTTTGCTAGCTTTATCACATCAATTTTTACGCATTTTCTTAGGAAGGCTCTTGGCTGGTGTTACAGCTGCTATGTGGGTAATTATAACGATTTGGTACAGCTCATCGTTTGAGAAAAAACAATCACTAAAGGCTATGGGACATTTACAGGCTACAACTGTAGCCTCTCAATTTATTAGTATGGCATTGAGCGGATGGATTGGGAAATTAATGGGCTACACCAGTTTGTTTTGGATTAGCGAATTTTTTGCCATTATTGGACTGTTCCTTGTAATACTTCTGCCGGGAGCGGCTTCGATTGAACGAATAGAGAAAAAACAGGCAGCTAAACCTGATGAACAAGCAGTCGTTCAGCTATTCAAAGATCGAAAGCTCTGGTCATTAAGCGTTTTATCGATGCTGTCGCATGCTGTATTATTTACAACCATTTTCGGCTTTTCACCGGTTTACTTTGACAGTCTAAATAGTCACTCTTCGGCTATTGTGCTGCTCATCATTTCGTTTATGCTGCCCCATACACTTGCTCCAATGTTTATGGCAAAGAAAAAAGGTTCGCTTCCTAAGCCTTTTTTCGTCATGTTCTGTTGTTTTTGCATTGCCGCAGGTTCGCTTTTTCTACTGAGCTATACGGATAACTGGATCATATATTGTTTACTGCACGCTGTTTTTGGATTATTCCTTGGTTTTATATTTCCTATTTTACTAGATCAAGTTTATAAAATAGAAAATTTAACGGTTCCCAAGATCGTTATGGGTTTCTATCAATCCGTCTATTCGATTGGAATTGTTTCAGGACCCATCGCCGCCGGCTATATGGCTAGGCAAATGGATATGAAGTATATATTTATAATGTCTGCGATGATCCTTTTATTTGGTGGACTGGTGTCTTTGATGGAAAACAATATCGAACAAAACAATGCCTAAATCGTTTCTAATGGTTGAAAAATGCACTTCTTATAAATGATTTTTTAATATACATGATTGTACTAGGTATTCAAGGGAATCATAATGAAACAACAGAAATCTTAATGATGAACATATTTGTGCAAGAGGTTATAACATTATCAAAAAAGGAAAGCGCTTAACAAAAAAGAAAAGTGACAGCAAAATATAGAAAAGGTGGGGGTCTGTTTGAAAAAGGTTAAGGTCGGAATCGTAGGATTAGGGAGATTAGGGAGACAACATGCAGAAAATTTAGCTTTTCGTATTCCCAATTGCGAATTATTGGCAGTTTGTAGTGTCATTCCATCTGAAATTGAGAACGCCCAAAAAAAATTAGGGATAAAGTATGCATACACAAATTTTGATGAAATGCTTGAAAATAAAGAGTTGGATGCAATATTTATTGCTTCCCCGTCAGGGTTTCATTGTGAACAAATCGAGAAAGCGTTGAGTGCTGGTTTTCATGTGTTCAGTGAAAAACCACTTGGATTATATATTGAAGAAGCGCTGCGTGTTAGACAGGTTGTGAATCAACACAAAGACCAAGTATTTATGCTCGGCTTTATGAGAAGATATGACCGATCTTATGCGTATGCAAAAAAGAAAATTGAAGAAGGGAAAATTGGCGACCCGTATCTAATTCGCTGCTATGGTTTTGATCCTGCAAAAGCTATTAATGGCTTTATGGAATTTGCAAAAAGTAATTACAGCGGTGGTTTGTTCTTAGATATGGCTATTCACGATTTAGACCTTGCCAGATGGTTTTTGAATGCAGAAGCGAAACAGGTTTGGGCAATTGGCGGAGCTTATGCGCACCCAGAAATTATGGAATTAAATGATGCCGAGACAGGAGCGGCATTAGTAAAATTCGAGAATAATAAAATTGGGCTTTTTGTTGCTGGACGAAACTGCGTACATGGATATCATATTGAGACTGAAATAATTGGTACAAAGGGCACATTGCGAATTGGGACCGTTCCAGAAAAAAATATGGTCACGATATTTGATGAAGCTGGAGCTATAAAGGAATGTATAGACGGATTTTTAGAAAGATTTGAACAAGCATATTTAAGTGAAGCCGAAGAGTTTATTAATTGTATTAGAGAAAGTAGACAGCCAGTTGTCACAGTGGATGACGGTGTGTTATCCACAGCTCTTGGTTATGCTTGTAAAGAGTCGTTTGAAACAGGAGAGTTGATAACGATTCAATCGCCTTATAATAATATTTTCTCTAATCAAAACTAATTTTTATTATTTTAAAATAGGCAGTTCGCTTTTTAGCAATACTGCCTATTTTCTTAGACAATGTTAAGTGAATAAAGTATGGCCATCCATACATAATCCTCATACGATCATATTGAACTTCCAAGATTCTTTGATAGGGGTTGTTTACAAATTGCCTACAAAAGTGCTTAAACTTAAGTAATATCTAGTATTTCTTCCCTCATCCTGAAACCTTCTTTTTTTATAAATAGATATAGGACGCGTTTCAATCCTCTAAACATTAGTTATCATTCTCAGTTTTCTAAAATCTTGGGCCAATCCGAGAATTCCTTCTATATTTTTTTTTGAGTTAGGCAGCACATTAGACGAGAAGTAAGGGATAAATATGAAGGACAAGACGGAAGACAGAAAAAA
>Ga0207866_1000192_pt1 | contig 99534 bp, 98 predicted proteins | sample HigsolmetaAR203D_FD_184835 | JGI IMG/M metagenome (GOLD analysis project Ga0207866, IMG submission 184835) | Ionic liquid and high solid enriched microbial communities from the Joint BioEnergy Institute, USA - AR20-3-D (SPAdes) (version 2) ...
TCATCAAATAACGGAGACGTCTACCAGAGCACGGAATTGACACCCAAACAACGAAAAACCTTTGATACGCTTGGGATTGAGGCTCCACCAAAGTTCCTAAAGATACAACCCAAAGCATAGATACACGAATTTCTTAAGAAAAATGCCCGTCAACCCAGACAGCGCAAGGGATAGCGGGTATTTCATTTACCTAGTAACTGTCGAACTCGGGTCCCGGCTACCGCCATCGTAACCCGGCCATGAAAAAAGGCCAACCAGAATATCTGGTTGACCTGATAATACGAAAATACTACATCATATGTTCTTTAAAAAGAACGAAATTCCTTCTTTTTTCGGAACGGTCTGACAAGGAATTTTCCGGTAGTGATGCTCACTGCCGCATCGCAAAACATCAAGAAGATCGTCAATATCCTGGATAAGCGAATAGGATATTGGCGATCTTCGTTTTTAGAGCATACCAACAATTTGCTCCTAATCCTCTAAATCGGGTGCAAACAGATGACATCCTTATCAAGGGTTAATACATCATAGAGTATTAACTCAACAAGTCACTTAATTTCATGCTGCTATTCTTGACTGATTTGGGAAGTAATTCTGCTGGACTACAAAACTTCTAGATTCAACAACTCATCAAATCAACATTTATAGTGTGTGTATTGGTTGGCTTTACTTGGGTAAGCTTGTGTTAAGGTGATGTGGGTATGTCTGATCTAGTGAAAAAGGTAGGCGAACGAATTCGTAGCATTCGTAAGGAAAGGAATCTTTCACAAGAAGAACTGGCAGAGCGTTCGGGAATACATACGAATTATGTAGGACAAGTTGAACGCGGAGAGAAGAATCTGACACTTGAAACGCTGGAAAAAATCGTTTCGGGCTTGGACATATCATTAGAGCAATTATTCCGGTATCTCGGACCAATGGAGAGAAAGGATGCGCTCACAGAGATTATTGAATTGCTTTCTGAGCGATCGGTAGATGATCACAAAATGGCTTTAAAGGTCATTAGAACGGTGCTCGACTGGGAACAGAATAAGAACAAACATTAAAGTAGACCCTCTCAAAGATGCTTACAATCTTATGGAGGAAGTAATTGTGGCTATACTTCATTTGCCTCAATCAATTCTGGAAAAATATGAGGTATATGAACGCAATCATGCGATTGCTATCCTTAAGACAGATTTTCCGGATGAGTATGCCGATATCATCAGAATTCTTGAAAATTTTACTTTAACTAAAGAAGACATTCTGACACCAGGTGGACGAAAATCACCAATCGCAGAGAAGTTGGATGGTGAGTTTTACAAGTCAGATTGGACAGAAAAGCAATTCAAAATAAACATTTCTGTTGATGATGTTGATTACCATACGCCATCCCATAAGGTTGATTGCTATAAAAATCGTGTTGGAGTAGAGATCGAGTGGAATAATAAAGATCCTTTCTTCGATCGAGATTTGAGTAACTTTCGAATGCTTCATGATTTAAACGCACTGAGTGTAGGCGTCATTGTTACTCGCACAGAAGAGCTCCAAGAAATTTTTAATAGTCTAGGTAAAGGTGCTTCTTATGGAAAATCAACCACACATTTTGGCAAACTAAAACCGAGAATTGACGGCAGAGGCGGCGGTGGATGTCCTCTGTTGGTGTTTGCAATGAAGCGAAGTTGCTTTGTAGGGTAAGCAATAACGGAGAAGTTGGGTCGTACCAACTTCTCCGTTTTATGTCAACGATACTTTACTGTTATTATTGCTTCCTGTACATTTCTACTTTTGTCATCTCTTCTGCCCATTGTACTGTGCAAATAGTCAATCGTCTGCACTTCCAACTCATAGTTAAAACCAAACGTAGAACGAGCCAAGTCTGTTAACCGTTCCAATTCGATCATCCCCGTATCACTATAACTAAGGACCAATTTTGATCTCTTTTGCTTTATTTTCTCAAACATGTTTCTAAAAGCTCCTTCTACTTGTGTTCTAATGCAGAAGGGGGACTGGTGGCGATCTGTTCTATATCTCCCTTTGTATCTCACATTTGGATAGTCATATTTAGTTAATGTTTCTAAAGCATGATAAAACCTCGAATAATGGACGAAAACATAAGGCGGATCCGCATATACAACAGTGTTTTCTGGTACCAACTCTAGACAATCCAAGTAGTCGAGAGAATATACATCATATGCAAATTGGTTACAGTTCAGGACATCTCGGAGTTCTTCCATTTTTCTAATGAAGAAAGGTAATATATCTTTTCTTCTATATATGAGGATATCTTCCATTGAAGATTCACTTGTAGCATCACGATACTGAGCATAATGCCCTGTACTTTGGGAGTTATACGACATTGCAAACATCAGTGAAGCGAGGATGGCATTATAAAAAGCAGTATCTCTATAATCTTCAGCAACAGATCTAATTGCATCAATCCATACGCACTGCTCATATGACCAATACGTACCTGAGTAGTACTTAACAAATAGGTGATATTCAAAGTTTGAGAAGTCACAGTGGATTAAGTTTCGTTGCTGTTCTTCAAATTCTATGAATTCTTCGATAGTAAAGTCCCTATTATAGTTGAATTTCAGATCAGGATATGATTCGAAAAAGTGATTAGCTCTCTCACGGGCAAGTTGTACAATTTGTTCAATCAAATTTGGCTCGGAATCCCAATCATAGTTTGTAAGATATGCTCTTGCTAGAACTGCTGAGTATTCTTGAATGTCATTACTTATCAAATAGGCTTGATTTCTTAATACACCGGAAAGTACGCTGGAACCTGCAAAAAGGTCGCAAATAGGACCACCGGTATGAACTTCGTTAATTGCTTCAACTACATGGTTTATTATTTTCTTTTTTGATCCCATATACTTTATGAAATGCGGGACCTCAACATCTGATCGAAATATCAATTTTTGATCCATGCTGTATCGCCTCAAATTCTGCTTTAATTCTTATGCTCAATATGGTATAGTTTGTTGTAGGTTGTTGGATGAAACACTAATATCTCTATTATAGTTGATTGGAGCAAAGCATGCCCAACTTTTTTTATGGGCATGCTTATTTTATTTTGTATTCAGGAGGTTAAGCATGAAAAGCGTACTCTCATATCCTAATCGTGGAAAGTGGGGGCTTGCTACATATAGAGGAAATTGCTCCGGTTATCTTATTAAGGACTTGCTTGAGTTTTATAAACCACGTACATTTTTAGAAGTTTTTGCGGGGGGTGGAACTGGTTATGAGGTTGCAAAAGAGTTGGGATATACCGACTCTGTCCATTTAGACCTTAATCCAGAGTGGGGTGGATGGAATGCGTTGAAAGACGACGTACCAATCTGTGCAGATTTTATTTTCTGCCATCCACCATACTATGACATGGTGATTTATTCAGGAGAAGTATGGGGGACGGCACATAAAGATGATTTGTCTAGAGCGGAGAGTTACGAGGATTTTATCAGAAAGCTAGATTTTGTCCATGAAAAGCTTTTTTCTAGTTTGTCTGTTGGTGGGAGATTAGCAACACTAATTGGAGACTGCAGGAAAAATGGAAGGTACTATTCAATAATTAAAGACATGAAATATTTTGGCACACTTGAATCACATATAATTAAGGTGCAACACAATGCTCATTCAATGCGCAAGGAATATCAAGGTAAATTCATACCTATAGTCCATGAGCATCTGCTAATTTTTCGGAAGTAACTTTTTACGACTGAGTATGGTTTCAGTATGCAACCCCATCAAACAACCAAATTATTACTCAATTCCTAACTTAGCCTCAACCTTTTAATTCGACATCTTGTAGGTGACGGAACCGTCGTCGTTGACTGTGGCTTCGCTGACGCCTTTGGATTTCGCGTCTTCGATCACCTGTTCGGCGTCCTGGTCGCCGAAGAACGAAGCGGGGAGGGTGATTTCGACATTTCGCGAGCCTTTGTCAACCTCGATCCCCGACGAATTGCTGTCTTCCTGCTTGCTGTTGTCCTGATTGGATGCTGCATCCGTTTGTGCGTTTGCATCAGTCAGCGAAATGTGCTCATCCTTGCTGCCGCCCGAGCAAGCCGACAGGGTCAATAGTGCGATGATTGCCATGAAAACAAGCTTCTTCATAAAAGTAAAAATCACGCTCCGTTAAATATTCTTTTGCATTATATAGGGATTTCCTGATTTTTGCAATTCATTTTGTCGAATTTGCATATTTGCTCGGGTTAGGCACTGTGCTATAGTTTATTCTGTTGCGCGAATTTTTACAGAAAGGACCATCAGGCTTGAATCATCAGACATCTCAGAACGGGGCCGACCAACCGTCGAAAAAAGAACTGTTCACGTCATCCGGCTTCATTCTGGCCGCGATCGGCAGTTCGGTCGGGCTCGGCAACATGTGGAAGTTTCCCTATATCACGGGACAGCACGGGGGAGCGGCATTCTTCCTGCTGTTCATCGTCTGTCTGCTGATTACGGGGCTGCCGGTGCTGCTGGCGGAGATGACGATCGGACGCAACGGGCGCCGAAACGCCGCCGGTTCCTTGTACCAGCTCACGGGAAACCGGTTCTGGGGCATGGTGGGGCTGCTTTTCATCCTGACCGCTTTCCTGATCATGTCGTATTATGCCGTGGTGGCGGGCTGGACGCTCCATTATACGGTGGAATCGTTCACCGGGCTTATGTTCGGCGAAGGAACGGATTACAAAGAGAAATTTCTCGATTTCGCATCAGGCTATCTGCCGATCTTCTGGCAGGCGGTGACGATGCTGATCGCCGGCTGGGTCATTGCCCGCGGCGTATCCGGCGGCATCGAGAAGTTCAATAAAATCTTGATCCCCAGCTTTTTCGTCATTCTGGTCGTGTTGATGTGGCGTTCGCTGACGCTGCCGGATGCGGGTCAGGGCGTGGAGTTCTTTCTGCGGCCCGATTTTTCGAAGCTGGATGCGGAGTCCGCGCTGATCGCCCTGGGACATGCCTTCTTCTCGCTGTCTCTGGGGATGGGCTGCATGGTGACCTACGGTTCCTATGTGAATCAGAAGCAGTCGCTCGGATCCGCAACGTGGGCTATCGGTTTCGGGGATATGCTGTACGCGTTCATCGCGGGCCTCGTCATTTTCCCGACGGTGTTCTCCTTCGGCCTGGAACCGGGGGAAGGCGTCGGTCTGGCGTTCATGGCGCTGCCGGCGGCGTTCTCGCAGATGCCGCTCGGCTTTCTGTTCGGCGGGTTGTTTTTCCTGCTGCTCAGCATCGCCGCGTTGACCTCCGCCGTCTCCATTCTTGAGGTGCCGGTCGCCTATGCGATGGAACGGTGGAAATGGAGCAGGAAAAAGGCGGCGGTCATCGTCTCGGGCGCCTGCTTCGTTGTCGGCGTTCCGTCGGCGCTGTCGGTCGGCGGCGTGCTCGGTTCATGGCAGCCCGGCGGCAAGACGATCTTTGATTGGGTGGATTTCAGCACCGCGTATATTTTGATGCCGTTCTGCGGTCTGATTGTCACCCTGTTCGCCGGATACGCATGGAAACGGGCGGGAGAAGCGGCTGGTCTCACGGGATTCCGGTACCGGGTATGGATGTTCTTGCTGCGCGTGGTGGCGCCGGCGATGATTGTGCTGGTGTTCCTCTATTTCATGGGTGTCATTTCGGTGTAGGCTGCCGGTGAATGAGCTGCCGGAAGCCGCCGAATAGCTGGACGGACGGATCCCCGCTCGGCCGTGTGCCGGGCGGGGATCCTTTCGCTTGGGTCCCTGCGGTCCCGCTTATTCGACCAGATAGAACCCTTTGTGCCGGACATATTTCGTGTACATGTCGACCGGCAGCTTCTGGCCCAGAATCGCGGTGAGCTTGCCCGACCAGTTGGCCTTCCGGCGGTTGAACAGGCGCGAGCCGTAATAGTCCGCGATCTGCCGGTCGTAATCGTCGATGGCCGCTTTGACATCAGGATCATACCGGTTCTCGAAAAATACGGCGGAACGCGGCAGACGCGGCTTCTGTTCGGGGGACTCGTCGGGAACGCCGACCGCCAGCCCGCACAGCGGGATGACGAATTCGGGCAGCTCGAGCCACTCGTCCAGTTCGGGGAGGGCTTCGGTGACGCCGCCGATCATGACGGCTCCGAGTCCCATCGATTCGGCCGCGACATTGGCGTTCTGCAGGGCAAGCCCGGCGCACAGCACGGCGGTCTGAAAGACGTACGTGGAGCCGAGGTTGCGCTTCATGGCCGCCTGCCGGGCCGGATCGCCGGCCGCCAGGATGCGGTACAGATCGGCGCAGAAGATGAAGAAGTAGCCGCATTCCCCGACCGGAGGATTGTTCGAGCGCTTCGCGATTTTCTCCAGCAGCTTCGGGTCGGTAACGCCGATGATCGAGAACGGCTGCATGTGCATCGAGGAAGGCGCCATCTGCGCCGCTTCCACGATGGCGTCGATCTGTTCGTTCGTCAGCGGAACAGGCTTGAACTTGCGGATCGAGCGGTGACTGCGGATGACTTGCAACACGTCGTTCATTCAGGTTTGCCTCCCATTCATCGATTGGGGCCATCCGGATGGTTTCCACGGAAACCATAATAGCAGGCGGCGATAGGGTTGTCAAATGGTTTCTGTGGAAACTATATCGGTGCCATGCTATAATCGACAGTGAAAGGCAGGGATCCCGCGTGGATGAACGGTTGCTCGATTTCAAAAAACGGATCGAATCCGCCATGTACCGGATCTACGTCAGCGAGTCGGACGAAGACCAGGACCGGCTCTGGCTGATGCAGCGCATCACGGACGACAGGCTCAGGAAACTGCTGCCCCGCATGTCCATTTCCGGCCTGCATGTTCTGGACGTCATTGAGGCGCACCCGGACGGCATCAAAGGCATCGATATCGCCCGCGAGCTGGGCATCACGAAGGGGACGGTCTCGAAAATTACGCGCAAGCTGCTGGAGCAGGAGTTGATCCGGAAAGTGCAGCGGCCGGACAATTTGAAGGAGATTTATTTTCTTGCGACCCCGCTGGGGGCGGAGCTGGCCGGGCTGCACCGGCTGTTCCATCAGGAGCAGGACAAGAAAGCGATGGCGCTGCTGAGCGGTTACGATGCGGCGTCGCTGGAGATCGTGGCGGATTTTCTGGAGAAGCTGGCCGATCTCCGCCAGGAGGCGGAGCGGGAGGAAGGCTGAAACATTTGAAAGCGGTCGACCAAATGAAAAAATCCCCGCCAGGCCGTGTGCTGTGCGGGGATTTCATCCTTTTATCGTTATGCTCAGGCCCGCCGATGGCGGAAGATCAGGTAAATGAAGAACGGCGCGCCGATCGCTGCGGTGAAGACGCCGGCCGGGATATCCAGCGGGTTGAACGCGGTTCGCGCGGCGAGATCGGCCAGCATCAGGACGAGCGACCCCGTGAGCGCGGATACGGGCAGGACGCCGCCGTAAGCGGGCCCGACCAATTTGCGGGCAATGTGCGGCGCCATCAGGCCGATGAAGCCGATGGTGCCGCCGATCGCGGCCGCCGACCCCGCCAGTGCGACGCTGATGACAAGCAGCATCGTCCGGTTGAATTGCACGCGGCTGCCGACGCCGATCGCCACTTCATCGCCCAGCGCCTGCACGTTCAAATGTCTCGCGTTCATGAAAGCGAGCGGCATGAGGATCGCCCACCAAGGCAGCAGCGTCAGCACGTCGCGCTCCCATGAGGCGCCGTAGATGCTGCCGGTCATGAAGGTGAACGCCTTGACGGCCACCGCGGTGGGGGTGAACTGCGCGCTCAGGATGAGCATGTAGGTGACCGCGGTGATCGCGGTCGCCATGCCGATGCCGATCAGCACGAGCCTCAGCGGCGTGATCCCGTGCCGATAGGCGAACAGATAGATCAGCAGAGCCGCGCCGAATGCGCCGATGATGGAGCTGACCGGCATGAACCGAATGCTGAGATGGGAGAAATACAAGATAAAGACGACCGTCCCCAATGCGGCGCCCCCGGTGATGCCGATCACATCCGGCGAGGTGAGCGGGTTGCGCACGATGCCTTGCAGCACGGCGCCGGATACGGCCAGCATCGAGCCGATCATGATTGCGATGACGACGCGGGGCAAGCGAAGCTTGAGGATGATCATCGACGCCGCGGCGTCGCCATGTCCCAGCAGGGCTTTGACCACGTTGACGGGACTGATCATCGTGCTGCCGAGACCGGTGCACAGGATCATGACGACCGCGTTGGCGATCAACAGCAGCACGATCATGGACAAGGTTCGATTGCCGATACGGAAGGCACGCTTGGCGCCTTGCGGCGTCAGCCCGTTGTTCATGCTCAGGACGCATCTCCTCTTCTGGCGATATACACAAAGAACGGCACGCCGATAACGGCGGTCATGACGCCAACCGGCACTTCTTTCGGAAACGCGATGTAGCGCGACCCGACATCCGCATACAGCAGCAAGATGCCGCCCAGCACCGCGCTGTAGGGAATGACCCACCGATGGTCGAGGCCGACCAGATGCCGCGCCAGATGCGGGATCATGATGCCGACAAACGCGATGGGACCGGCAATGGACACGGAGCCGCCGGCCAGCAGGACGACGAAGATGCCGGCGATCAGCTTGATGGTGAGCGTCTTCTGCCCGAGTCCCGTGGCGACATCCTCGCCCAATGTCAGCAGGTTCATATGCCGGGCCATGATCCATGCGCCGATCAGGGCGACGGCCATATAAGGAGCCGCCGACAGGAAAATATCCAGATCCCGGCCGGCGACGGAACCGACGAACCAGAACAGGACCTGGTCAAACGTCTGTCCGCTGGTCATCAGCACGCCCAGGGAGAGGGAAGAGAAGAAAGCGGTCATGGCGGCGCCCGCCAACGTCACTTTGAGCGGCGTGAGCCCGTCGCTTCCGATGGAGCCCAGAATATAGACCAGTGCGGCGGCAACGGCGGCACCGATGAACGCGAGGGTCGCGAAGGTCGACAGTCCCCCCGCCCCGAAGAAGGCGGAGCCGGCGACGACGAAGAACGCGGCCCCGGCATTGATGCCGAACAGGCTCGGCGACGCCAGGGGGTTGCGCGTGACGGCTTGCATCAAGGTGCCGGCAACGGCAAGGCTGGCGCCCGCCGCCGCGGCAATCAACGCGCGGGGAAGTCTGGCCGTCGTGACGATGAGATGCTCCTGCGAGCCGTTGAAATTCGTGAACGCCTCGATGACCGTCCGCCAATGGATGTTGGCCGCGCCGAAGGCGATGCTGCAGATCATGCCGATGATCAGGATGAGGAACGCCAGGATGAATCCCGCGATTCGCTGTGCGCGTGTATGGAGAAGCGCGTTCATAGAATCCCCGTTTCAGCCAATGAAATGGAAAGAATCAAGTGTAATTCTAGGGGATCGGGGAACAAGCGTCAATGATTTTGAAAATCATTATCAAAAATCTATTGACTTCGGGCGGCGCCCCTGCTATAGTTTTGCTTCGAAATGGTGTTGAGAATGATTTTCACTTGCAAGGGAGAGAGATGACTTGTTCCAGTATAGGGCACACAAGACGGCCTGGGCGGCAGCCGCGATTGTGCTGGCCATCTCCTTGATCCTGGCGGGGTGCGGCCAATCGAACCCGAACGCCTCGAATGACGGAGCGAATACGCCGTCGGCAAGTCCGCAGTCCGGGAATCCGGCACCGGAGCAGCATGAACCGAACGGCGGCGACGGCGGCCGGAAAATCGTCCACGCCATGGGCGAGACCGAAGTTCCGGACAACCCGCAGCGCGTGGTCGTGCTGACGAATGAAGGCACCGAAGCGCTGCTTGCGCTTGGCGTCAAGCCGGTCGGCGCGGTCAAATCGTGGACCGGCGATCCGTGGTACAAGCATATCGAGGACCAAATGGAGGGCGTAACGGTCGTCGGCGATGAAAGCCAGCCGAACATCGAGCTGATCGCGAGCCTGCAGCCCGATCTCATCATCGGCAACAAGCTGCGCCAGGAGAAAGTGTACGACCAGTTGAACGCGATCGCGCCGACGGTGTTCTCCGAAACGCTGAGAGGCGAATGGCAGACGAACTTCATGCTCTATGCCGAGACGCTCGGACTGAAAGCGAAAGGCGAACAGCTCATCGCCGATTTCGATCGCCGCGCCGCCGAGTTCAAAGAAAAGGCGGGCGACAAGCTGAACGAGAAAGTCTCCGTGGTCCGTTTCATGACAGGCAAAATTCGCATTTACCTGGAAGACACCTTTACCGGCGTCGCCTTCTCCAAGCTGGGCCTCACGCGTCCCGACCATCAGCAGAATTACAAGGACACCTTCGTGGAGGAGATTACGAAGGAACGTCTGCCGGAAGCGGATGCGGACCGGATCTTCTATTTTACCTATGAGACCGGCGACGGCAAAGGCAGCGAGATGGAGCAAGAGATCTTGAACGATCCGCTCTGGAAGAGTCTGAAAGCCGTTCAGAACGGCAAAGCGATCCGGGTGGACGACGCGATCTGGAACACCGCAGGCGGCATTATCGCAGCCAATCAGATGCTGGACGAGATCTACGAAATTTACGAGATTGAATAAGCTTCATGCAGGCAGTGCAAGGGAAGTCCTTGCGCTGCCGATTTTGCATGGGCCAAGCTTTCCGCTTGGCCCATTGCCTGTTGAACGGTCTTTAGTTCTGTGCCACCGTCTGTCTGGCGAATTGGTTGACCGGCCGCTCCAATCCCAGATGCTCGCGCAGCGTGCTGCCTTCATATTCCTTGCGGAATATGCCGCGTTCCTGCAAGATCGGGATCACCAGTTCCACGAATTCGTTCAGGCTTTCCGGGAATACCGGAGGCATCACGTTGAAGCCGTCGGCGGCGCCGTTCTCGAACCATTCCTGCAGTTGATCCGCGATTTGATCCGGGGTGCCCAGGATCTCCCAATGCCCGCGTCCCGTGATGACGCGGCCGATCAGCTGACGAATGGTCAGATGCTCACGCTCGGCCATGTTCCGGATCAGTTCGAACCGGCTCTTGTTGCCGTTGATCTCTTCCACCGGCGGCAGCTGCGGCAGCGGTCCGTCCACATCATACCGGCTCAGATCCACCCCCAGTTGGAACGACAGCCGTTCCACCCCGACCTGCAGGGGGACCAGCTCTTCCAAATACTTCTTCTTCGCCCGGGCCTCTTCTTCCGTCCGGCCGATGATCGGGAAGACGCCCGGCATGATCTTCAGCTCATCGGGCGAGCGGCCGTATTTGGCCAATCTGCCTTTCACATCGCGATAGAATGCCTGCGCTTCCTCCAGCGTCTGCCATGCCGTAAAGACGACTTCGGCGGTTCTGGCCGCCAGTTCTCTGCCGGCTTCGGAAGAGCCGGCCTGCACGATGACGGGATAGCCTTGCGGCGGGCGCCCGATGTTGAGCGGACCGCCGACCGACAAATGCCTGCCTTCGTAATTCACTCGGTGGACTTTGCGTTTGTCCAGGAATACGCCTTTCTCCTGATCGTAGAGGATCGCGTCGTCTTCCCAGCTGTCCCACAGTTTCTTCACGATGTCCAGAAATTCATGGGCGCGCTCATAACGCAGGTGGTGCGGCCAGTCCTGGTCCCGCTTGCCGAAGTTCCGCGCGGCCTCTTCGCCGGTGCTCGTCACCACGTTCCAGCCGGCGCGGCCTTTGCTCAGGTGATCCAGCGACGCGAATTGACGGGCCAGGTTGAAAGGCTCGTTATAGGTGGTGGAAGCGGTGGCGACGAAGCCGATCTTCTCCGTCACGGCGGCCAGGTAGGAAAACATCGTGAGCGGTTCGAACTGGGTCACGCGCGCCCCGTATTCGAACGCCCTGGAGGTATAACCCGCCGACACGCCGTCCGCCACAAAGATCAAGTCGAATTTTCCTTTCTCGGCCGTTCTCGCCAGTTCCGCCAGATAGCCGGGGTTCCACAGATTCTCCCGCTTCGTGGAAGGATCGCGCCAGGCGCCCGCATGCTGACCGGGCAGCATGAAGAATGCGCCGAGGCTCAATTGACGTTTGCTCATCGGTTTCTCTCCTCTCCTTGTTAACGGATTTTTTGGATCTATGAGTGGTTTAGTCGGCGTAGGGATTGAATTCATTGGTGAAGACATCGGCAGCTTTCACCCGGCCGGATGCGATCTCGCCGTTCTCCTCCAGCCAATCCAGCACCACCTGGAAATCTTTTTCCGAGAGCCGTCCGCCTTCCGTCGAGATGCCGGGTTTTTTGTAGTATTGAAGCAGCGCCGTCGTCTCATTGTTCCCGCGGCTGCTTACGATGTCTTCGAATTTGGCGATGACTTCTTCCAGCGGCGTCGCCTTGATCCATTCGATCGCTTTGGCGACGCCTTCCGTGAATTCTCCGACCGTACCGGGATTGTTCTTGATGTACGATTCGCTGAAGAAGAAGCTGTTGGAAATGTAATCCCCGACCACCTGATGTTCCGCAAACAGCTGCTTCAACCCGCCGTTCTCAAGCGCCAATTCCTGCTGCGCGCCGCTGAGCAGAACCAGGTCGACCTGCCGGTTGCGCAGGCCCAGCTCGTAGTTCGACGCAGGCAGGGTGATGAACGAGACGGTCTTGATTTCGTCATCCGTCAGCCCTTCATTTTTCAGATAAGCTTTCGTCACGAACTCCAGATTGGCGCCCAAAATATTGACCGCCACTTTCTTGCCGATCAGGTCTTTGCCGGAGTTGATGCCGCTGTTTTCGAGCACATAGCCGAACAACCCGTTGCCGTTGCTTGTTCCCGATGAAGCGACCACCGCCTTGACCTTGACCCCTTTGGCATAGGACTTCAAGATCGCGCCCTGGAAGGCGATGCCGAAATCGATCTCGCCCGTCGCCGCCAGTTGAATGCTTTCCGGCCCGCCGACGGCATTGCCCACTCTTTCCAGCTTGATCGTCTCGAAGTATCCCAGCGCTTCGGCCAGTTCGGGGAGGATCACCGCGCCCGGCGAACCGAGATATTGCAGCACCTTGTCTTCCTCACCGCTTTTGGCGTCGGAGGTGGCGCATCCGGCGGCGGCCAGGGCGATCAGGGTCACAGCAGCCATCATCCGCGACAGTCTTCTGGTTCTCATCGCACTTCCTCTTTTCTCACAGTTTCATTGCGGGTTCGGTTCCTGTTTCCAACGGGACAACCGGCGCTCGATGCTGACGAGTCCGTAGTTGATCAGCAGGCCGAGCAGGGAAATCGTCAGAATGCCCGCGTACATCTCCGAGATCAGGAAGTTGTACTGGGCGTACGTAATGTAGTAGCCAAGCCCGGCTTTCGCGCCCACCATTTCGGCGGCGATCAGGACCAGGATGGCGCCCGTGCCCGCCATACGTATTCCGGTAAAAATAGTCGGGATTGAGGCGGGCAAAATGACGCTGCAGAACAGTTTGAACGAGCCGAGATTCATCGAGCGCGCCGATTTGATGAGCAGCGGATCGACATCCCGCACGGCCGAAATCGTATTGAGCAGCACCGGCCAGAAGCAGGCGAAGGTGACGATGGCGACTTTGGACACTTCGCCGATTCCCAGGATCAGGATGAATACCGGAAGCAAGGCCAGCGCCGCCGTGTTGCGGAACAGCTCCAGAAACGGCTGCAGCAAATCGCGCGCGAGCGGATACCAGCCCACCAGCAGGCCCAGCGGGATGGCGGTAAGCAGCGCCAGCGAAAAGCCGAAGACGGAACGAAAGATGCTCGATTCAAAGTGATACCACAGCTCGCCCGACACCATCATGTTCCACCAGGCTTGCATGACGTCGGAGAACGGCGGCAGAAACAGCCGGTCCACCAGGTTGATGCGGGAGGAGAACTCCCACAGCAGGAGGAACAGGACGATGACGATCGACTTTTTCAACGCGCCCAGCAGGGAAAATCGGTTCCACCCGAGCCTGGAGGGGATGGTGACGGGTTTGCCGATGCTCTCGGTTTTCTGAATGGATGCCATGGTTTCCTCCACTCCTTCGCGTTCAGATGTAAGCTCCCCGGTATTCCGGTTCGTGGAGCAAATTCCAAACCTCCGAACGCGCCTTGAGATATTCGGGATGGGCGTTGATGTCCGTTTCGAACAGGCGGTTTTTCAACGGAACCTCGACGATCTTTCTCACGGTGCCGGGATGGGGAGTCAGGACGACCACCCGCTGCCCGAGAAACACGGCTTCATCGATGCTGTGCGTAATGAAGATGACGGTCTTCCGCGTCTTCTCCCAAATCCGCAGCAGCTCGGCCTGCAAGGTCTCCCGGGTCTGCGCATCCAGTGCCGCGAACGGTTCATCCATCAGCAGCACATCCGGATTGCAGGCCAGGCTTCTCGCAATGGCGACGCGCTGCTTCATTCCGCCGGACAACTCGTGCGGGTAGTGGTTCACGAAGTCCTTGAGGCCCACCAGCTCCATGTAGTACTCCGCCCGTTCTTTGCGCTCTTTCTTCGGAACGCCCTGGGCTTCCAGGCCGAATTCCACGTTTCCCCTCGCGGTCTTCCACGGGAACAGCGCATACTGCTGGAACACGATGCCGCGGTCCAGACCGGGTCCCTTGATCTCCCGCCCGTCAATCAGGATGCGCCCTTTCGTGGGCTTGCTGAGCCCGAGCAGCAGATCGAGCAGGGTGGACTTGCCGCAGCCGCTGGGGCCGACCAGGGTGAGGAACTCCCCGGACTTAACGGCAAAATCGATGTCCCGCAGCGCGGTGAAGGTCCGGGTTCCGCCGTTTCGTCCGGCGTCCCGGATTTCGAACGTCTTGGTCACGCTCTCCAATCGGATTTTCTCCATCTCCAACTCCTTTGCACCCGTCATGATGAAACAACAAAGAGGCATAAACGCTCGATAGGAAAGAATCCTGCGATTCGCTTCATATCAAGCATTATGCCTCTATTCGCATAGTGGGCTGTTCGGATGAACAACAGCTTGGCCGCCGGCAGGCCTGAGGTTATGGAATTCCAAGATCACCCCATCAGGGTGAGTGAGCCCAATATAAACCAACCATTCACATGTGTCAAGTGTGATTTTTCACCCGGGCCGGGGGACCGGGTTGGCCGCGGCGTCGAAAGTTTTGTTGAGTTTTGTTGATGTCCCCGGCTTTATACCGCTTCATACAGGTTCCCGCAAAATTGCTCCAATATCCTTCTGTCGGCAGGATCGACACCGTAAATCTCATAGATCAACGCGTCGATCTCGCACTGCAGCGGACGATAATCGAACTGCGGGTTTGCTTTTTTGGACGCGACGATGGTCCGGGCAATGTCCGCGATTCGGGTCTTGAGTTCCGGAGCCGGCTCGATGTACGGGATTCTTTTGATATAACCGGCTGTCACCATGTTCGTCCGGTTGAACACGGCGCGGATGATATATTTGGCCAGCGTGCTGTTCAGCAGGGCCAGCACATAGAACAGGTGCTCCCGGTCATCGGAGAAGAAGTTGGCGTTGACGCCGAAGAGGCAGCCGGCGGGCATGTAGGAGGCCGAGAACTCCACGCCCATCGAGGAGCAGGTGATGCCTTCCTTGAAATAATGCTGCGCGTTCCGCGTCATGAAGTCTTTGTACTGGCGGCCGGGGGTTTCCCAGTCCCGGTGGATGCGGTACGGCGTTTCGTAGAACCAGGCGTCCTTGGTCCCGCCGTTCTTGTAGAAAGGCACCCAATCCGGGTCTTCCTCCGCGATCCCGGATGGCTTCCGGAGGAACTTCGCGTCGTTTCCGGTCGAAATCCCGGTCCCGCCGTCGACGACATGCCCGAGCTTAAGCGGCGTTTTCAAAATGATGTCGATGATCGGCACCGGCACATTGATGAAAAAGTTGTGCTTCTCCATTCGTTCGAAGTACCGCTGCTCCAGCTTCTGGACCTTGTCCTGCGGCGGATGGAAATAGTCGTCTTCCTCCTGCAGGCGGTCGATCAAGGTCATCACGTGGGCGCTTCGTTTTTCCCGATTTTCCGGTCCCGTGCATTTCGTCAGCGTGATGATGGCCGTGCGGACATCGGCGTCGGTGTGATGGAACAGTTTCCGCGGGGCCAGCACAATCTCATCGATCAGGCAATGGTCGAGGATGAACCTTCGAAAATCCTGATAATAGACGTTCGTCAGAAAAGAGTCCTGCACGATGAAACAAAGCGTGCCGCCTTCTTTCAGGTTCGACAGGGCATGATGGACGAACATGGCATACAGATTCCGGATGCCGATCTCCCCGAATTGCCGCTCCAGTCTCGCCTTGTTTTCTTTGATATACCGGCTTTCCCGTTTCGATTTGTAGGGCGGGTTGCCGATGATGGCGTCGAATTCCCCGCCCTGCACGGTCAGGAAGTCCTGGTGCCGGATGTTCGGGATATGGGCGTTCGCCTGCACCGCATCGGGATCAATGTCGAAGGCATGGATGAACGCGGGGTTTACGCCGCTCGCCATCAATCGTTCCACGAAAACTCCGTCGCCGACCGCGGGATCGAGAATTTTCGGCGATTTGAGGTGCCGGATTTTTTCGATGACCTTCCGCACCATGTAATCGACGGTCCGCAAGGGTGTCGAATATTGTCCCAATGCTCTTTTGGCGGTCAGCATGCGCGTGCTCCTCATGAATTCTTTCCATCTATTATACCTGATCGAAATGTCGGGCGCGGGGGATATTCGGCAGGCGCCGGCTGTTGTATAATTAATGTATAAGTAAAAAAATGTCAATTCCATTCTGCAGTCCGCAAGAGGTGAGGGATATGAGCGAGGAGATGTCCATCTTGCCGGTTCAATCCTTCTACTCGCTCGATGACGGCGTCGTGGAAGCGACGGTGCTTCATCAAGAGCCATTGATCGTTAGGTTCGAACGGCTGCTCTCGGACGACGAATGCCGGCAGTTGATCGAGACGGCCGCTCCCCGTCTGAAAGAATCGAAGCTCGTGAACAAGGTGGTCAGCGACATCCGCACGAGCCGCGGGATGTTTTTCGAGGAAGGGGAGAGCCCGTTCATTCACCGCATCGAAAGGCGCATCGCGCAGCTCATGAATGTGCCGATCGAACATGCGGAAGGGCTGCAGGTCCTTCACTACGGCCCCGGCCAGGAATACAAGGCGCACCATGACTTCTTCACCCCGGGCAGCCCGGCCGCCCGGAACAACCGGATCAGCACGCTGATCGTCTATCTGAACGATGTGGAGGAGGGCGGAGAGACGGTCTTTCCGTTGCTCGGGATCGCGATGAAGCCGAAGCGGGGGGCCGCGCTGTACTTCGAATATTTCTATCGCAACCAGGCCCTCAACGACCTGACCCTGCACAGCAGCGTTCCCGTTGTCCGCGGCGAAAAATGGGTCGCCACGCAATGGATGCGCCGGCAGCGCATCCGACAGTACGGTCTCATATCGAGTTGATGGGCAGTTGTGAAGATGCGAATCCACTACTGGATGCGGTGGTGGATTTTTTTGTTGCAGATGTTGACAGGACACCAAATGGTGTCCAATTAAACCGGATATGAGGTGCGGCCTTCCGGATTCATGGAAAACTACGCCGGCCCCGGGTTCGGGGTGCAGAACGGAACGTTGGCGGAGGCGATCAACCCGGATGTGCCCGTCAAGCTCATCGCGGTGGACGATATCGGAGCCTTCGTCCGGCTGGCGTTCAACGATCCCGAAACCTTCTTGGGCAAGACGCTTGAAATCGCCGGCGATGCGCTGACCCCGACGCAGATCGCCGAAGCCATTGCCCGCGCAACCGGCCGTTCCGTCCGATACGTCCATATTCCGATCAATGCCGTGCGCCGGCAGAACGAGATTTTGGCCCGGATCTACGAATGGCTCAATGGAGAAGCCTGCGAAGTGGATTTCCCGGCAATGCGCAGTCTGCATCCCGGTCTGATGAATTTCGACACCTGGCTTGAGAGAAGAGGAAAAGCGCTGTTCGAAGCCCTGTTCCGTTCCGCGTGACAGGGCTTGTCCCCTTCATCGCCCCGTCAATCCGACGCGCTCCGCAATTTGAGCGTCTCCTGCCGGAAGATGTCGATGCAGCTCCGCATGAAGTCTTCCAGAAGCGCAAGCTGCTCGTCGTCGTATTTGGCGAACAGCTTCCCCATGACCTCTCCGAACGATTGGAACAAGGGCGCAAGTTCGGACGACACCTTGTCCGCATTGAGCTTGATGATCACTTTGCGCCGGTCGTGCGCATCGCGGTCGCGGTAGACATAATGGCGCTTCTCCAGCCGGTCCACGACCGTCGTGACCATTCCGGTGGACAGTCCCGTGATTTCGGCGATTTTCCCCGCTGTCACGCCGTCCCCGATGATGCCCAGCACTTTGTAATCCGTCAGATTCAGCCCCACTTTGTCGGCCAGACTCTGGTGAAACATGATGAGCGCCAGGCTGAATTGCTGACCCAATGATGAATTGGCGCTTGACAAACAGACCACCCCGCTTTAATATCTCGAATATAGAGATACTTTAAAACAGAGGTATTTGAAAATTGACATGCACGATTTTTGAGTTAGTTTTCTGCCACCATTATAACACCATTGATGAACAGGAGGGACAGGTTTGTTTCTGACGGAAGCGTTGCATACGCTGGCTGCGTCGTACGCTTTTTATTTCTCAACCGCACTCGGTTTGTTCCTTTCGCTGCCCATTGCCGCCGCACGCACGTATCAAGCGCTGTATCAGGGCAGGTTGGGAAGGCCGGCGTGGATTTCGGCGGAAGTTTTGACGGAGTCGTTGAGAGTCGTGCAGTATGTGTTGTTTATCGCGCATGGCGCACACGCGCCGCTCCGATCGTTGTTTTCGGGAGCGTTCTGGAAGGGGGTGTTTGCCGGCATCCGTCAGTTGGAAGCCGTGCCGTTTTTGTGGGATCTGTTCGGCTATGCGGTCGTCTTCGGCATCTACAATGCTGTCCTGCTCGCGATCTTGAGGCCGGCCAACGTGCGGAAGATGATGGTCAAAGCCGGAATCAGACGGTTTGAAGTTGCGGCCGTCCGCAACGCCGTGTTGCTCGCATTCAAGAATCTGTTTCTGATTCCCGTCAGCGTAATCTATCTGTTCGATATTTTGAACATCCTTTGAAGGAGGAGACGAAGGTGCCCAAGGCAAGTCCGTTTGTCGCGGTGGACGATTGCAAGGAAGCGCTGGAACGTTACCGTGCCGCATTCGGCGGCGAGGTCCGGGTTCTCATGGAGCAGGCGGGGCGTGTCATGCAAGCCGAGCTGCATCTGGGAGACACCATGATTCACCTTGCCGATGCCGTCATGGCGAAGCCGGCAGTCAGGGGAGATCAGGTGAAGGTCATGGTCGAATTCGACAGCGAGGAAGCGCTGCGGCGGGCGTATGAGAGCTTGAGCGCTGACGGACAAGTGCTCGTTCCGGCGCATGACACGAATTTCGGGGCCGTGCTGGCAAGCGTAACGGATTGGAGCGGGACGGGATGGATCCTGAAATATGTACGGACTTAAAGGCCGCTGGAGGGAATGGTTCACAGAAGGAGCCGGTCTGTTCCTCTGGACCGCCGCCTTTTTTTACACGCATGCCGGGTTCGTTGTCCTCTCGCTTGTTCCCGCGTCGTTCCGCGCCGTCCAGATGTGGCGCGAGCTGAATACGCCCATGTGGATGGAAATCGTCGTGGAGTTGTCCCGTGTCGTCCTGCTCGCGCTGATTCTCGCCCGTCTGGAGAAGCTGCCGGTTCGTCTGCTGCTGCGCAAGGCGTTCTGGAACGATTTCCGGACACGGTGTGCCGCATATCTCGGCCGCAATTGGCCCCATGTCCTGCTCGCGCAGATTGCGGGATTTCTTCTTCTCGTGTACGGCCTGATGAACGGACTGATTGCCGTCATCGTGAACGAGGGAACGGTTCGGATGGCCGCGGAAATGGCGGGTTTCGGGCATGACAAGCGCGAAGCGGCGTCCAACGCGATGGTGTATTTCCTGAAGAACATGAGCGTCATTCCGATGACCATGGTGTATCTTGCGCGCATGATCGGATTCGGAGATGAACGGGTGAACGCATGAAACCGATTGGCCTTCTGCGTCGGCAGGAGGTCGTTTTTTTGTGCGCCTATTGACGGCAGTAGCTACTCAATGTTATTGTATAGCAGTACTCAATAATGTTGATTACCAACGTCGCAGAGTAGTTTGAAGAAGGTGGTCGTCCTGGACAATCTGAGCGAAATGCTGAAAGGCGTGCTGGAAGGGATCGTGCTGGAGATCATCAGCCGCGGCGAAATCTACGGTTATGAAATTACCCGCAGGCTGCACGCCATGGGATTTGAGGGGCTCGCGGAAGCGACGGTGTACGCCTTGCTGCTGCGGCTTGAGAAGAACAAGCTGGTTCACGTCACCAAAAGGCCTTCGGAGATCGGTCCTCCGCGCAAGTTCTACACGCTCAACGAGCGGGGGATGGAAGAGCTCGAGCAATTTTGGACGCGATGGGATTTTCTGAGCGGGCGCATGGAAATGTTGAGAAATCAAGGAGGTAAGCCGTCGTGAGCTTAAGCCGTGAAACGATGGACAAAATCCGGAAATTTGCGAAGGAGCAGTCCCGATATTATCTGGAAGACGCCGAGATGACCTACATGGAGAAGATGCGGCGCAAAAGCGCCCAGACCCGGGACCGCATCATGAAGAAGCTGGCGAAATTCAAAAACCGCTCGGAGACGGCGCTGGAAGCGCAGAACGATATGATCCTCTACATGAGCGATTACATGAACGATCTGATCGCGCAAGGGTATTCCGAGCAGGAAGCGTTCGAACGCGCCCGGCAAGATCTGCAGTTTCGCAGCGACTCCGACAAGTCCGCCGATTTGAAGGAACGGTTCACGGAGTACTATGAAAACTTCGATCCCGCCGCGTCCGAAGCGATCGGTCTGTTTTATGCGGGGTTTCTTTTCTTCGGGGTGGCGATCGGCGGGCTCGCGGGATTGATCGCCGGCGGCGGCAAGGATGCGTTTCTCTCGGGAGGCTGGATCGATACGCTGGTCGGCGTCCTGGTCGGGGGCGTCATCGGTCTCGGATTCGGGATGATCAGCAACGCGGTTGTGGCGTTGAAGAACCGACAATAAAGCGGGAGGGAATGAGATGACCCCTGCCATTGAAGTCAGCGCGTTGAGAAAAAGCTTCACGGTCAAATCCGGGGGCAGGAGGACCACGGTGGAAGCGGTGCGCGGTGTCTCGTTCCGGGTCGGCCGCGTGATCCACCGCACGGATGTGCTGTTCCTCGACGAAGCGGACGCCCTGAGCGACCGGCTCGCCATCATGGATCACGGACGCATCGTGGCGGAGGGTGATCATCATTCCGATCTCGTTCGGGCCGAGATGGCTGCAGGTGCTGGCGCATTTGAACCCGCTGTACTATGTGGTGGAAGCCTCCCGCCTGCTGGCGGGCGGCGTCATATGGGACGGGAAAGTGCTCCTTGCCTTCGCCGTCATCGGCTCGCTGCTGGCAATCACGTTGGTCTGGGCGACGAATGTTTACAAGAAGGCCGTCGCATAAGGCGGTTGCGGTTGTTTCCCGGGCATAAATTCGATATAATGAACGTAGCATAAAAGAACCGCGGGTGTTGCCGCACCCACGGTCCTGTACAGCGTCCGCTTCAAGAGCGGTCGGCTGCGGGGTTGGGTCAAATAGACCGCATCCCTTGTCCGAAGGGCGGTCTATTTGCGTTCATGGGACATTATCAGTACGACGAGTGTCGCAAATGCGATCATGAGCGACAGTGCCTGATACACGTCCACGGGCATCACCTCCTTGCCGGAGGCTAGCCGACCGCCCTTGCCGTCACCATTAGAATTGCGATCGTATGTTCTCGTTTTCCGGTTCTCAATTGCCGGTGATCGGGCTGATGGCCGCGTGCGAGAATGTGGGTTGTTTCCCGGGCATAAGCTCGATATAATGAACGTAACATAAAAGAACCGCGGGTGTTGCCGCACCCACGGTCCTGTACAGCGTCCGCTTCAAGAGCGGTCGGCTGCTGGTGTTGCGAAAAGCAGACCTCCCCGCGTACCAGGTCAAGGGAGGTCTACTTCTTTTTGTGCGACATAATAAACGCTACCAACGACCCGAACGAGATCATCAGTGCCAGCGCGATTGATCATATGTTCCTATTCAATCCTGGACGCACTCGGACTTCCAGCCGCAAGCGAAAACGAGAACGTGGTCGCCGCATTTTCCTCGCTTCTGACGCGGATCTCGCTGCCGTGCCGCCGGATGATCGACTGCGCGATCGAGAGGCCCAGCCCGAAGCTTCCGTCCTGATGCGCGCGGGAGCGGTCGGCGCGGAAGAAGCGGTCGAATACCCGCGGAAGATCTTCCTTCGCAATTCCCGGCCCGCTGTTCGTGATGGAGAACACGATGCGCCGGCCGCTGCGGGCAAGCGACAGCGCGATCCAACCGTCCGGATTCGCATACTTGATGGCGTTGTCGAGCAGGATTGCCGCCACCTGGCTGATGCCGTCCGGGTCGCCGGATGCGATCAGGTCCGGCTCGACCGACCGGGTGACGGAGAGGCCTTTGCCCGCCGCCGCCGCTTCCATGGATCGGGCAACACGGTCGACGACCTGACTGATATTGAACCGCACAGGGTTCGGCCCCGCGCGTTCGTCGTCGGTCCTGGCGAGGATCAGCAGATCCTGGACAAGCCTCGCCATCCGGTCCGCGCCGGCGCGGATATATTCGACCCACTTCATCTGGTTCTGAATCGTGTCTTCCCGGCTTGCGGCAAGGGCGTCGCAGTTCGCGCGGATGATGGAAAGCGGCGTTTTCAGTTCGTGGGAGGCGTCGGCCACGAACTGCTTCTGTTTTTCCCACGCTTCCCGGATCGGCCGGATCGCCCGGTTGGCGAAATACAGGCTGACGGCGGCAATCACCACCAGCGTCCCGATGCCGACGAGCAGCAGCGTCGCAAGCAGTCGGGCAAGCGTGCCATTCATCTCCGTCACATCGAGGAACAGGATGTTGTAATTGTGCTGTTCCACGGCAAGCGGCACGTCGTCTTCTCCGACGACCTGAACGCGGATGGGCGAGACGGCGTAACGCCACTCCCGGTTGTCCGCTGTGACCACTTTGTCCGTGTCCCGATTGTTCCAGGCGATCGCCGCGAGTTCCCGATACACATCCTCCGGCAGATTGACGGCCGATTCGATTCGGACGATCCTTCCGTCTTCATCCACCTCGACTTGAAAAGTCCCCGCGCCATTCGCAACCACGTTCCTGACCGCGGACTGAACGCCGCCCTGCTCCTCCGGCCGGCCGGCCATGCTTTCGGCGGAGGCGACACGCATCTGCGCTTCGGGCCGAGCCCGAAGGCGTTCCCGGATATCCGCCTGCAGATTGCTGTAAGTAATGAAGTACACGAATCCGAAGGCCAGGATGATGACGCCTGACGTGACGGACAAGTTGAGCAGTAGAAACTTGTTGCGCAATTTCGTGAACACACCATCACCCCCGCGGCTTCAGCACGTATCCCGCGCTCCGCACCGTTTGAATGACCGCCGTCGATCCGAGCTGGCCGATTTTTTTGCGCAGGAAGGACATGTACATCTCGACGCGGTTCTCGTCCGCATCCGTATCATAGCCCCACACTTTCTCGATCAGCATGTCTTTGGACGTGACGAGGTTTTTCCGCCGCATGAGCCACTCCAGAAGCTGCGACTCCTTCGGGGGAAGCCGGATCTCGGCGCTCCCGCAACGCAGCGTATAGGCGAGCGGGTCCAGCGTGAGATCGCCGCAGGTCAGCAGCCCGTCCTTGTGGTAATGCGCCGTTCGGCGGCCGAGCGCCCGCAGGCGCGCGAGCAGTTCTTCCGTCTGGAAAGGCTTCGCCAGGTAGTCGTCCGCCCCGGCGTCGAGTCCTTGCACCCTGTCCCCGGTTTCGCCTCTCGCGGTGAGCAGCATGACCGGCGCCGCGATCTCGTTTTCACGCAACTGTCTGAGCACTTGAAGGCCGTCCATCTTGGGCAGCATGATGTCCAGCACGATCATGTCGTAAATGCCCGAAAGGCCGTTGTGCAGTCCGTCCTCCCCGTCAAAAGACAAATCAACCGCGTACCCGTTCTTCCGCAGCACCTGGCCGACCGCTTCCGCCAACGCAACCTCGTCTTCGACCAGCAATATCCGCATCCCGCCATCCCCCGCTGTTCACCAGAACTCTATCGGCTCATTATAAATCGCAAACCTTTAGATAACCTTAACCAGCCGAATGAAAAAAGCAGCCCAACGCTGTGAGCTGCTTTCTCTGTGCCGGATGCGGTTTTTCTCGCGGCGGTTATCGGATCTCGTCTTTCATCGCCTGATACATTTTCTCCGTGTATGCGTCGATTTCGTCCCGGGACATGCGCAGACGGGCGGCGGAAGTTCCGTAACCGATCTCCGTCTTGCCCTCCGCCAGCGCTTCGAAAATGCCGTCCGCGAAGGCATCCAGCGGTTCTCCGTGCGCATGCAGTCCCGTCCCGCCCAGATCGGTATTGACCGCAGGAGGCGCCACTTCGATCACTTCGACGGCCGTTTCGGAAAGCTGGTGCCGCAGGCTTACGGTGAAGGAATGCAGCGCCGCCTTCGTCGCCGAATAGATCGGGGCGATCGCCAATGGCGTAAAAGCGAGGCCGGAGGTGACGTTGATGATCGCCGCCGTCTCCTTGGCCGCGAAATAGGGGGCGAACAGCATGGCCAGATGGCAGGGCGCTTCGAGATTCGTCGTAATTTCTTTGCGGTAATCGTCCCAATGGTTTCGCGCATCCGCTTTGAGCACATTGTAGCGCATCTGAATGCCGGCGTTGTTCACCAGCACGTTCACGTCCGGATGGGTGGCGGTCACCCAATCGAACAGCGCCGTCCGCTCGGATGCCGCATCCAGATCGCACACGCGCGTTACAAGACCGGGGATTTTCTCTCTCGCCTGCTGCAGAACATGTTCCCGCCGGCCGCAAATGATGACGCGATTGCCCGATTTTGCGAACCTTTCCGCGAACGCCAGGCCGATGCCGGAGCCTCCGCCGGTGATCAGGATCGTATTTCCAGAGAGCCTCACGTGGTTTTCTCCTCCAATTGTTTGAGATAGCGGTCGATTTTCTCATCAATGGCGGGCAGGTATCCGGTCAACATCGCAATTTCTTGCAGCACCTTCTGTTTATGTTTCCGCATCATGTCGAGCCGTAGTTCGAGCGTGGCTTCTCCTTCCACGATCCACGCCATGTACTGGCGGATGCTGCTGATCGGCATGTGCGTGTTCTTCAGGCAAATGACCGTTTGCAGGAGCGCCATCTGCGTCTCCGAGAACATGCGCCTGCCCGCCTCATCCCGCTCGATCAGCGGCAGCAAACCTTTCTTGTCGTAATAGCGCAGGGTCGTTTCCGGAATGTTGCACAGGGCTGCCGCTTCGCTGATGGAATAATACTTCATTCGGAGGCCTCCAAATCGGCGGTTGGTTGTCGACACGACCATCATAAAGGTTAAACCATGGTCCAAGTCAACAGCACCGAACAGTTAAAGGTTGGCTAAAGGTTCGCGTTTTATGATTGGTCGTGCAGGACAGCGCTGACTGCGAAAAAAACCAAAACGGAGGGACCGCGAAAATGAAATTCAAGAACATGAGCACGCTGATCGCATGCGGGGCGCTTGTCGCCGCCATCGGCGCTGTGTCCGTATCCGCATCCAGCCCGTTCACGACGCTGCAGGTCAAAGTCGAAGACGGCGTGAAGCAATACTCCACGGACGACGGCAGGACGTGGAGCACCGATGCGCCGGAAGGCGTGACGGAAACGACGGACGAAAGCGGCAAGGTGACCATCACGAGAGGAAACGCGCCCGCGGACGGGGAAGCGGACGGCCGGAAGTTCTACACCTCGCAACATGGCGTTGACGAAGGCGCGCAAGAGAGCGTGATCGACGGCGAGGCAGGCCAAGCCGGCCTGATGATCAAGGTGGAGGACGGTGTGAAGCTGTATTCCACGGACGACGGCAGGACGTGGAGCACCGATGCACCTCAAGGCTACAGCGAGCAGGACGGCGTATCGACTTATTCCTTCGGGAATCCGTCTGACGAAGGCGGGAAGTATCTGACCCGAATGGAGGATGGCGTGAAACGGCACTCCGCGGACGGCGGCAAGACGTGGAGCGAGCAGCCGGTCCGGTAAGACAGCCGAATGAAAGGTCCGCAGCGCGGATGCGACGCATTGCTCCGCACTGCGGATCTCTTGTTGTTGCCGGCAGGAGTTACTTTGATCATCGAACTTTTTTTGTGGTACAATGCTGTCATGAAACGTGAAGAGAACAAATCCCGATGCCCGATCAATTTCACCATGGAGATTTTCGGCGACACCTGGTCCATGCTCATCGTGCGCGACATGGCGGCGTTGGGCAAGCAGACCTTCGGCGAATTTCTGAAATCGGCGGAGCGCATCGGACCGAGCGTTCTGGCGGATCGGCTCGTCCATTTGGAAAGGAAGGGAATCATCAGCAAGAAGACGAGCGAGACCGACAGGCGGAAGGTGATTTATTCCCTGACGGAGAAAGGGCTCGATGTCCTCCCGATGTTGTACGAAATCGCGGTGTTCGGCTCCAGGCACAGTCCGGACCCGGACGCCCCCGACGCATGGTTCAAGTCGCTGGAGTTCGACAGGGAACTGGTGCTCCGCCTGTGGCGGGAAGCCGTTGCGTCCGGCAGCTCATTCTTCCACGGGCCGAATAGTGTCGTAAGCAAACTGGGGTTGTAGCCCCGGTTTTTTTTGTTTTTTTGTTTCGTGAATTTCAGTTTGATTATCATAGTGAAATCTGCTAATATCACTATCATAATCATAGTAAAAGGAGGGATAGCCTCGTGAGCCTTTACATGCCCAAGATTTCGCCTCAGCTCGTCTACAACGACCAGGCCGAAGAAGCCGCGCGGTTCTACGTATCCGTTTTCCGGAACTCCGCGATCATGAACTTCACGTACTACCCGGACAATGCGGGAACGTTCGCCGGCATGGTGTGAACCGTCAGTTTTCATCTGGACGGCCAGAAGATGATCGCCGTGAACGGCGGACCGTCGTTCTCGTTCAGCGACGGGATATCGCTGTATGTCAGTTGCGAGACGCAGTACGAAATCGATGAACTGTGGGAGAAGCTGTCCGAAGGCGGAATCAAGGAACGCTGCGGCTGGCTGAGGGACAAGTTCGGCGTATATTGACAGATCACGCCGGCGATTGCGTGGGAGATGGTGAACGACCCCGACCCCGTAAAAGCGCAGCGGGCCATGGACGCCATCGACGGCATGACGAAGATGGATATCGAGACGTTGAGAAGGGCCTATGAAGGATCGTAATCCGTGAGACCGAACGAGGGAGGAACTTGCCTGATGGGTGAAATCATCGTCACCATGCAGATGTCGCTGGACGGCATTGTCTCCGATCCGGACCGGTGGATGACGCTCAGCGATGAAATATTGGAGGATCACCTGACCTGCTACCGGAAGGTGGACGCGGTGGTCTTCGGAGGCAGCACGTACGAGGGACTTGCACAATATTGGCCCGAGGCGGAAATCTCCTCGGAGTCCCCGGTTGAACGCGCCCTCGCCAAGCAGTTGAACGACCTTCCCAAATACGTGTTCACCCGCTCGGAAATGGACCTCGCCTGGCGGAATTCGAAAGCCGTCACCGTCACCGATGACGAATCGTTCATTCGCGAGCTGAGCGGGTTGAAGCGCGGCACGGGAAGAATCTCCGTGGAAGGCGGGCTCAAGACGTGGCATCGATGCATCCGGCACGGGCTTTTCGATACGCTGTGGCTGCTGGTTCATCCCGTGATCGCCGCCGAAGGCGACCGGCTCTTCACATCCGCCCGCGAGCAGCAGGCCTTGAAACCGGTTGACTGCAAAACCTATCGGCACGGCGTGGTCGGCCTGCGCTACCAGAGAGAATGACAGGGAAAAGAGCCGGGCATGCGACCGGCTCCGTTACTCGTCGACCGTCTCGACGAAATGTTTGAGATTGGCCATCTTCTCGTCCCAGTATTGCTCGAAGAAGGCCAGCCACCGCTTCAATTCGACCAGGGGGTCGGGCCGCAGCCTGTACCGCGTCTCACGCCCGACCCGCCGGCTGCGGACAAGTCCCGCATCCGACAGCACATGCAGATGCTTGTTCACGGCCGTGCGCGTGATCGGGAAGCGTCCCGCAATCTCGGCGATCGCCATCTCCCTGTCCGCCAGCAGGATCAGCATGCTTCTGCGGGTAGGGTCCGCAATGGCGTGGAAGACGTCATGCTTGGCAGCGGGATGGGCCAATTCAAGCCATCCTTCCGATATGGGCGGGGAGATCTGCCTTGACGATCTTCTCCCATCCGCCGTCCATGATGCCGCGCACGACGGGGTGCGGCTGGCCGAACTCGGTCACCTTCCCGGGGTCCCATCCGGAATGAATGAGGGTGAATTCGGTCTTGCCGTCCTCCAGCATGATGTGCCAGTCTTTCCCCCAGTCAAAACCGACGCGCCGGGGAGGGTCCACCTCCGTCACCTTGCATGGAGAATCCCCGAAATGTCCGGTGTGAAGCACGAACTCATGGCCCACCACGGGCTCGAACGTATTGTCCATCCACCATCCGGCAATTCCTTTCGATGTGGCGACCGCTTTCCATACTTTCTCGATCGGCGCGTCCAGCACAACAACCTTCCGGATTTCAGGCAGCGTTGTCTGTGCTTCCATGGATCCCAACTACCTCCGCCTCTAATATAACACCTTAAGGTGTTACGTTCATTATAACACCAAAAGGTGTTATGTCAAGAGGAATCCGAAATGCCCGCCGGTTTCCTGCATTGCATATTTTTGCGCCCGACGGCGAAACCTGATATGTGAAAATCATTCCATGCACAAGGTGCGGCCATGAACATCGAACCGACCTACAAAATCACGGATCTCCCCATATCGCAGGACGTCGGGGAGAACATCCGGCATCTGAAAGACATTTTCAAAAATTGCGCAGACATCGTGTACGAGCACATCGCCGCCGGTCCGGACATGTGCTGCTCGGCATGGATTGTGTATTGTGAAACCCTTGCCGGCCAACAGAGCTCGTCCGACATCCTGTCCGTGCTGCAGAAGTTGGAGATGCACCGGAGGGGCAACGGGGAGATGATCACTTCGGAGAGGATCCGGGAATGGTTTGAATTTCATGGCACGATCGACCGTTCCTGCTTCATTCATGACTCCCTGGATGCGATCGTCCGCATGGTGCTGCAGGGGCATGTCGTCTTTTTCATGGAACATTGGGACCGCGCCGTCAGTTTCGACGGGCTGAAGCTGGAAACCCGGGGCGTGGACGAGCCCTCCGCCGAACGGGCGGCGATCGGACCGCGGGAAGGCACGGTCGAGAAACTGTCCTTGAACGTCGGCTTGCTGCGGCTGCGGCTGCAGACGCCGGATTTCAAGATCGTCAAGATTCCCGGTGCCGGCCGGAAGACGGGGAAAGAGGTCGTGTACGGCTATCTGGACGGCGTTGTTTCGCCCACGGTTCTTGAGCAATTTGAACAACGCATCGCCAAGGTGAAAGACTACGAGCTGATCGATACGACCATGGTGGAGAAGCTGATTCAGGATTCCGCCTGGTCCCCTTTCCCGCAATGCCGTTACACGGAGCGGACCGACGCGGCCACCCTGGCCCTGCTCGAGGGGAAAATCATCGTCATGACGCAAGGGTCGGGCGTGGTGCTGATCTGCCCTGCGCTGTTTGTCGAATTTCTGCAATCCTTCGAGGACTACTATCACCGCAGGGGCTTTACCTTTTTGATCCGAATACTGCGGATTGCGGCGTTTCTTATCGCGCTGTTCATGCCCAGCATTTATGTCGCGCTGACAACCTTTCATTCCGAGCTGATCCCGACCGTGCTTCTGCTCGCCATTACGAACACGCGGGAGGGCATTCCGTTTCCGGCCGTCATCGAGATCATCATCATGGAGTTTTTCTTAGAACTCTTGAGGGAAGCGGGCATACGCCTGCCGCAGGCCGTCGGTTCCGCCGTCAGCATCGTGGGGGCGCTGATCATCGGCCAGGCGGCCATCGATTCGGGCATCGCTTCCCCGATGATGATCGTCGTTGTCGCGCTGACGGGCATCGCTTCCTTCTCCATCCCGCAGTACAATTTCGCCATCGCGCTGCGGCTCTTGAAAATTCCGTTTATTTTGCTAGCGGCATCGCTGGGGGGGTTCGGGCTCATGATCGGCATTCTGCTGCTGCTGATGCACCTGTGTTCGCTCCGTTCGCTCGGAGAGCCGTACTTTGATCCGGTCGGACCGTTCCGCCCGCGCAAGTTCGGCTTGTTGTTCAAAGCCGCGGACCTCAACAAATCGGGGCAGGATGCGGCATGAAGGCGTGGGGCTCTCTTATTGCATGGGCCGGCATCATGCTGCTGCTCACCGGATGCTGGAGCCAGATGGAGCTGACCGAACGGGCCTTTGTCCTGGCCCTTGCCATTGACAAAGGAGACAAGGACGTCCTTCATATGACGTCCCAGATCTACAGACCGGCCAGCCAATTCGGCGCGCCTTCCAACCAGAGCCAGGCTTCGGCCTTTGTCAATATTACGCTGGACGGCTCGAGCGTGTCGGAGATCGTACGCGATACCAAGACCGTGTCCGGCCGGCACTCCCAATTCAGCCATATCCAGATCATTCTGATCAGCGAAGAGGTCGCGCGGGAGAGGCTGAGCAGCATTCTCGATTTTTTCTTTCGCGATCCGGAAATTCGCCTCGGCACACCCATCATGATCACCAAAGGGAAAGCGCGGGATTACTTGACCGGCCGACCCATGATCGAGAATACGGTCGGCAGCCAGGTGTTCAAACAGTTGGATTTCTCGCACTACCTTGCGGGGAGAACCATCAATACCACCATTCTGGATCTGGCGTTCCAGCTCAAAAGCGAGTCCGAAAGCGCCATGCTCCCCGTCATCGTGACCGAACCGAAATACAAGCAAGACGTCGTGCAGGGCATTGTGCTGGCGAAGCCGGACAAGATGGTCGGAAGGATCGCACCGGACAAAGCGGCGTATTTGTTGCTGCTGGCCAATGAGTACCATTATGGCATTCTGGATATTCCGTGCGGCCGGGAAAGCAAACTGTCGGAAACCCTTGAAGTTGTGCAGGCGAATTCGAAGATCACGCCGATGCTCCGGGGCGATACGGTGTCCGCCCGGATCGATGTGAACATCAAGGCTTCGATCGGGGAACTGGTCTGCACCACGATCCGGAACATGGCGGACGAAGACCGGTACGCGAAGAAAATCGAGCAACATTTCAAAGAACAAATGGAATCCGTCGTAAGCACGATACAGAAGAAAAAAACGGACGTGCTCGGCATCGGACACAAACTCTATCTGCGCCATCCTTCCCGGTGGAAAAAATTGAAGCCGGAATGGCCGGAACGTTATGCCCGCATGCCGATCGAGATTAACGTCAAGGTGGACATCATGAATTCGAAGATGATGAATCCCAGACCATTCTCCCGCATCGGGGAGGACTGAACCGATTGGGGGTGCAAATCCATGATGGAGCGCATGCTCGTCCTGCTCCTTACGGGCGTTGCCTTGTTCGCCGTAAACGCATCGCGCGTCAGACGCTCCGGCCGGCGCGAAAGATGGATTCTGGCATCGTTCGGCGTGCCGGCCCTTTATCTGGCTGTGATGTACCTTACGGACAGCGACTGGCCCAACCTGCATGATCTGGCCAACCAGTCGCTCGGACGAATTGCCCATCTCATCGTGAAATGGCTCGAACAAACCTGATGATCCCCGAACGGAGGCTGCGCTTGAGGATGAGGGCGCTCGGCAAGCAGACCATCAGTGCCGGACAATTGGCCATCTTGTATGTCAGCTATATGATCGGATCGTCCATCATCAATATTCCGAATCCGATGATCCATTTCGCCGGCAACATGGCCTGGCTTTCCTTCACCGTGTCCGCCTTGATGGGCATGCTGCTCCTGAGCCTGGTTCTGTATTTGTTCCGCTGCTATCCGGACGACGAGTACACCGCCTGTTTGAACCGCGTCTTCGGCAGATGGATCGCCGGCGTGTTCATCGTGCTGCTGATCCTGATGCTGTTTCTCATGTTGGCCTATATTATCCTTGACATCGGGAACTTCTTCACCAATACCATGATGGTGGAAACCCCGATGTATGTGTTCAACACGCTGACAATCGTTGTTGCCGCCTATACCGTTTATGCCGGCATCGAAGTCATGGGGCGGATGTTCTTTCTGCTGATGGGTTCCATGATGCTGGCCGTCGTGCTGATTGTCTTTCTGGCGGTTCCGCTCACAAGAACCGAGACGCTGCTTCCCCTGTTCACCGAAGGAATCAAGCCTGTCCTTCACGGCATTTACTTCTCATTCGGCTTTCCCTTCGGGGAACTGTTCCTGTTCTCGGTCATCCTGCCGTTCGTAAGGAAGGACAGCAGGCGGGATGCGGGGAAGTGGCTGTATGCCATGACCGCCTTGAGCGGGTTTCTGCTGCTGATCGTCATCCTCATAACGGTGATGACCCTCGGGCCGCTGGCCGGCGACCGGAAGTTTTCCCTTTATGCCGTCGCGCGGCTGATCAAGGTCGGGAATTTCATAGTCGGCCTTGAAGCCATTGTCGGCATCGCCCTGATTGCCGGTTCCTTCACGAAAGCCACCATCGTGCTATTCATTCTCAATTATGTGACAGCCCGCTTCTTCAAGCTGGACGACGACAAATTGCTGCTGCCGGCCATATCGTTCATTACCTTCCTGCTGTCCATGACGATGTTCCGGACAGAGGACGAATTCAGCTTTGCCGTTCAGGTCGGATGGCCGTTTATCGTCATGACCGTGGGCATCGTTCCGCTCATGCTGGCCGCGCTCATCACCTTGCTGAGACGAAATATGGGGCGCCGGTAAAGGAGAATCACAGATTCCGAACGGAGGCATCGCTTGATGAAGGGGCTCGGCAAGCAGACCATCAGTGCCGGACAATTGGCCATCTTGTATATCAGCTTTATGGTCGGATCATCCATCGTCTATGTTCCGAACCCGATGACCCAGTTCGCCGGCAACATGGCCTGGCTTTCCATCACCGTGTCCGCCTTGTTGGGCATGCTGCTCCTGAGCCTGGTTCTGTATTTGTTCCGCTGCTATCCGGACGACGAGTACACCGCCCATTTGAACCGCGTCTTCGGCAGATGGATCGCCGGCGTGTTCATCGCGCTGCTGATTCTGATGCTGTTTCTCATGTTCAGCTATATTGTCCTCGGGATCGGGAACTTCTTCAACAACACCATGATGGTGGAAACCCCGATGTACGTGTTCAACGGGCTGACGATCATTGTCGCCGCCTATACCGTGCATGCCGGCATCGAGGTCATGGGGCGGATGTATTTTCTGTTGACGGCCTCCATGATGCTGGCCGTTGTGGTGATCGTCCTTCTGGCGATTCCGAGCGCAAAGACCGAGGCGCTGCTTCCCCAGTTTGCCGAAGGGATCAAGCCGGTCCTTCACGGCATTTACTTCTCATTCGGCTTTCCCATCGCGGAGCTGTTCCTGTTTTCGGTCATCCTGCCGTTCGTAAGGAAGGACAGCAGGCGGGATGCGGGGAAGTGGCTGTATGCCATGACCGCCTTGAGCGGGTTTCTGCTGCTGATCATCATCCTCATAACGGTGATGACCCTCGGGCCGCTGGCCGGCGACCGGAAGTTTTCCCTTTATGCCGTCGCGCGGCTGATCGAGATCGGCAATTTCTTGCTCGGCCTTGAAGCGGTTGTCGGCATCGCCCTGATCTCCGGCTCCTTCATGAAAGCCACCATCGTGCTTTACATTCTCAATCATGTTACGGTCCGCTTCTTCAAACTGGACGACGACAAATTGCTGCTGCCGGCCATATCGTTCATTGCCTTCCTGCTTTCCATGACGATGTTCCGGTCGGAAGCCGAATTTGTCTTTTCCATTTACGTGGTATGGCCGTTTATCGTCATGACCGTCGGCATCATTCCGCTCATGCTGGCCGCGCTCATCACGTTCGTGAAGCGAAAATCGGGGCAAAACTGACAGGGGTCATCTGTCGAATCTTCCCGAATGGGTGTACAATAGAACGGAGCTTGCGGAACATCTGCGGCATCCCCAATCAGCAGAAGGAATGGTGAAACGATGTCCCTGGCGGTTTCCGTCGCTCCGTTGGTGACCCATTTCGTGCCGATCGTCTACTTTGTCTACATTCTGATGGATGTGCTGTCCCGCAGCCGCAAGAGAACGGAGTATCTGCTGGTCGGCGGCATCATCGCCTGCTGCCTGTCCATGTTCCTCGAGGAATTCGTCCGGCATTATCTGCCCATTGAATACAGCCCGATCATCACGGCGGCGTGGTTCAGCGTGTCGGGGATTACGATCGTCGGGCTGGGCCTGCATCTGTTTGTCAAGCTGACGAACATCGAGCACCGATTCCCGAAATTCATCTACCCCTGGCTTTTTTACCTGCCGACGGCACTGGTGATCCTCAATCTGTTCCTCAATGACGAGATGGTATCGGGAAGCGCTTTCCAACAAGCGGGCATCTGGAAGATGCCGGAGTACAATACGGCCTACTATGTCGCCATGTTCGGAAGCAACGTGTTCAACGCGGTCTACATCTTCATCCTGTGGCGGGGCATCGTCCATACCGGCCAGAAGGAGCTCCGCGAAATTTACAAGCAATTGATTTACGGCGTGCTGATCACCGTGTTCTTCAATCTGGTGATCGGAACGATCGATTTCAAAGGCTACCTGCCCCCGTATCCCTACATTTACGGCACCTGGGTGTGGTGCGTGTTCCTCCGCCATACGATGAAAAAATACGAGTTCCTGAACCATGTGGAGATCCGTTTCGAGAAACTGTTCAACATGAGCCCCGCCGCCATCGTTCTCACGGACCTCGACGGCCATGTGCGGGAAGCGAATCCCGCCGCCCGGAAGTTGTTCGCGGCGCTCAATATCCGTCACGGGAACATTTCGAATATGCTGCAGGGCGAGCTGCTTCACCGCATCCGGAACCAAACGGCCATCCAGGACGTCGCCCTGTCCGTCCATGGCGGAGCCGGCCCGGTCGAACTCGTCATCGACGGGGACTACGTATCAGTCGATTACCGTCCCCACCTGATTCTGATCATGCGGGATGTCACCGCCCAGATGGCCGACCGGCGGGAACTGGAGTTCATGGCGTATCACGACATGCTCACGAAGCTGCCGAACCGGAAGCATTTCTTCGAGCAGCTGGGCAAGGCATTGGCCGAGGCCGGGCCGTCCGGCGAGCGTCTGGCGGTGATGATCTTCGACCTCGACCGGTTCAAGGCGATCAATGACCGGTTCGGGCATTCGGCCGGCGACCGTGCGTTGATCCAGGTTGCCGATTCGATCCGTGCCATGCTGTCGGGGGACGACTTTGCCGCGCGCCTCGGCGGTGACGAATTCATCATCTTCTTCCGGTCCGCCTCGGAGGACCGGGTGGTTCGGAAGATTGGCGAGCTGCGCGCGCATCTGGCCGGCAATCCGCTGGCCGCGGGCGGGGAAAGCCATCCGATTCACATCAGCATCGGCGTGAGTTTCTATCCGGAACACGGCCGCGACAGCGACACCCTGCTCAACAATGCGGACAAGGCGCTGTATCGCGTCAAGCACGGCGGCCGCAACCACTACGCGTTCGCGTCGGAAGCGGAGTGAGGGCATGGAACGGCAAGAGCCTGCCGAGGGGCAGGCTCTTGATTGAGTTGCTCCATTTTAACGAACGATCCGGTAATACGTCCGCGCCGTCAGGCTGTAGATCATCGCATAGCAGACCGCGAACACCAGAATGGTCAGCGCGGTGCAGATCGCATACAGCGGGACGTTGGTCATGTTGAAGATGGTCAGCAGTTTGCAGATGACCGGGAACGCCGCGGCGATATGGATGACGGCCATGATGAGCGGCAGGAAGAACACGGACAGCACCTGGAAGCGGATCGTTTTCTTGATCTCGCCGCGGCTCAGGCCGACCTTCGACATGATCGCGAAGCGCTCCTTGTCATCGTACCCTTCCGAAATCTGCTTGTAGTAAATGATCAGCACCGTGCCCAGGATGAACAGCGCGCCCAGGAACAAGCCGAGGAAGAACAGTACGTCGTACAGCGAGATGAATTCATTTTTCGACGCTTCACGTCCTTCCACGAATACGGGAACGGACAGATCCCTCATCACGTACTGCAGCGAGGACACGAGGTCGGCCTGCGCCTTCCGGTCCGCCTTCGTATCGAACAGGTAGTTGTATTGGAAACCCGGAAGCCATTCTTCGCCCTCGTTCAAAGCCTGCCGGGCGCGGTTCAGATCCTGTTCATCGGCCGTGACGATCACGTAACTCTGCGCCAGCATGCTGTTCTTGAGGGGAGAGAACTCTTCAATCGTCTCCATCTTGTCCAACCGGCCGCGGATGTTCAGGGAATAGCCGCCGAAGTCCAGCGTTTCGCCTGGCAGCTTTCCCTTCACGATATACACGAGCGCTTCGCCTTCGGACAGCTCGACGCTGACGCCCTCAATCCGGTGATATTCTTCCGCCGTGATGAACATCAGCATGGAGAGGCCGGAACTGCTGAAACCCGCACTTCGGACCCCGGTGAACGCATTCCCGTCCTGAACCGCAGCTTCGGACGCATAGAGCAGACGGATCGGATTGTGGATGGACAGCCCTCTGATTTTCACGGTTTCGGCAATCGCGTCATCCACTTGCTTGATATCGTCGTAAGTTACATTGCTCGCGGACACGGAGATTTCCCGAATGTAATTGGTGCGGAGAGCGTCTTCCAGTCCGATGTACAGGGACACGGTGGACGACACCATGACGATGACCATCGTGGCCAGGATGCAGATGCTCGCGAGGCCCGCGGCGTTCTGCTTCATCCGGTAGATCATCCCGGACACGGCGATGAACGGATTGGTGCGGTAGTAGAACCGCTTGTTCCGCCGGAGCGCCTTCAGGACCGCGATGCTGCCGGCCGTGAACAGGCAGTACGTCCCGATGATGACGAGAATGACCGCGACGAAGAACAGATTGAGGGCCGCGAGCGGCGACTTCACCGTAAGGGCAATAAAGTACCCGCCGCCCAGCGCGGCCGCGCCGGTGAGCGCGATCAGCCATTTGGTCTGCGGCTCTTTCTCCCCGACATTGCCGCCCTTCAGCAGTTCGATCGGCTTGGACACATGCACCTGGAAGACGTTGTACACCAGGTTGATCAGGAAAATGGCGCCGAACAAGATGACGGTGATGGAAACCGCCCGAAGCGGGACTTCAAAGCCGAAGGATGCGTTCATCGCCAAAATTTTCAGCAGGAGCAGCAGGGCGAGCTTGCTGAACAGCACGCCGGCGATCAGGCCCAGCCCGATGCAGAGCAGGCCGATCATCACCGTCTCGAGCAGCATGATCCGGGCGATATGCTTCTTCTCCATGCCCAGGATGTTGAACAGCCCGAACTCTTTCTTGCGCCGTTTGATCAGGAAGCTGTTGATGTACAGCAGCAGGATGAAGGCGAAGATGCCGGTGACGATGCTGCCGAGCCCCAGCACCGCGGATAATGTCGAGCTGTCGTGCATGCTGTTCACATCTTTGGACAGCAGCAGGTACAGCAGGTTGTAGAACATCATGACCGTCGCGGAACTGGCGAGAATGTACGGGAAATACGTCTTCGAATTTTTGCGGATGTTGGTGACGGCGAGCCTCGTGTAGAACCCTTTACTCACGGCGGTCACCGCCTGTCGCGATCACGGTCAGCGCGTCCGAGATGTTCTGGTAGAATTCGTGCCGCGATTTCGAAGCTTTGTAGATCTGATGGAACACTTCCCCGTCCTTGATGAACATGACCCGGTTCGCGTGGCTGGCCGCCTTCGCGCTGTGCGTGACCATCAGAATCGTCTGCCCCTGGCGGTTGATCTCGCCGAACAGATTCAGCAGCTCGTCGCTGGACCGCGAGTCCAGCGCGCCGGTCGGCTCATCGGCCAGAATGATGCGCGGATGGGTGATCAGCGCCCGGGCGACGGCCGCCCGCTGTTTCTGTCCGCCGGACACTTCGTACGGGAATTTGTCCAGGATCTCCGAGATCCCGAGCGTCCGGGCGATCGGGAGGAGCCGTGAGCTCATCTCCTTGTAGGATTTTCCGGCCAGCACCAGCGGCAGGAAAATATTGTCCCGCAGCGAGAACGTATCGAGCAGGTTGAAGTCCTGGAACACGAATCCGAGCTGATCCCGGCGGAACGCGGAAATTTCCTTCTCCGGAATGGACGTCATGCTTTTGCCGGCGAGCAGCACCTCCCCGCTGGTCGGCTGATCGAGCGCCGCAAGAATGTTGAGCAGCGTCGTCTTGCCCGAGCCGGATTCCCCCATGATCGCGACGAACTCGCCTTCTTCTATCGTGAAGGACACGTTCGACAGCGCCTGTACCTGGTGCTTGCCGAAGCGGGTCGTGTACACCTTCTTCAGATTTCGCACATCCAAGAGTGCCATGGTTGTTCCTCCTTCGCTGATTTCCACACCTCCATCGTACAAAAAAAGAAAATGCGCAGCCTTAAGCTTGGCTTACATTTTCTCAGGTAAGCTTACATGTTTGTAAGATTGCGGCGCAGTCTGCAGGGCAAAGCCCGCTACCTCACATCCAGCGGGGCGCTCTCCAAGCCGAGGATCACCTTCGTGCCCCGGCCGACCTCGGACTCGATCTCGATCGTGTGGGACAGTTTGTCCATGATGCGCTTGCACAGATAGAGGCCGATGCCGGTCGATTTCTTGTCCGCGCGGCCGTTGAACCCGGTGTACCCGTGCTCGAACACGCGCGGCAGGTCGGCCGGGTCGATGCCGATGCCGGTATCCTCAATAACCAGCGCTTGCGGCCGGTTTGGATGCATGTAGATCGAAATTTCCCCCTGTGGGGTATATTTCAGCGCGTTGGAGAGCAGCTGCTCGAGGACGAAGACGAGCCACTTCTCATCCGTCAGGACCTCGGCGTCGACCGGGTCGTAGTTCAGCCTGATCTGCTTGCGAATGAACGATTTGGCGTATTTCCGCACCGCCTGCTTGATGCAGTCGTCCAGCGATACCGTGCGGAACACGAAATCCGTTCCGGTGCCCCCCAGCCGGATGAATTGCAGCACCATCTCCGTATATTGCTCGATGCGGAACAGCTGCTCGGCCAGCTCGTCCTTGTCGGGGGCGCTGTCGGTCTGGAGCAGCAGCCGCATGGCGGCGATGGGCGTTTTGATCTGGTGCGCCCAGATCGTATAGTACTCCACCATCTCCTGGAATGCCCGGTCTTTGTCATAGACAATCCTGCCGCGCTCCTTGTCGAGCAGGCGGATCAGTTCCTGGTAGTCCCGTTCGATCAGGCTCGCGGTTTCGGGCAGCGGCACGGCGGGTACGGTAATCTGGCCGCGCAGTTCTTCCAGCGCCCGGTGTTTCAGGCAGAAATGACGGAAGCGAATGAAGCCGACGGCGAGCAGGAAAAGCGCGGTCAGCACCGAGGCGTAACCGACCGTTTCGGCCGGCAGTTGGTACAAGGCGATGACCGCAAGAAAAATGCCCGCCGATCCCGCGGCCGTCAGGATCAGGAGGAGATTCTGCTTGACGTAGGCGGCGAGCAGTTTCCAGCGGCTCATGCTCATTCCACCAGATAGCCGAGCCCTTTTTTCGTGACGATCCATTGTTCCAGCCCCGCTTCGGCCAATTTCTTGCGCAGCCGCGTAATGTTGACGGTCAGCGTATTGTCGTCAATAAATTGATCGCTTTCCCACAGCCGCTGCATCATCTCGTCCCGCGAGACGACCCGGCCGGCGTTCTCCATGAGGAGCTGCACGATCTTGAAATCGTTCTTCGTCAGCTCGATCTTGTGGTTCTGATACGTCAGCGTGGCGTCATTCAGGTTCAGCACGACGCCGTTGTGTTCGAGGACGTTCACCTGCCCCTGGAAGGAGTAGGTGCGGCGGAGCAGCGCGCCGACCTTCGCCGTCAGCACGTGCAGGTCGAACGGCTTCGCGATGAAGTCGTCGCCGCCCATATTCATCGCCATGACGATGTTCATATTGTCGGAGGCGGAGGAAATGAAGATGATCGGCACCTTGGAGAACTTGCGGATCTCGCTGCACCAATGGAAGCCGTTGTAGAAGGGGAGCGCGATATCGAGCAGCACAAGCTGCGGCTCTGCGCGCAGCACCTGGTCTGCCACGTTGTGGAACTCGGTGACGCAGGTTGCGTCGTAGCCCCATTGGCTGAGGTGCTCGCTGATCGTTCGGGCGATCGTCAGATCGTCTTCGATGATCATGATCTTGAACATGGCCGTCCCTCCATGGGTTTATTATAGAGGGTTTGGGGGCGGGGGAGAAAGAAGGGATCAAGGGATTGACTTATTCCATCCGTTCTCTGTATGATTATGGTAAATGCTTTCCTCCTTCTCTACGGAGGCGGAAACCACCAAGCAGAAGAGTCACTCATTCCTCGGATTGCGTGGCTCTTTATTTTTTTCGGATGAGCGAAACCCGGTCCGCATGGGGGACCGGGCTGTTGAATAAAGTTAACCGACGATCTTTACCGCATTTTCCTTGATCGCCTTTACCGTCTCCACCAGCTTCTTCTGCTTCGCGCCGTCAAAAAGCTTCAGGAAGCTTTGCGGTTTGTCGAACGGCGGCTTGGCCAGATCGGCGGCGTTCTCGATATAGCCGTTCTGCACGATATAGTCGATCACTTTGCGGACGAACACGATCTGTTGCTGTGTCAGCGATTCGTCGTTGATGAATTCCGAGAAGGCCTGATTGACCGCATCAGGCTCGAGTTTGGCGATCTTGCGCACCAGCAAACCGAACGGCGTATCCTTGAACTCGCGCTTGTAGTCTTCAGCGGTACCCAATTCGCCGGTAAAGATTCTTTCTAGCGCTTCGTAATCGGCCGCCGTCAGCGGAGTGTTATTGCGCAGCTTGTAGATCGCAATATGGTCTCGATTCTCCTCGATATAGCGGTTCACTTTCAACTTGTAATCTTCAAAGTCATACCCGCTGTCGATCGGCTCGCCTTCCTTGACGTACAGCACCTCGTCCCGGAGATTCGTGTAGATCGGGCTGGCACCGCCCGATTCGTCGACGGTGAACTTGGCCAACTCGCGAAGTTCTACGCGAATCCGCTCGAAATCGAAAATGGTCGCGTTCTCCCAGAACGCTTCCGACTCGATCGTCCGGATGAGCTCCAGCTTGGCGCGGACGGCGGGAATCGTTGCGCGTTCCGTCAGCAGGTTGCGCGCGATCTCCTTCAACGCGTTCTTGTTCCGGGCGAACTGCCTGCTTCCCTCAAGCGAATATACCATCAGACCGTACATCAGATTGTCGAACCGTTTCGCATGCTCGTCCCGCTCATCCATGTACACGATAGGGCCCAGTTCCCTGCCCAGCGTGAGCACGTCCGATTCGGACAGCGCGAGGAAAGCGCGCCGGTGCTTGTATTTCTCCACAACTTGCAGCCTGAGCTTCACGGCGATCAGATCGGGATTGAGCGCCTCGATCTGCCCGACGACGATGTCGATCAGACCCTCTCGCATCTCCCGGCCTTCGGCGGCCGCGAAATCCCCGTGCTGAAGCAGGTGGATCAATTTGATCCGTTTTCGGAAAATGGCCTCTGTGAGGCTGACGACTTCGCCTTCGGACAAGCCTTCCTTGTGCTGCCGAAAAAATTCGAAGTTGCCGAGATAATCGAAGATCACGAAGTGTGCCTTGTCCTCACCAGGACCGAACAGATCCCGGCACAGCCGCGTGCCCCGGCCGATCATCTGCCAGAACTTCGTTTTCGACCGCACCCGCTTGAAGAACACGAGGTTGACCACTTCCGGAACGTCGATGCCCGTGTCCAGCATGTCGACGGAGACGGCGATGTGCGGGTTGTTGTCGGCTTTTTTGAAGTTGGTGATGGCGTCTTCGGCATAGGCGTCTTCGTACGTGATCTTCTGGATGAACTGCCCGCCCAGATGCGGATACAGCTTGTGGAACCGGTCGACGATGTATTGGGCGTGGCGCTTGTTCTGGGCGAAGATAATCGTCTTGCCGATCCGGTCGCCGCCCGCGACCTTAATGCCCTTCGTCATCAGATCCTGGAGGACCGTGTCCACCGTATCCTGATTGAAAATAAACTCGTTGATCTCCGACGGCGGAATTTCTTCCGGCATGTTGCCGTCTTCATCCGCGAAGTCTTCCTCGTACCTCGCCTTGTCCTCGTCCGACAACTCGTCGTAGGTGATGCCCTCGGTCGGGAACTTCAGGCCGATCTCGATGTTGTGGTACGGCACAAGCACGCGGTCCTTGTACACGGCTGTCTCATACTCGTACGCGTAGGTTGGGACGCCCTGCTCGACTTCGAAGAACTCGTACGTGTTCCGGTCAACCTCCGCTTTCGGCGTGGCCGTGAGGCCGAGCATGAGGGCGTCGAAGTATTCGAAGATGGCGCGGTATTTGTTGAATATGCTCCGGTGCGCCTCGTCGATAATGATCAGATCGAAATGCGCCGGCGTGTACAGGCGCGAACCGTCCTCCGATTTGGCGGTGTCGATTGTGTTGAGGATCGTCGGATAGGTGGAAAAGACGATCCTAGCCAGCTTATCCTCCCGTTGGTCCAGAAGATTGCAGAGCGTCATGTCCTTCAGGTACTTGGCGAAGTCGTTCTTCGCCTGCGACACCAGCGACCGGCGGTCGGCGAGGAACAGTACGTTGGTGACATAGCCCCCGCGCGACAGCACGTCGGTCAGGCTGGCGGCGGTTCGCGTTTTTCCCGTGCCGGTGGCCATGACGAGCAGCGCCTTCCGGTGCCCCGCTTCGAGATGGGCGGCGACGGCGCGAATCGCTTCCTTCTGGTAAGGGCGATCCGTGATTCGATCGTCGATGCGGATCTCGTGCAGTGACCTTCGGCTCGTTCGCCGGTTAATCAGCTTCTCCAGATCGCGGCGCGAGAACAGCCCGCTGACCTTGCGCTGCGGCACGTCGGGCGATTCCCAGATGTTCGTCTCGAACCCGTTCGTCGTGAAAATGATCGGACGTCGGCCCGTCATCCGCTCCAGGCAGTCGGCGTAGAGCTTGGCCTGGTGGGTGCCGATTTTCGGATCCCTGGACGTGCGCTTCGCCTCGATCAGCGCCAGGGGCAGGCCGTCCTTGCCGTACAGCACGTAATCGACGTACCCCACACCTTCGGCGTTCGGCATGCCGGTCACTTCGACCTCTTCGCGCACATCGTCCCCGAACGTCCAGCCGAGCAGTTTCAGATCGACGTCGATATATTTCTTGCGCGTCTCGTATTCAGACGGATCAACAGGCGTGAAATGCCGCTCTTCCTTGTGACGTTCCTTCTCGCCCGTGTACTTCGCGCTGAGCGCGGCGACCTGGGCCCGCAGCGCATTGATCTCCGATTCCTTCTGTTCCAGCAGGCTTTGCTGCTCCAGGATTTTTGCTTCATCGATTTCGAAGGTCTGGGAGGGCACCAGGTTCTCGTCAAAGAAGCGCTCTTCATATTCCGAGCCGTAGCAATAGTCGATCCATTGTACGAACTCGAACACCGCTTGAAGGGCAAGCAACGCTTCGCTCCGTGTCACGGCCTTGTCGGTGTGGACCGCGATGTTGCCCAGCTTGACGACATAGAGCAGCTTCGACCATGTTTTGTTGTCGACGGCGAATCGGAACGTCGGCTCGTGCAGGAGGGACTGCAGGTTGTCCTTGTAGGGCATCCGGATTGTATTGTCCGCCGCGTACACCCACTTCAGGGCCAATTCCAACGCTTTCCGGCTGCCCACGGCCGACATCGCAGGCGAGGTCGCGAGCACCCGCTCCGCCTCAAGGCAAGCGGCTGCAAACATCTGATATTCAGTTCGGTTACGGAGGAAATCGAAGTTTGCAGCCATGCTTGCTCACTCCTTTGGCGTCGGTTTAGTCGTCAAAGTACTTGCTCATGAGGCTGTCAAACAGTCGCTGCGTCTCGTCGATGGATTGTTTGACTAGGGAATTTTGGGATTCGATTTGATTTACGATCCTTGTATATTTTTGTTGCAAGGAAAACGGCGGCAATCCGATCGAAAACTTGTCGAAAAATGATGCGGGCACCCGTTTTTGCCCTGCGCTGCCGGTCATGTTCTTTTCTGCGTGTGCTCGAAAAGCAGGCAGGCTTGTGAGACGGTACAACCACTCGCTGTCAGTCAAGTTGTCAATGGGCCGCAGCACGTGAAATTCCGTGGAGCCAAACCCGATTCCGTTGCAAAGATTACGCGCCACGGCTCCTTTTCCGTTTTCCATGCACGGAGTGATTTTGGCGAACAGTACGTCATTGTCTCTAAAATAGGTGTATCCGGTCTTGACTTCTCGATATTCTCTCGTTTGGCTTGTATCCATTTCGCCGGTGTCCGATACGGAATTCATGGGTATGAAAGTAACCAAGGTATCGTCATTCAATTCTCCCATTTCACTCTTATTGGGGTTAATGACGCATATCTCGGAAATTCTTTTTTTCTCCCATCCTTGTTCGTTTCTTAGCGGATCCCCAAACATCTCATAAAACACCGACTTGATCAGTTGATTCAATTCTTGAAGGTGGTACCTTTGAAGATCCAAAATAATGGAGGTTAAATCAAGTTCATGCGCAATCTTTTTCTGAATGTCCAAGGGCGGGAGCGTAAATTGATACTCCATAACATCTTTCTCATTGATTCTTGGCAGGTTAGCGCCGGATGATTTGGTACTGGCGTAATTAACAAATGATGGGCTTCGCAGTATATAATAAACGAAATTTTTATTTGCTTTGTTAGTTACTAAAATCGGGTAAATATCTGTACTGCAAACTCCATTAAAATTTGGTCTGGCAACTTTATTCAAGTACGGACGCAGTTTTCCGTACAAGATATGACTTGTTGAAAAGCGAAATTTTGAGCTCTTGATCTTACTTTCCGATACTGTTGGTTTAGCTGTTATTATCCCTGAATCTTTTTCTATATGTTCGAGACCAATGTAAATTGAATCGGGATCCAATTCATTAACTTCAACTTGCTTTTTATCAATAACAATAACATCCCCCAACCGAACCTTCTCCCACTTACTCACCGAGCATCCCCCTCAGCTCTTGCATCTTCGATGCAATCTCGGCGTTCAGCTTCTCAAGCCGTTCGAGAATGACGGTTGGAGTGTCATAATCAACTTTCTCGTAAACAATCTCCTTGTAACGGTTGATCGACAGATCATATTCGTTCGCCGCAATCGAGGCCTTGTCGACGAAGAAGCTTTGCTCCGTCCGTTTACGATCCTTCTCGGCTTCGAGGTTATGGAAGCGGGCGAGAATGTCGGGAATGTCGTTCGCCTCGATCGGATTTCGCTTGTCGTCCAGTGAAAAGCCGTCCGCCTTCATGTCGTAGAACCAGACCTGGTCCGTGCCGCCGGCGTCCGTCTTCGTGAACACCAGAATGGCCGTGCTGACGCCCGCGTACGGTTTGAACACGCCGCTCGGCATGGAAATGACGGCTTCGAGCTTGTGGTTCTCCACCAGTTCCTTGCGCAGCGACTTGTGAGCCTTCGTCGTGCCGAACAGGACGCCGTCCGGCACGATCGCGGCGCAGCGGCCGCCCTTGCGGAGCATGCGCAGGAACAGCGCGACGAAAAGCAGTTCCGTTTTCTTTGTATTGGTGACGGCTTTCAAGCTGTCGTGGATGCTCTCGGCGTCGATCGTGCCTTTGAACGGCGGATTGGCGAGGATGATGCTGAACTCGGACGTGTGGTGGTTGTCCTTCGACACACTGTCCAGGTAGTCAATCCTCGGATTCGAGATGGAGTGCAGCATCAGGTTCATCGCCGACAGGCGCAGCATCGTCCGGTCGGTGTCGAAGCCCGTCATGAGCGACGACGCGAAATGTTCCCACTGTTCCGGTGTCATCCTGTTGCCATGGGTTTCGCGTATGTATTCCGCAGCGGACACAAGGAAACCGGCCGTCCCGCATGCGGGGTCACAGATCCGGTCGTCCGGCGTCGGCTTCAGCAGCCGAACCATCAGATCCCGGATATGTTTCGGCGTGCGAAATTGTCCGTTCTGGCCCGCCGTGGACAGCTTGCTCAGCATATATTCGTACAGGTCTCCCTGCATGTCGAGATCCTTGATGTCATGCTCGTACAGTTCGTCCAGCCCCGTGATGATTTTCTGCAGCACCTGCGGCGTAGGAATGAGGAAAATCGCATCCTGCATGTAACGGGAAAATGCCGTCGCCTGCTCGCCGCCGAGCGTCTTGATAAACGGGAACACCTTCGTGCTCACGATATCGTAAATTTCTCGCGGGTCTTTCGTCTTGAACTTGCTCCACCGCATGGATTGCCCTTCGGCATCCTGCGGAAAAATCTTCGGCACGGATTCCCCGGTGAGCGCCTCCAGTTGCTCGTTTTCCAGCTCCTTCTCGTCCAGGGAACGGATGAACATCAAGTACGTCAACTGCTCAATGACGGTAATCGGGTTGGTGATTCCACCCGCCCAGAGGTCTGTCCATATCTTGTCTACTTTGTTGCGAATTTCACCGGTCAGCATGGAAATATCAGCCTTTCTATCTTCTCTATCTTTTATTTTAGCATGAATCGTTAAAGTTACATATTTCTATATTTATCGACAAGACTCCGATGTAAAAAACTTTCCTTGCCCTTTATACGTCTAATTGTGCAAACAAGAATCCGGCAAAAGGAGCAGGGATGACGGGGATGCGCGCTGCAACGGGTGGATCAAGGCGGGAAATCATTTTGGGACGGATGTTGCTGTTAACGGTGTTGGCTGCCGTTCTGGTTCTGTCAGCCTGTGCGGACAAGGCCGGGAAAGAGGCAAACCCGGCTCAGCAGACAACGAATGTTTCGCAGGATGGGGAAAAGGGCGTCACCGATCCGTCATCTGACTCCACCCAAGGGGAAGACGAACGCCCCCTGTCTCCTTTCACCTACGAGATTTCCCGGTCGGCGGACGCGGACCCGGCGACATGGGAAAGGGGCATCCGCGATTATGTGCTGGCCGGCGAAACCCATGCGTACCATGTGACGTTCTCCCATCCTGTGGACCACGCGAGCGTCGAGTCACAGGGGCTCGTAGCTGAGGGGCTTGAGGTCGAATACGACTGGCATTCCGACAGCGCGGTGACGGTTCGCCTCAGATGGGAAGACACGGCCGCCACAGAAGAATACGGGGACTTCTACTTTGGGTTCGGCCATGCCCGTGCGGCGGATGGCCTGGCCCGGCCAGTGCAGGAAGACCACGGCATTTTCATACAACCAACCCGTCCCAAAACTTTTGCGTTCTTCGATCCGTCGACGGGCAATCGCGACACGTTCCTGAAATCCCTCATTTCCTACACCCGGCTCGACCGTTCCCCGTCCGGAAAAGATGTGCTGGCGGAAGAGACGGCGGCGAGGGAAAGTTTCTTTGTTTACCACTACACCCTCCTTGACCGGGAGGGTAACCGGCTCATGCTGCTCGATGCGGCGTCGCCGGTTTGGCTTAGGGATGATGATGTTCTGCTCTATCGGAAGGACCGGTCCATCGTGCTTTACGATGTCGGAACAGGTCTGGAACAGGTGGTCTGGGCGGCATCGGCGCCGGTTGAATGGGTGTATTTCGACTACCATGCGCCTTCCGGCAAGCTGGTCGTGGTGACGCTGCACGAGAATGAGAAACGGGAGTTGGAAGGGGATCTGTACCTGCATGAGCAGGTGACGGATCGTGAGCCGCGGGTATTCCGCGATGTGTTCCGCGACAGTGGCCAATATATGGGGGTTTATCCCGAGGGCGTCAAGTTCATCGACGGTGACAAGCTGTTCGTCGAGTATATTGAAAATCGGGATACGTACCATCGGGAGCGGCGCGTGATGGACTGGACGACCGGGGAATTGATCGCCCTCGAGCCGGCGGACGATATGCTCCCGCTGACCCGGGGCAGTGTGCTGAAGCATGCCGAAGGCAAATGGCAGATCGTCGGATTGGCCGACGACGGCGCCCGACCGCTCGCAGTTGACGACGGGCAGTGGTATAGAGCGATACCGGTCAACGAGGACTGGGTGGCGCTGATCGCCGGCGGCGATGCCGCGGATTTGCTCCATGTGCCGACCGCTTCCATCCATGCCATGAAGGAGCGTCTGATGGTGCCCTTTCCCTGGAGCGGGGAAGCGGCGTACTCGATTCCGGAATTGAACAGGTGAGTGCTTATGGGTGTCACTTGCCGGAGGCCATATCGAAAAGCAAAGCCCGGTCCGCATCGGGACCGGGCCAGGCATGGGTTACAGGACATTGAACAATACCGGAAGCAGGATCAACTGATTGATGACATGGGTGGAGATATGTCCGAGCATCGCATAGGCCAGTCCGTGTTTCCAGTACAGATAGCCGAATCCGATGCCTGGCAGAAAATTCAGCAGCATCGTGCGGGTGACGGTCACGGCGCTGAAACCGAACAGTTGCACAGCGGCAGGAAGATGTCCTGCTGCAAAAACGAATGCGGCAATGATGATTCCCGCGATATAGACGCCGCTGCGATCCGCGGATTTCATCAGCCGGCCGAGCAGCCAGACGATGACCGTCATGAGCCCGAACCGGAGAAGAATTTCCTCGATGACGCCTCCGTAGAGCACGCCCCCGAGAAAGTACAGCCAGGAAAACTCAAAACGGTCCGGGAGCCCCAACGCTTCCGCGAATATCAGCTTTTCCGGAATGGCGATCAAGCCGGCCGACAACAGTCCGATGCCTGCCGCCGCAGCGATGCTTCTTCTGCTGACAACAAACGGTTTGTTCAGGTTGACTTTCGGTGAAGCCCACGCTCCCGCCAGGGCGGCAACACTCGCCCATGCCGCGGTCTGCAGCATGGCGAGCAGCACAAGCACTTGCTTCGAACCCAGTTGGGCGACGATCATAGCTTCCTGATCAGGGGTCAAGGTCATCGTCTGCTGCAATCCCAGTACGGCACCTGCCGCCAGTCCCAGCACCAATGCGGCGAACACTTTTTTCACAGTCAGCACCTCTTTGTCGTTGTCATAGGGTTATGGATGGTCAACTTTTCCAATCTCTCATTCGTCCGCATGGCTGACGGCAACGTCGTCACGAATGCCGACATCGCGCAGATAAATGGAGCCTGCGGCGGTTTTGTCAAATACGAGGCGGATCCGGCTGAGCCGCTCCGGCTGGAACGCCGGGTTGACGCGGCCGAAGTCGGACAGCCGGAATGCGAAGGTTTGAAATACCGGCTCCCTGGTCGGCATCAGCGACGTCAACGGCCATTTCACAATACCGCCTTCCAGCATCGGTAGCAAGCCTCCGGCGGCGCTCAGCGGCATGGAAGCGGTGTTGCCGTGCACATCCTCGACCTGTACGGTCAGATCCGTCATTTCTTCCCGCGCCTCCGACCGGTCCGCCACGGAGAAGACGATCGAGCCATCCGGCGGGACGGCAAGCCCGGTATCGGGCAGAACGATCGTATAGGAGGGCGTGCCGCGGGCCCGGTCCCGGTCCCATCCGAGGCGAACGGCGCTGTACGGACCGGGGGCGAATTTCATTTCGACCTTTTCTTCTTTCCATTCCGCCAGCTGCTCGCCAATCAGTTGACCGCCGGGCAGCGTGGTCGTGGTGAGATCGATATCTTCGTCGAAGGTGCTGACGAGCGTCGTCCGGGAATCCGCATAATCGTGGATGTACATCGTATCCGGCAGCCATTCCCTTGCGTGGCCGAGATCCTGGAAGATCGCGCGATATTCCGTCTTCTCGTACAAGGTTGCCTCGAGGAAGGACGAGATCAGCACCTTCGCTGCCTGCAGCTGCTCTTCCTGCGGGATCAGCTGGGCTCGGTTATACAGCAGGTTGCCGAGTCCCGGCGCATCGCTGCGGCCCCATACCGTGTTGAATTGTCCGTGATTGGCCCCGTAGATATAGACCGACGCTTTGAAATAGTCGCTGCCCGGCGTAAAGCCGATCCGGCTGTACTGTGCGGCTCCGGCGAAGGAACTGACATCCATGTCGTGGGAGCCTTGAAGGGCGAGGTAGTTCAGGTCGGTCAGCTCCGTCGGCCGGCCCGCCGGCTCGTATTGGCCGTCAGTGCCCGCCAGCGAGATGACGGATCGGATGCCGAAACCGTAATCAAACGCGATGCCGCCGTTCTCCGGCGATGCCGGCAGCCGGTTGTAAGCCGCCGCCACGGTCACCGCCTCGCCGCCGCGGGAATGGCCGATCAGCGCGATCCGGCCCATGTCCGCTTTGCCGTGGAACGGATTGTCTTCCGTCCCGTTCCATTCTTCCCACACCTTCAGGTGCTCCAGCATGAGCCAGCCGCGTGCCGGGTTTTCGTTCTCCAGCACGTTCAGCATGAACAGGTCGTCGAAGGGCGACGTATTGAGAAAATTTTCGTCGATCGACACGACGATATAGCCGCGGCTCGCCAGCAGTTCCCCCAGATAGGCATACCCCGGGTCCGAATAATCGGTGGCGAGATGATTGCCATGCACGATCATCACGAGCGGGAACGGCCCGTCGCCGTCCGGATACCAGACGAGCCCGTTTAACGGCATCGCTTCAGGTCCGAAGCCGAATGTCTTCGTACGGAGGGAGGACCAGTTCGCCACGAAGGCCGAGCCGTCCACCGGCTCCGTGACGAGCGAATCTTCCGCGTTGAAGACGGCGCGGTAGCTGTCCTTGCTCCCGTAGGTCAAGGTGCGCACCGGATACGGCCCCGGCTCCGCCGGATTGTCCAGCACGGCCGGGTAACGTTCAGCCGGCTTCGTGACCGACAGCCGGTAAGGCTTGGCCAGCTTCGCGCGCCCGTCATCGACCAGCCAGGTTCCGATGCCGATCGTCATCACGGCTGTCACTGCCGCGGCGATGCCGGCCGCCGTCTTCTTCAGCGTCTTCGCCTCGCGATACGCGCCCCGCATCCACCGGCACACAAGCGCACCCGACAAGGAGCAGCCCGCCAGTATGGACAAGGTGACGATCACCATCACCGTCATCGGGCCGATGAAGCTGATGAACAACAGGATGAAGGAAGCAATCGCCGGGCCGATGTACCTTGAAGGGATGCGCTTGGCAACATGCAGCAGGCCCGCGATACCGCCGCTGATCAGCGCGATGGCGAGCAGGAACACGGCGGTTCCGATCACGTAATCCCCCGGTCCCCGCGACCCGATCAGAAGATAGCTCTGGACGAGAAAAAGGATGCCGGCGGTGCCGGAGAGCGCGATCGCCGCCCCCTTCCATCCCGGAGACAGCGGAGGCAGACGCCGGACGGTCGTCATCAGCCGCTTCCGCCAGGTCCGGTTCATGACACGTTCAGAAAGCTTGGTTTCAGCCATTTCATGACCTCTCTCCCAGGTGAATGTTGCTGCCAAGCTCAGGATAGAATCCGTGTCTTTCCGCCTCCTGTCGCCTTCCTTAAATTATCCTTACATGGCAGGAGATCGGACGCGCGGTGCGAACATTACGAGGTGGTGAGGTGGTGCGGCGATGCGCAAAACGATACTGCTGGTCGACGACGAACAGGACATCGTGGACATGCTGAAACTATTTCTCGAGCCGGACTATGACGTTCTCGAAGCCTCTGACGGACAGGCCGCGATGGAGATGTTCGCCCGCGCGTCGATCGACCTGGCGGTGATCGACATCATGATGCCTTATGTGGACGGTTTCAAGCTCCTGCAATGGATACGGAAGTCTTCCACGATCCCCGTGATTGTCTTGTCGGCGAAAAATCAGGAAGCGGACAAAATTGCCGGACTTGGTCTCGGCGCGGACGATTTTATCTCCAAGCCGTTCAGTCCATTGGAAGTTGTGGCGCGAATCCAGGCGCATTTGCGGAGAACATATGAATTTAACGAAGCGGGTGCGGCGGGAACGGGGTCGAACGCGGTTGCCGCGGAAACAAGGCTTGGCGAGCTGGTCCTGGATCATGAAGCGTGCCTGTTGTACAAGCGGGGGGAGCCGATCGTGTTGAGCGCGATAGAATACAAGCTGCTGAAGCTGTTCATGAGCAAGCCGGGGCGCATTTATACGAAGAAACAAATATTCGAGCAGGTGTGGTCCGATTCGTATATCGCCGATGACAACACCATTATGGTGCAGATCAGCCGGCTCAGGGACAAGATCGAGGATTCGCCGCGGGAGCCCTTTTACATCCGTACGGTTCGCGGGCTCGGATACCGGTTCGCGAAGAAGGAAGAACTCAATGCGCCGTAAACCGAGAAAGCTGTCCGGGATGCTGCTCAGGAGCTATATCCTTTTTTCCCTGTCGCTTGGCGTAAGCTTCATCGTGTTGCTGCTGTTTTTCGTGGCGAGGACCAACGCGCGGATGCCCGCCGAAGATATGTCGCCGCTTCAGGCCCATGCCATCGCCCGTCCGGATCAGGCCGATATCCGGACCGATGCGATCGAGGCGGTGGATGGCTGGGTGGAAATTCTCGACGAGCAGCTGCGGATTCTGGAGGTCAGGGGGGAGAAGCGGGACGGTGCGGCGGCGGGCTATACGGAGCGGGAGCTGAACGCGCTGTTTCATGATACGGACGACAATCCGTTCTACGCGTCGATCGCGCCATTCCATACGAATGACGGAGAGCGCCGGTACGTCCTGGTCAGGCTGCCGAAACAGCATGTCCGGACGGATGTCGTGCTGAGCGAGATGACAGCGGCCAACTGGAACATCTTCTGGATCGCGCTGGCCGAGACGGGGGCGTTGTTCGTCCTGCTGTTCGGGCTCAACGTGTACGTGTACAGCCGCCTGACCGCGGTCAGATTGACCAACCCGCTCGGCGCGATTGCCGCGGGCATCCGCAGCATATCGGACGGGCGCTACCACGAGCGGCTTCGCGTCGAAGCGAATTACGAGCTTGCGCAAATCCAGGAGAGCTTCAACAAGATGGCGGAAAAGCTGGAGCAAGCCGAAGCGGACAACCGGCGGATGGCCGAGAGCAAGCAGCGGATGCTCGTTCATATTTCGCACGATTTGAGGACGCCGATCACGACGATCCGGGGTTACGCGGAGGCGCTTCAGCACGGGGTCATCAAGGATGAAGCCGCGCGGCAGCGGACGCTCAGCCTCATCCACGGCAAGACGAAGCTGGTCTCGGAACTGATCGACGACGTGTTCGAGCTGGCGAAGCTGGAGGTCCCCGACTATCCCGTCGCCAAGACGACATGCGATCTGGCGGAGTTCACGCGCGAAATGGCCGTCGACCATTACGATCTGTTCGAGGAGAAGGGGATGGTGTTCGAATGCGACATCCCGGCGGACGAACTGCCCGTGCCGATTCATGCGAAACTGCTGTACCGGGCGATCTCGAATCTGCTGGCGAACGCGCTGAAATACAACCAGCCGGGGACGCATGTACGGCTGTCGCTCATCGACGGTTCCGGCGAAGTGCGGCTTGAGGTCGCCGATAATGGCATCGGCATTCCCGCCGAATTGCGCGCCCGTGTGTTCGAAGCGTTCGTCCGCGGCGACGCCGCGCGCAAGAGCGACGGCGGATCGGGGCTCGGCCTGACCATCGCCAGGCATATCGCGGAGAAACATGGCGGCAGACTCGAGCTCGACAGCGGCGGCCGTTGGACGCGGTTTGTGCTGACATTGCCGAAGGCGGGGGAGACGGCTGCGTCCATGGGCGGCATCAGCGCGGCGGAGCGGAGAAGGTAAGGGACTATTTTCGCCTGACGCTGTAATAGCGCAGCCCCGCCGGGATTCCCCGGACCTCCAGGACGCCTGCATAGATAAGCTCCCGCAGCCGGTATTCAAAATAGGCGTCGCCGATGTCCTGTTCACAATGGCCGATGGCCGTCCCGACCACGCGTGCGGCTTTGACAAACCCGCCGGCATCGGCAGCGTTCGTCACCTGTTCCAGCATCTCCAGCAGGTACGGGTCAAAATGATCCGCCGGAACCTCCCGCACCGCGCCGTCCTCCCAGATGCGCAGCACGCCGCCCTGTTCCGCGATCGCCGTCCACTCTTCCGCAAGCCGCCGGATGTCGCCGGCGGACAGCCGGCTGCCGTGTTCCGCTTGCAGGAGCGCTTCCCGCAGCTTGTCCGGCACGATTTCACCGGATCGTCTGTAGGTTTCGGAATGATCGGGACGCTTGTCGAGCGTATCGCAGATCGCGCAGGCGTCGCATACGCGGATGGCGTTGGGCTTATGGCGGAGCAGATGCAGCGCGTACCGCATGCCCGTCTGCTCATATACGCTGCGGCTGGCCCAGACGATGATTTCCGCCTGCTCCGGAATTTGATCCAGTTTCCGGAGCAACGCGTCGTATTCTGCTTCGGAATCCGCGTCATCCTCAAGCGCGGCCGCGATGTTGTGCTTGAACCAGTCGCGCCGCGCCTGCCGGCCTTCCGGCGTGTCGAGGCCCCCGATCGGGCCGATGGCGTAATTGTCATTCAGCGTGACGATCTTGTGCGTATCTGCCCGGCCAAGCTCCCGCAGCGCCAGCTTCATGCTGCCTGCGAAGGATTCGCCCGTCACGATGTGGACATGGGTGCAGCCGGGATCCGGATCCCAGGAAAGCTTGCGATCATCGTACGTCATCAGCCGGTCGTACAGCTCCATCAGTCCGGCGGCGGCGCCTTCAGGGGACGCCGTCTGTTCTTTCAGCAGCCGGATCTGGTGCAGCACAAGCCGCAGGATCGACTTCGCGTTGTCGGGGCTCAGACGATCGACGGCTTTTTTGATGTCCATGATTTCGTTCATCCGCTCCAGCCTCCTCTTATAAAGGATCTTACCCGTTCGCATCCCCCCAAGACAAGACGAGAAGCCCTGCACATCCGTACAGGGCTTTGCTCGACGGCGACTGTTTATTGCTTCGCTCTCAGCGGCTTTAACGCCGCGCTCCAGGCGATCAGCTGATTCAGCATTTCGTTCACGGTCTGCCGGTGCCGCTCGGCCGGCTTGAAGACGGTCATGTTTTCGAAGTCGGTGAACAGGGACAGCGTCGGATGCGTCCGGACGTCCGCGACCATCAGTTCGCCCAATATGCCGCGCAGATGCTCCGCCGCGCGCGCGCCGCCGGTGGAGCCGTAGCTGACGATGCCTGCCGCCTTGTTGTTCCACGCCTCGCGGGCGAGGTCGAGCGCGTTCTTCAGCGCCCCCGTGATGCTGTGGTTGTATTCCTGCACGATGAAGACAAACCCGTCGAGGCTGAACAGCTTCTCGTTCCATCTGGAAACGGCGGGGTCCGCGTCGTCCGTCGTGCCGAGGAACGGCAGATGATAATCGGCGATGTCCACGATTTCGTAATGCGCGTCGCCGCGCCGGTCGGCGATGCCTTTGACCCATTCGCCCACCTGCGGGCTGACCCGGCCTTGACGCGTGCTGCCCAGGATGATGCCGATGTGCAGTTTGTCGTTGGACATCGTATTTCTCTCCCTCCGAATGTGATATCCCGCCATGCTTGAGAAGAAGGCAGTTTCTTGAAAGCTGGTATAAAATAACATACCTGATGACCGGCGGAATTATGCAAGGCGCTCTGCCGCCGCACCGGCCGAATGTGGTGGAGATGAAGGGTGGGAGCATACCGGGATGGCGCAATGTGAAGAAAAAATAGCAGGCGCATCGGAAATTTGGGACACCGCCGATGAATTGCCCGGTCGGTGTTCGTCAATACAGGTGAACGGCTCCAGTATAAAGGAGGTGAGGAACCATGAAATGGGCAGTCCGCATTCTGCACATCGTGCTTGTTCCGCTCATGGGGTTCGCCGGCTTCTTCAAGCTGTTGTCCAGCGCGGAGACGATCAGGGAAATCTATACCGATCCGCTTCAATCGATCGGTTACAGCGTCGGGTTTATTTATGCAATCGGGTTTTTCGAATTGCTTGCGGCAATCGGCTTGATTGTCGGGTTGTGGAGAGCCGCGATCGGCTACGCTTCTCTCGGTGTCATTTTCATCATTCTGCTGGGGGCGGTCGGGTCGAGTCTGATCGCAGGCCTGTACGCCGAGGCTGTCTCGCCGTTTATCGTAATGCTTCTCACCGCCCTGGTGTTCCTGGGAAACCGATATGTGTCGAATCACTCGCGAAGGAGCGCCGGACTCTCGCGGCAATGACATCGGCGGATTACATTTTTAATTAAATAAAGGAGCGATAAACCATGATACAAAAACTCGGTCAAGTCATGTTGTACGTCAACAATCAGGATCAGTCGAAGGCTTTCTGGACAGAGAAACTGGGGTTCAAGGTCAAAGCGGAAGAGGACAACGGCGAGGGCATGCGGTGGATTGAAATCGCCCCGCCGGGCGCGGACACGACCATCGTGCTGCAGAACAAAGCGTTCGTCGCCAAAATGCATCCCGAACTGAATCTCGGTACGCCGTCCCTGATGTTCTATACGGACAATGCGGAACAACTGTACAATGACTTGAAAGGCAAGAACGTCAAGGTCGGAGATCTCGTGGAGATTCCCGGCGGCAAGGTATTCAATTTCGCGGATGAGGAAGAGAACTATTTTGCCGTGATGGAGAGAAAGTAAGGTTCGATTTAAAAAGCGGCGGAGGAGCCTCAACAGGTCTTCCGCTGCTTTCAGTTTTGGCCGGCGACATCAGATGCGGCGCGTCTTGTCCGGATATTTTTGGAGTGTCATCCGAAGCCGAAAGCTATATCTGGTCGGATTCGGTGACGGCGGAGCTGGCCAAGCTGATGAAAGATTTCCACGATGCGACGGAAGGATTTGCATCAACCGCGCATTCCCCTCGCGGATTCGCTTTCTGTGCGCCCTGTTGTCTGACCGCGCCGCAGCCGGCGACCCGGCCTTTTTGAAAATGGTGGAGGAAGGCCATCTGGATCATTACAGGAAGGAAGTGGACTTCCTTGAGCGGCACTTTGACGACTGGATGCGGACGAATGAAAGGAGTTAATCCCTCTTCAACCGCTCCGCCTGCCGGGCAAGCACCTGAATGGAGCGTTCGATGTAATCGAGGATGAGCCGGAGCTCGTCCGTGCTGTAACGGGAGAACAGCTCGGCCATCTCTTCGCCGAGGGGGCCGAAGACGCCCGCGAGCGGATGGAGATTTTCCGGGATCGGCTCGACGTAGACGATGCGCAGGTCGTTCGGGTCCTTCGCCCGGCGGACGAAGCCGGCTTTCTCCAGCCGGTTGATCACGCTGGTGATGGCGCCGGTCGTCAGCCCCGTGAGCTTGGCGAGCTGCCCGGCCGTCGCCCGGCCCATGCCGAGCACAATGTCCAGGCATTTGTGGTCGGTGATGTTGAGGCCCAGATATTTGGCCGCGGCCTGGTGAAAGAAGACGGTCTGGGTCGACAGCCGCCGGGAAGCTTCCAGCAGGGATTCGAAAAGTTCCGGCGGAACAAATTCGCGATGATTCATGGACGATCCATCCTCCGATCATGGCAATGGTACCCCGACCGAAGTCCAGATTCAAGACCGGGCTCTGGCCGGTATTGACAATTCGCTCGTTGTGCGTAAGATGGAGTTAGATATCTTAATTATTAAGATATAGCAAACCTTCACCGGATGCAAATCCGGCAACCTGCGGCGTAATATCTTAATTTTTAAGATAAATGCCGGGTTGACTGCATTCTCAAGGAGGAGATCATGACCATGGAAAACAGGAAAGCGATCATCATCGGCTGCGGCATCGCCGGGCCGGCCGTTGCCATCTTCCTGAAGCGGGCCGGGTACGAGCCGCACATCTACGAGGCGCAGCCGGGCCATGACGATTACACCGGCCTGTTCCTGAACGTGGCGCGCAACGGTCTGCGCATCCTGCGCGAGCTGGGCGTGGAAGGCCGCATCCGCGAAGAAGGCATCGAATTGCGCGCCATGAACTTCCACAGCGGCAGCGGCAAGTGGCTGGGCAAGATCGAGGACCCGTCCGGCGAGCCGCAAGGGTTCACGGTCAAGCGGGGCTTCCTGCACAAAGTGCTGCGCGAAGCGGCGCAGCAGGAAGGCATCCCGATCGAATTCGGCAAGCGGCTGGCCAATCTGCACATCGCGGGCGACCGGGTGACCGCCCTCTTCGACGACGGGACGTCCGCGGAAGGCGATCTGCTCGTCGGCTGCGACGGCATTCATTCGCGCACGCGCAGGCTGATTCTGCCCGGCGCCCCGGAGCCGGATTACACGGGCCTGATCAGCTTCGGCGGCTTCGCGCGCGGCGTCGACATCCCGCACGAGCCGGCCCAGCACATGGTGTTCGGGAAGAAGGCGTTCTTCGGCTACCTGGTCAAGCGGGACGGTGAAATCTACTGGTTCGGCAATCTCGACTATCCGGGCAGACCGTCGCGCAAGGAATTGCAGTCCATCCCGCAGGCGGAGTGGCGCCGGGTGTTTGACGATCTGTACCGCAACGAGATTCATCCCGTTCCGGACATCATCCGGGCGACGAAGAGCGAGATCGGCGTCTATCCGATCTACGACCTGATGTCCGTTCCCTCCTGGTACAAGGGACCGGTCGTGCTCATCGGCGACGCGATTCACGCGACCTCGCCCAACGCGGGGCAGGGCGCATCGCTGGCGCTGGAGGACGCGCTGGTGCTTGCCCGCTGCATCCGGGACAACCGCAGCCCGGAGGCTGCGTTCCGGCAGTTCGAACTGCTGCGCCGGGAACGGGTGGAGAAGGTCGTCAAATATTCGAGAACCATCGGCCAGCGCAAACATGCGACGAATCCGGTGCAGGTCTTTTTCCGCGATCTGATGCTGCCGTTCTTCCTGAAGCAGGCGAGCCGTCAATCCAACGCCTGGCTGTACGATTACCGCGTGGATTGGCACGACAAGGTGCCGGTGTGAAGCGCGGCGGAAGGAGGCGTTAAGGAGGCAGTCCGGTGTTTGAAACCTTTTCCGCGCTTGAAGTTTTGCTGCTCATGGGACTGTCGATCGCCGGGGTCATGGCCGGAATCGCGGCGAACGGGTTGAAATATGCGGTGTTCCGGCCATCCCCTCATCCGCTCTGGAGGCGGGCGGCGCACATCGGTTCATGGGCGGGCATCCTGCTGGTGATCCTGTGGGGTGCCGTCACGGCGGCGGTTTATTTTGCGCTGGGTTGGGCATTCGTCATGGACCGCGTCGTCGTCATGCTGCCGCTCCTCGCGCTGCCGGCGCTGCTCGTCGCCGCACGCGCGCTGCCCGCGCTGAGAGGGGACAAGGCGATGACGCCGGAGGCCGCGGCGAACGTTGCGGCAGCCGTGCACACGATGGCAGCCGGCACGCTGCTCGTGCTGTACCTGGTATGGTTCGATATCCCCTCCGTCCCGGATCTGCGGGAATCGACGATGTACCTGGCCATGCTGGCCGGAACCGCGGCGCTCTTGCAGCTGTACCATCGGCGGCGCGTCCGGACCATCGAGGCCCGGGGGCGCGGCTATCTGGCGATGGCGATCCGCAGCGCCGCGTTCACGCTGTCGGCCGTCGTCCTGCTGATGGCATGGTTCCTGTGGTCGATGGAGCGCAGCAAATTTCCCGCGTCCATGTCCATGCTCCACCCCGAGACGTTCGAATATGGCGGAGGTGCCGTGCCTGCCGGAGCGGTGTCGTCAGCGCATCATGATCATCAGGCCCGCCATGCCGTTGCGTCCGCGGCCGGCAGCGCGGCGATCAGCGTCACCGATCTGACCGGTCCGCGGACCGGCGAGCCTGACGCGCGGTTCACGCTCGTCGCGCAGAAGCAAATGATCGAGCTTGCCTCGGGACACACGGTCGAAGCGTGGACGTTCAACGGCCAGGTGCCGGGCCCGCATCTCGTGGTCCGCGAAGGCGATCTGGTCGAAGTGGAGCTCATCAACAAGGACATTGAGCTTGGCGTCACGGTGCACTGGCACGGCGTCGATGTGCCGAACGCCGAAGACGGGGTGGCGGGCCTCACCCAGAACGCCGTCATGCCCGGTGAATCCCATACGTACCGCTTCGTCGTGAACGAGACGGGCACCCACTGGTACCACTCCCATCAGGCTTCCTCGGTCCAGGTGGCGAAAGGGCTGTTCGGCGCCTTCATCATACTGCCGAAGGACGGCGCCGAAGCGGGCGGCGGGACGGCGGATGTCACGATTTTCTCCCACGACTGGGAGACGCCGGACGGGACGCGGACGGTGCTGCATTTGCCCGGGCCGGCGTCCGGCGGGCAGCGGATCATCCCGCCCGGCACGGAAGTGCGGCTCCGGCTCGTCAACAGCGCCAGCTACACGAAATTGTTCTCGCTCCACGGAACGCCTTTCCGGGTATCCGCGATCGACGGCTGGGACATCCACGAACCGGAAGCCGTCACCGGCATGCGGCTGAAGATCGGAGGCGGCGGGCGGTACGACGTGACGTTCACGATGCCGGACCATCCGGTCGCCTTGACGCTGGACGGGCGGGAACCCGAGACCACGATTATATTCAGCAAAGACGGGCAAGAAGCGGCGGATATCCGGACGGGAGGCCCGATCCTGGACCCGCTGGCATACGGCTCGTACGCCCCGGCGCCCATCGACGGCAATGCCGCGTTCGACCGGGAGTTTCTGACGGTGCTCGACCAGATCTACCTGGGGCATTATAATGGACACTCGAACACGCTCTGGGCCATCAACGGGGAAGTGTTCCCGCGTACGCCGACGTTCGTGGTCGAGGAAGGGGATCTGGTCAAAACGCGCATCGTCAACCGGACGTTCTCGGATCACCCCATGCATCTGCACGGCCACCATATGGTCGTCCTGAGCCGGAACGGCACGCCGTACAAAGGCAGTCCGCTCGTGCTCGACACGCTGCTCGTGGATCCGGGCGAAACGTATGAGGTGGCGTTCCGCGCCGACAATCCGGGCATCTGGATGGACCACTGCCATATCCTGGACCACGCGGCATGGGGGATGTCGATGCATTTGACGTACGCCAATGTCACGACCCCTTATACGGTCGGCGAGGCTTCGGGGAATCATCCGGAATAGAGGTGGGCTTGTGAACATCATCGAACTGAGCTTGCCGTTCGAATTGAACGGTCAAACCGATGTCATCTATCCGAGTCTGATCGCGGCGGATCATGTGCTGGCGCTGGTGGATGCCGGGTATCCGGGCTTTCTGCCGCGCATCGAGCAGGAGATCGCAAGACACGGCTATGACGCGCGGAATCTGACCCACGTCATCATGACGCATTACGATATCGACCATATCGGGGCGCTGCATGACCTCAAAGCCAAATACCCCGGGGTCCGGATCATCGCCAGCGAGCGGGAAGCGGGGGCCATCAGCGGCGAGCGGAAGTCGGATCGGCTGATCCAGGCCGAGAACATGCAGCGACATCTGCCCGAGGAGCAGCAGGAGTTCGGCCGCTGGTTCATCCGGCAGCTGGAGAGCTTGAAGCATGTGCCCATTGACGAAACGGTGCGCGACGGCGACGAGCTGTTCGACGGACGGTGCCGCGTCATCGCGACGCCCGGTCATACGCCCGGACATATCTCGCTGCATATTCCCGAATTGAACAGCGTGATTGCCGGCGATGCGGCGGTGAACGAGAACGGACGGCTCGCCATCGCCAATCCGCAGTTCTGTCTCGATCTGTCCGGCGCGGAGCAATCGCTCGGGAAGCTGACGGCACTGCGCGCGGCTCATTATTACTGCTACCACGGCGGGAAGCTGGATATGGCATAACAGAACGTCCCCCGGCCGAATGCGCGGCCGGGGGACGTCTTCTTTATCGGAGCGCGCACTCCTCGTCCCGGATCGTGGCGATCGGGTGCAGGAAGGCATGATCGAACGGCGCGAGCGGAAGGCCCGTTTTCACCTTGCGCGGCCAATCCGGATTGACGAGGGCGCTCGTCCCGATCGCCGCGAGGTCGGCATCGCCGTCCGCCAGCAGGCGCTCCGCCCGTTCGGGTTCGCCCAGCTTGTCGTTGGCGATGACGGGCAGGCCGCCATAGGTCTTGGCCAGCGCGGCGAGTGCCGGCCCGTCTTCTCCAAAGGCCGGGCGGAACGCCTTGTACTCGGTGGTATGGATATAGTCGGCCTTCGCCGCGGCGAGTGCGGTGAAGATGATCCGGGCGTCCTCGAGGCCGTTCCGCCATTTGTGGTCGAAGTCGTTCACCTTGCCCTGGGAAATGCGGACGCCGACGACGAAGTCCGGTCCGACAGCATGCCGGATCGCTTCCAGCACCTGCACGGTCAGGCGGACGCGGTTGGCGGCGGGTCCGCCGTATTCATCCGTCCGCAAGTTGATCCCTTCGCTCAGAAACTGGTCCAGCAGATAACCGTTCGCCGCATGAACCTCGACGCCGTCGAACCCGACTTGCTTCGCTCTCCGCGCGGCCGCCGCGAACCCGCTGATGACGGCATCGATCTCTTCGCGCGTCATTTCGCGGGGGACGGCGAACTCGCCGCTGCCGCCGTGCTCCTCAAGCTGCCTGCCCTTCGGCTTCACCGCCGAAGGCGCGATCGCCTCCCGGACGAACCGGTTGTACTGCACGAGCGCGCCGGCATGCATCAACTGGCAGATGATCCGGCCGCCCGCGCGATGCACCGCTTCGACCACCGGACGCCACGAAGCCGCCTGCTCCTCGTCGGCGATGCCGGGCTGGTTCTCGTACGCCTGGCTGTGCGCCAGGTCGGGATACGCGCCCTCCGTGATGAGCAGGCCGAACCCGCCCTCGGCAAACCGGGTGTAGTACCGGACCATCCGGTCATTCACGAGACCGGACGGCTCCGCGCTCGTGCGGGTCATCGGCGCCAGCGCGATCCGGTTCGGCAGGGACAGCGGGCCGAGCCGGTATGGTGCAAAGAGATGTGCATAAGACTGCATGTCGATCATTCCCTCCCGCAGTGAAATGGTGATGGTGAGAGTTATTGTAATGCGGGATTTCCATATCGTAAAATGATCAATAAAGATAAAGGTATCAATTATTTTGATAGATGAGCGGTGAGGAAGCCATGGAGCTGACGGACCTGAAAATTTTCCTGGCGGTGGCCGAGGAAGGCAGCGTATCCGCTGCCGCCCGGAAGCTGGACTATGTGCAGTCGAATGTGACGACCCGGCTGCGGAAGCTCGAGTCGGAGCTGGGCGTCCCGCTGTTTCACCGGCATCCGAAAGGCGTCGTGCTGTCGGAGCGGGGGGCTCTGTTCCGCGAGTACGCCCGAAAGATTCTGCAGCTTGCGGAGGACGCGGCCAAGGCGGTGCGGGAGACGGAAGAGCCGGGCGGAACGCTTGCGATCGGCGTCGTCGAGACGGTCGCTTCCGCCGGGCTGCTGCACGTGCTGTCCGATTTTCAGACCCGCAATCCGCACGTCTCGCTCTCGCTGGTGACGGGAACATCGCCGGATCTGCGCGCGAAGGTGCTGAATTATGAATTGGACGGAGCGTTCGTCACGGGGGAGATCGGTTCGTCCCTGCTGGTCTCCGATTACGAGATTCGGGACGTCGTCGGGCTGGTGACGCGGAGCGGCGGGGAAGAGCCGGATCTGTCCCGGGCGACATGGGTGGTGTTCCCGCAAGGGTGCCCGTTCCGCGCGGTGACGGAGGCATGGCTGGAAAGCGAGGGTTTGCGGCCGGCGCAAGTGATCGAGACCGCCACGCTGGAGACGATGCTGGGCTGCGTGCGGTCCGGCCTGGGGGCGACGCTGCTGCCCGTATCCGCGCTGCCGGAAGGAGACGGGACGCTGCGCGTTGTGCCCGTCCCCGAGGCATACCGGCACATGACGACCCGGCTGATCCGCCGCCGGGATCGGTTCGTCAGCAAGGCGTTCACCGCCTTCGTCGAGCGGCTCAAGGCGCACGGGTTTGGCGGGCAGCGCGCGTTCGTTGACGCGCCCCCCGACGCCCGGTATGATAAGGAAAAATCTTCCGTATGAAATGAGGGGCGCCCATGCAATCCTGGGTGAAAATGGCGCTGTTCGTCCTGGTCACCGCGATCTTGACCCGGCTGGTGCCGTTCTCGGCGTTCTTCCGCAATGTCTATACGCTGGTGCACGAGATGGCGCACGCCGTCATGACCTTGCTGCTCTCCGGCAGCGTCCTGTACATCCATCTGTACGCCGACCAGAGCGGCGTCACGCACTCGATGATCCAGGCCGGCTGGCGGTCGATTCTGATCTCCCTCGCCGGATATACCGGCGCCGCCCTGTTCGCGTGGCTGCTGTTCCGCCTGCAGGCGAGCGGGCGCGAGAAGATCGGGCTGCTGCTTGCCGCCGCCATCGCTTCCCTCGGGCTGCTTCTCTTCGTCCGCAACGGATACGGCATGCTGTGGTGCCTGGGGTTTGCGGTCATCACGCTGCTGGTCTGCTTCCTGACCCCGAACTGGCTGCGCATCTTCTACGCCTCGCTTGTCGCGTTCATCTGCCTCGTGGAATCGGTCATCAGTTCCGTGACGATTCTGGTGATCGCGATCACGGACCCGGCGTCGGCCGGAGACGCGGCGAACCTGAGCCGGGCGACTGCCGTTCCCGCCGTGGTGTGGGGGCTGTACTTCGCATGGGTTGCCCTGTGGTGCGCGCGAAATGCGACATCGCTCCTGTTCCGCTCCATCTGGAACCGCCGCGCCGAAGAACGCCGCGAGCCGGAGCGATTTCCGATGTAACGCCGGATCAGGCGCGCATGGCGCGGCCGGCCGCAATGCGCCGGACGATCGCCTCCGCATCCTTCCCCACGCCGCCGATCAGCGCGGAATTGCGCGACGTCTGCCACGGCAGGCCGACGTAGTACAGGCCGCTCACTGGACTTGCGCCCCGCTCGTGCAGCGGCTTGCCCTCCGCGTCCAGGGCGCCCGGAATCCGCAGCCAGCCGTAATCGGACCGGAATCCGGTCGCCCATACGACATTGTCCGCCTCCGCCGCCGTGCCGTCCGCGAAATGCACGGTCCGTCCCTCCGCGCGGACGGCTTTCGGCTTGAGCACGATCCGCTTCGCGGCGATCAGGCGCTTCAGCTCGAAGCCGAACACGGGATCGGGCCGCTTCCGGACGATCCGGCCGATGCGCGAATCGGACGGCGCGTTCAGTATCCCCAGCGCGTCGAACCACCAGAAGGCGCTTCGCCCGGCGATCGCGAGCGGGAAGAACGTCATCCGGTGCGCGGCGGACAGCGTGACCCGATGGCTTGCGGCCAGCTCGACCGCGATCTGCGCGCCGGAATTGCCGCCGCCGACGACGAGCGCCGCGCCCGGCTTCAAATCGGCCGGATTGCGGTAATGCGCCGAATGGAGCTGGACGACGCCCGGGTCCAACTGCTGCGCCATCGGCGGGACCCACGGTACCTGGAACGGTCCCGTCGCGACGATCACCTGCCGGGCGGCGAAGGTCCCCCGGTTCGTCTCCGCCCGAACGGGGACGGGGTGGCGCAGGCCAGGGTGATGAGCGAAGAGCTGTTTCTGGTCGTGCCCCGGAAGCACCGGCTGGCGAAGCGGACCGCCGTCCGCCTCGCCGATGCCGCAGGCGAGCCGTTCGTCGGTTACAAGGAAGGGTTTGTCGTGCAGGAGACGAACGAAGCCTTGTTCCGGCAGGCCGGCATTGCGCCGAGAATCGTCTGCCGTGTCGACGAGCCGGCCGCGATCTTAAGTCTCGTGCGGGCCGGACTCGGCGTCGCGCTGTTCGGCTGCGTGAGCCCGGACGATCCCGAACTCGTCTATCTGCCGATCGAGCGCCCGGTCTGCCGGCGCGACTACTGGCTCGTCTGGACGGAGAGAATGTACAATGCCCAATCGCAATGGTACCAGGACGCTGAACTTGAGCTGGAAGGAGTACGCTGACGGTGATTCTGGAAATCGAAAACCTCAGCAAAAGCTATTCGACGCATACCAAGACGACCTACGCCATCCGAAATCTCAACTTGACCGTATCGCGTGGAGAATTTGTGGTGGTGATGGGGAAAAGCGGCTCCGGAAAAACGACGCTGCTTCAGCTGATCGGGGCGCTGATTGAACCGACGGAAGGAGAAATACGGGTCGATGGGCAATCGCTTCAAGAGATGTCCGTTGAACCTTATGCCACCCAATATCGACGGGAGAAAGTGGGGTTTGTCTTCCAATTCTTCAATTTGATTGCTTCCATCAATGCCGAAGACAATGTCGCCATGCCTTTGCTGCTTTCGGGTGTAAGAAAGAAGGAAGCTTATGACAAAGCGAGAGCGTTGCTGAAGAGCGTCGGGCTGTTTGACAAGCGGCATCAGTATCCGCATACGCTATCTGGCGGAGAGCAGCAGCGCATTGCCATTGCGCGGGCCCTGGTACATGATCCTTGCATACTGCTGGCGGATGAACCGACGGGCAACCTGGACTCGGTTACAACCGCTCACATTTTGTCACTGCTGGTCCGGCTCCGGAATGAGCTTCAGCAGACGATCTTGTTGGTGACGCACGATCCGCAGGTTGCGGCGTATGCGGATCGGGTGATTTTGCTGAATGACGGCAGGTTGGTATTCGATCATGTGAACGACAAGGAATGCGGCCATCATGAGAGGGTGTCAACCATTGTAAACCTTCAGCTCGCTTCCCAAGGAAAAGGTTGATGCGTCATGGCGATCTTGAGGCTCACATGGAAGATGCTTCTTGCCCAGAAAAGCAGGTACTTCTATATGCTGCTCGGTGTTGTGCTGGGAACAGTGCTTTTGACCAGCGTCGTGCTGCTTGGCGAGATGCTTCAGGCTTCCTTGAAACAACAACGGTTCGATCAATATGGCTATACCGATGTGATGGTGGGATACAGGGCAGACGGACGAGGACTTGCACCGGAACAAATTGATGAGATCACGAGCAGCCCGATGGTGCGGCGCCATGCGGCGGTTTTGGCATCGCCGCGGGTGCCCGGATTTAACCCTGACTTTTATGTCGTGGGCACCGATAATTCCGACATGGCCAAAGCGTTTTACAAATTCACGCAGGATTTGCAGCCGTATGAAATGGTGGTGACCGAGCGGCTGGCCCGACGCTGGGATGTCAAATTGAACGAGCGTGTCGCCATTCCGGGGCTTTCCGATTCACAGACCTGGCTGATCAAAGAGATTGTTTCCGACCGTTATGGGCCCAATGGTCCAATGCCAGACATAGCCATTTTTCATTTGCAATCGTTGCAGGAAATGCTCTCAGACCGTCTCAGGGTCAATCTTCTGTTGATTGAATTGGCGTCGGACATGGACAAGCAGCGGTTTTCGCAGTTCATAACGAACCAGGTCGACTCCGCGTTGGATGTTGAAATCATCGGTCAGGGCGATGAGGGGAGAAACATTGACAGCTTTGTGGCCACGGGAACCGTGATGGGCATGATGGTGCTTATCGCCAGCGGTTTTGTCATCTTGAGCAGCCTTTATATTACGGTGCGGCAGAGAAAGAAAGAGCTGGCTCTTCTTCGCATGATCGGCGGAAGTCCGGAGCAATTGAAGACGATGGTCATCGCGGAGGCGGCGATGCTTGCCGTCATCGGAACGCTGTCGGGTTCGCTGCTGGGGATACTTGCCACAAAGCTCACAATGAACGGGTTGGCGCGTTATTTTGAGCTCCCGCCGGCATCCGTGCCTGTCCCCTATGTGTACGTTGCGGTCACCGCGATTTTGATTGCGTTATTCATTCTCATCATATCCCTGATTCCTGCCTGGCAAGCCTCGAGGATTTTGCCTGTTGAATTCCTCCATGAGACGTTTGCCGCCAATGTGCAGCCCCGAAGCATCCGGAAATGGGCGATGGCCGGGATGTTGATGACGGGTTTGCTGTCCGCGGCTGCAGGCAGATGGGCAGATCCGGCAAGCGCCTTGCGCGTGCTGTCGTATATTGCGGCAGGCTTCATGATTTCCGGTTCGATCTATTTATCGATGCCGTTCTGGATAGCTCCTTTGTTACAGAAATTGTCTCCGTTTCTTGAGCGCGTCATGGGCATCGAATCCCGAATGGCGGTCCGGAACTTGATTTTCCACCGGGCGCAAAGCACATTGGCCATTGCGTCCATCGGATTGTCCATGACCTTGATCTTCCCGGTTATCGCCATCTTCACATGGGTGGAAGAGCGTGCGGAGCGGCAAATCGAGGCGAATTACATCTCGGACATGTTGGTGTGGAGCAGCAAAAGCATGCGTTCCACGCTTCCGCTTGAAGTGCAGGAAGACTTGCAGCGAATACCCGGTGTTAAAACGGCTATTGCGTCCAGCACTCACCATGTCTTGCTTCTGAAAGACTATGACTTCTCCAGAAGCAATCCGAAGTGGGTGAAGGAGAAGTCGGCTCTTTCCCCATTTTACACCGATGAACATCATAACCCTGTCCCGCAGCGGGAAGTGGTCAACTATAAATTGGTACAGCTTCGCCCGCTTGTAGAGGAGCTTCAATTGCCGGTACCGCAAAATATCGACTTGGAAAATTCAGGGTTCATGACGGCTCGTTACGCCGACATGCTGGGAGTCCGTGCCGGGGATACACTGGACCTCATCATTCCCAGGTTCCCAATCGAGTCTTCACTCCGGATGCAAGTGACAATCGCCGGTGTATTGGAGCGGTTGTACGCGAACGAAGACATCCTGATCCTGGATTGGAACAACGCCGCGCTTAAGGCGGTCGAACAGCCCAACGTGCGGCAAATCTTGCTATATATCGATCCGGACCGGAGGGAACAGGTCGAGCAGCATCTGCAAATGTTGCAAATGGACAAGTACGATGAAATATCCTGGAGCGACAAAGAGACCGCGCGCAAAGAATTATCGAAGCAACTGTCCCAGCGCATGCTGGTCATCGGAGCCGCCTTTATGCTGCTGTTGATGCTGGGACTGAGCATTATGGCCAATCATCTGTCGGCGATTTTTCTGACAAAACGCCGCGAAATGACCATCCTGCGCATGATCGGTGCAACCCGGAATCAAAGCCGGAAGATGACGGTCATCCAGTCCGGATTGTTCGGGGCGATCGGCGCCGTGACGGGAGCGGTCACAGGATGGCTCATCACGTTTTTTCTTTCCCGCATCGACGGAGGGCAGGTTCTCGATCCGATAACCAAACAGTTCTATCTTGTAGCCTGTGTGCTGGTATTCATATTAGGCTTGTCGCTGCTGTTGGGAAGGAAAGAAGCCAGAGCGGTATCCGATTTTCATAATGATAATCTTCGAAACGAATAGCAATGCCGGCATGGCCAGGGGCGGCGGTTGGCACGTCTGAATGCGGCGCCTATAATAGAGGGCAGAGAGGAGCGAGCAATTATTCCGCAAATCCCACAAGAAGGTCGACATCGGCGCCTCGCGGGTCGAAGACGTCCGCCGGCGGCTTGCGCCCGAAATCGCCGCGGCCTGCTGCAACTGCCGATTGAGCAGCCCGTCTGCCGGCGCGAATATGGGCTTGCATGGCCGGTGAAAAGGTATCTCTCGCTGGCGGCGCGGAAGTTCATCGATTTCTGACGGCGCATTTCGCCGGCGGGAACAGGATGTCCATAATCGAAAAGGAGGGCGCGCATGAACTTTAATCTGGAGGAAGCGTTGGAGCTGCTGGAACGGACACCGCGGACGCTCGAAAGCCTGCTGACGGGGCTGTCCGAATCGTGGCTGGCGTGCCGCGAAGGCGAAGGGACGTGGAGCGCGTCCGAAGTGCTCGACCATTTGATCGAAGCGGAGAAGAGCAACTGAATCCCCCGGATGGAATGGCTGCTTCGGCACGGTGAGGAGCGGCCGTTTCCGCCGTTCGACCGGTTCGCCCATCTGCGCAAGCCCCCCGGCCGGACGCTTGAGGAGCGGCTGGCCGAGTTCAGGGAGCTCAGGGCCGGCAGCATAGCCGAACTGAAGGCGACGGTCGAGCCGGAGCGGCATCTCGGGCTCAAGGGACTGCACCCGGAATTCGGCAGCGTGACATTGGGCCAGCTGCTCTCGACCTGGGTGGTGCACGACCTGACACACCTGTCCCAGATCATCCGGGTGATGGCCAAGCGGTACCGCGACGACGTCGGCCCGTGGGTAGCGTATTTGAAGATCTTGAAGCAGTAGCGATGAAAGGGCGGGTTGCCGCCGCCGGGGCCGAAGCGATCGTAAAGGCATGAAGGACGTCATCCGCCTGACTTCTTTTTCTGCCGGGCGTAATATTCGGCCGCCTTCTGACGGTTGCCGCACAATTCCATGCTGCACCAGCGCCGCCTGCCGCTCTTCGAGGTATCGACGAAATGCAGGATGCATGATGGGTGTTCGCACTTCCGAATCCGGTCCGGCGAATGGCTGGCCAGCGTGTCGGCGATGGATTGGATCACCGCATGGCTTGCGCGGTCGGCAGGGCTCCGGCCTTCGTGAACCAGCCGGAACCCGCCGTCCCGCCGTTCCATTCGCGCCTCAATCTCCAGGCCGCGCAGAACTTCCGCAATGTCCGCGCAAGTCCGGTCGGACAACCGTCCGTTCCGCTTCAGATCCGAGATCGCGCCGGCGCAAAGATCACGCAGCCGCATGAGCGCGGGGAGAACGGCGGCCAGCATCCGGCCGGCCGCATGTTTATCTTCGGGGGCTTCCGTCAGCAATCCGTTCGACATAAGCCATTCGACCGCGAAACGCGGATCTTCGAGTCCGTCCGTCCGCTTGCCGTCCCGCATCATGACGGTGTTCGCCAGATTGATCCACAACGCGCCGCCGAGTGTCATGGTCCTGTGCATGGGATTTCTCCTTACAGCCTCAGAATTTCCGCAGTTCCGATCATGTCCACCCTTATTTTATTGGCCGCAGCCGCTTCAAGTCGAGCCGCAATATCCGCCGTCTCGTGATAGATCGGGGGATGGTGCATCGTGCCGTAGTGGATGGGAACTAGCGTCTTTGCATCGAGAATGACGGCGGCGGCGACCGCGATGCGAACCCCGGCCCATGGCAAACGTTGCAGAAGCATGTGCATTCCTCCCCCATGCAAATTGATATAACCATTATAATAGATTATTAACGGTTATATTGTGGGGTTATCATACCACACCAACTATAACCTGTAAATATTAATTTTAAAAGTTATAACTGCGGTCGGAAGACCACATTAATCAATTCTTTCATGACGAATCTGCAGCAATGGTACCCGGAAGACCGCGAGAAATCGGGCATCATCCATGGTGGAGGAGTTGCTCGGGAATTTGAGCAATGCCGACCGGGCAGCGGCGGAGTGGGAAATGAAATTATGGAGGCGTTGCCTCCATTCGAAAAGAACTGCGCATTCGAAGCGCCGGAAACAGATAAGAAAAAGGTTTCTAAATCAAAGGTAATTGACACATAAAAAACAAAATAGTAATATTTTAGGATAATACACTTTAATTTAGGGGGGAATTTATGAAGAAAATCAGGTTTGCCGGAATCTTAATTGTTCTATCGTTGGTTCTGCTACCGACTGAAAACATCATAGCATCAGGTGATAAAACATATACCGAAGAAGATCATAAAAGGATTGTAGACCAACTTAAATTTGAAATTGACTCTGCAAAGAACGTGCCTAGTCCCGAAATTATTCTTAAACAAGAGAAAGTCCGTACTGACAGCCAAATTACCCATATGTTGTATGTAGTTCCCCTGTCTTTGGACAAATGGTTATATCGTTATCAATTAAGCAGATGGTCAGAAGCGTTGATAGATGCGGGATTGCCGATGTCAGGAGCGTTCTTGTTCCACTCTTTACAAGATGAACCATCTGATTTGGTTTATAATGCAGGTGAAGGTTACTCCAATACGGTAAAAAACTCAGAAGTCATAAAAAATTTCATTAAAAGTTTCAGAAGTGAACTTCCGTCTTCAGGGAATTACTACAGTAAAATGGGGAGCCTAACTTTAAATAAACCGGTTGATGTCTATTTAAGCCTGAATAAAGTGTCTTATATTGCCGGGGCTGAAAAGATTAACGGTTCATGGAAGGTTTATCTCAGACTTTACGACATATATGATTTTGAACACCAGAACTATACGACTTCCAATGGGGTTCCCAGTGCTTTTGTCACATGGGTGAATAACCATGCTGCTGATGCTCAAGAAGCTGGCGCCATTGTGCCTTATAGTATTACAATTTATATACAGGATTAAGATGAAGTGGGGACTTTATGTCCCCACTTCACCGTTTTTCAATTTTATGTACAATTTTCAATATGCGTCAGGAGGGATTGGATGGCCGCCGGAACCGGCAAATCGCGATCGCGGCTGATCGTCTGGATTGGCGCGATCCTTGCAGCGATCTTGGCGCTGCTTGTCGTGATCACGGAAGTCAGCAAATCGCTGGAGAGGACACAGGCTGAAGTGTGGCGATTGAACTGGGGATTCGATACGCCCGAGCCGGAGCAGCTTGAGCGGATTCTCGCATACCCCGGAAGGGACCATGCGCAGTATTCGATCGCCCGTTACAGCGAGGAAGCGGTCCGGGAGATGCTTGCCATGCCCGATTGGGTCAGCATCGAGTCCGCGACCGGCTACGTATCCGCATTGATTGATGCCTTCATGACGGATCTGCAGCAATGGTACCCGGAAGACCGTGAGAAAATCGCGCAATTGTTCGTACAGCACCCGCCGGTTTTCGATGAACAGGATTATTACCTTGTCAAAAATGAATCGGACGGCGACCGTCTGATCGCCGTCCTGAATCCCGATCTCCGAACCCTTTATGTGCTGGAATCCTACCAATGATTCGGGTGCGTCACCGAATCTTGAGCTTCATTTGAGCCCGCTCGCCGTAATGGATGATGGTGTAATGGTTGCCGTCGCGCTTCACGCGCAGATTTTTGCCCGTCACGTTGAGCGGCTCGGGGGAGTAGATCTCGATCTCCTGCATCCCCTGCGCGTCAAGCTGCAGCTCCAGCGCGCCCTCCCGGACGGTGAACGCGACCGGGCCGTTGCTGCGGACGACATGGAGGCGCTCCGTTATCTTGGACGAGTCGACAAGATCGACCGCCGTCGGCCCGGGAATGCCGATGTAATGCCCGCCATTGCCCTCGTAATAGAACATGCCGGACGTGTCGACTTCGCGGTCCGCGTACGCCTCGCCGAGCTCCAGCTTCACGCCGAGCGTGCCGGCGTATTCCTTCACATTGGCGGGCACTTGCGAGCCGTCAGGCGTCAGATAAATCTGTCCGCCGTCCGCCTGCACTTTCACATCGGCATAGAACGTGTTCAGCAGCGACCGGGCGATCTGCTGCTCGGTCATGAAGGTGTATTTGTGCGTCTCCCGGACCCGGTTCATGGCGGAGATCATCTTGAGCAGCTTCTCGTACAGATCCGTTCCCGGCTTCATGCTGTGCTCGATATGCTCAAAATTGATGAGCGGAATGTCGAACTGCGCCAGGCTGTCCCATGCCATGCCGTAGTTGAGCGGGTGGGGCGCCGGCGAGAACAGCATGAACGGCTCGGACGGCGTATCGCCGCTGTCGTCGGGCAGCAGGAACGGAATGACGAACAGGAACTCCGCCCCATCCCGCGGCGCCGTGCTCACGTTCGGCGGATTGAACCCGAAGTTCCACCAGATCCCCGCCTCCCGCTGGTTGCGGAACGTCTGCAGCGCGTCCTTGTTGATTCGCCACGTATGATGGTTGACGCCCATGTCGTCGTCCCATTCCAGGCCGAGCGCGTGGAAGGCCGCCTTGTGCAGGGCGATCTCCTGCTTCTCCCGTTCGTCCGACATGTATTCATGCAGGTACATGTGCGGAATGAGCGGAAGATGCTTGCGCTGGATGTACCGGAGGTTCCCCCGCAGATCCTTCGGATAGGGGAACAGCGGACTGTCGATGGCGTAAGGGCTGCCGAATTCCAGATGTCCCGTGATCAGATCCTTCTTCCCGTCCCCGTTCCAGTCGACGACAACGGGCACCGCGTTGCGCCCCGGCTTGATCGTGTTCGTGCCGAAGAAATTGTATTCCTCGCCCGTAAGCGGCCCTTTGTTCGTCAGCGTGCCGTCTTCCCGGCCTTCCAGCAGCACGATCTCTCCGCTTTCGGTGCCGACCAGCAGGTCGGGGATGCCGTCGCTGTTCCAGTCGGTCGCGAACGGCGCGGCGTACCGTCCGACGTTCACCGGCTCGCCGTCCGCCCGGATCGGTTCGGCCGGGTGAAGCTCGAGCGAACCGGAGGCGGTCCCCCTGAACAGATGGAGGCTGCCTTCCGCGTCCCCGACGATGAGATCCGGGATGCCGTCGCCGTCCCAATCGGCGGCGGCGGGCGCGGCTGCTCCGGCGACGGACAGCGCCTGGCCGCCGGCGGTGAAGGTTCCCGCAAGCTTCAGCTTGTTTTTGCCGTTATTTCGGTACAGGACGACTTCGCCATTGCCGCTTCCGAGCACCAGATCGGGGTGACCGTCGCCGTCCCAGTCCACGACGAACGGCGCGGCGTCGCTGTCCGTCCGGACGCCTTTCAGCTTGACGGGCTTCTTGAAGACGAGGTCTGTTGCCTCGCCGTCATTTTCCGCGAAATAGACGTATCCGTCATGCGTGCCGATGATGAAGTCCGTCGCGCCGTCCCGGTTCCAGTCGACGGCTGTCGGGTAGGCCCGGCAGCTGGTGTCGAGCTGCGACAGGAACGAGTTGTATCCCGGCACCCGGCCGAAATGGATGTTCGCCTTCTTGGTCGTCAGCGCCCGGCCGGCGGAGAAGAAGGAGTCGCTTTCCATATTGACGAACCGCGGCGCTTGGTCGGTGCCGATGTTCTCCAGATAGCGGAGCGATTCCATCCAGACGCCGCCGTTGTAGCTGCCGCGCACGACGGAGTAGGTCGGGACCTGGTCGTGTTTTTCCAGCAGCTCGGTGAATTTGATCATGTCCCGCAGCACGAACGAATACAGCGCCTCATAGTGCGCCTGCCAGGCCATCCCCGGTCTGCCGTACGGGCCGTAGGCTTTCTGCACGGAGAAGCCGTGGTGCTCCTTCGCGGCGAACTTGATCAGTTCCGTCCGGAACAGATAGTTGGCGCTGGCATAGCCGAAGTGGAAATATTTCTGTCCTTCTTCGGCCTGCAGATCGAAGCGGGTGATGAACTGCTCGTTCGGCAGGAAATTGTTGGCCCAGATGACGGTGCCGTCGCCCGCCTGATTGGCCGTGAGCAGCGCGAGGTCGCCCTTCTTCACCAGCGGCACGGCCTGATCCGTCACGGCGCCTTCTTCGAAATGAATATGAAACTTCGGATTCAACCCGTTGTAACGGCCGTAAATGTCGCTGAACGACTGCCACACCCGCTGAATCCCCTGCAGGTTGCGGCGCACTTCCGGATACGCGAAGTTCAGCTCGGTATCCTCGATGGGCGTCATGGCCGCGATGCCGGTGAATGCCGCAGGGAAGGCGTCCGCATATTCATGGGACAGGAACAGGATGCCGCCTTGCTCGACATAGGCGATGAGCCGGTCCCGGACTTCCGGCCAGGCGGGTTCGCCGGTCAGGTCCCGGTCCAGGTACACCAGATCATAGGAGTCATCGATGGCGGCCGCATCCAGCTGCCGAACCGTCAGCCGCGCGTTCGCCACCGTGGTTTGCCGCAGGTGATGGAGAATGCCGGCGGCGCTGATCCCCCCGGAGCCGTGCAGGAACAGGACATCGACATGGATTTCCGGGCCGGACGCTGCCGGCGCAGCCTCGGCTTCCTTCAGAAGCGAGGCGGGAAGAACGGGCGAGATGTCTCCCGAACCGCCGACGCATTGGGTGAGCAGGCCGAGCAGGACGATGGCCGGGAGAAGCTTTTTCCATAGCAACTTCAACGACAATCTCATCGGACAAGCCTCCGCTTTACAAATATTCCCAGTGTGGCGGCCAGAAACGGCAGCAGGGTGATGAGCAGCACATTGACGGCATGGAACGAATCGACCAGCGGAAGCCAGGCGTACGGCAGATGGAACAGGCCGTACATATAAATCGCGTCCAACGCCAGGTCATGCAGGGCGTAGACCGGATAGAGCAGCAGGCTGATGATCAGCAGGGACAGGGTGGACAGCACATTGCCCAGCGCTTTGCGATGAGGGGTGAGCAACAGGCCGATGACGAAAGAGCCCGGCACGATGACGGCGGGGAACCAGCCGATCATATGAAAGGTGTCCACGCCCGCCCTCCATAGGCCGTAGCCCGCGGCGGCGATGAGCAGCAGCAGGATCAGATGATAGAATACCAACCGCAGATTGTTCCGGATATAAAACACGATACCGACCACCCGAGATGCCACAGGAAGACGCTGGCATTTAATAATGACGTATTATACCGCAGTATGGTTCAATTGCAAGTTGCTTCAGAAATTAATAAGATTTTCGGAACATCCCCGGCGCTTCCTGCTATGTGCTCCATAACGGCACGATCGACAGAAAGAAATGCCGGTACGATCGCGCAAGTCGGAAGGCGGCCGCCGCACGGTTGCGGTCATGGCGTGTGGCGGAAGACTGGTGAAAAGGAAAAAGACAGCGGCGGATCAGTCCCGCACGCTGTCTTTGTTCATCAGCCGATCGTAGTTGAACCGCAGCAGTTCGACCGCATGGGCTGCCGCGGCGTCATCGGTGACATGCACCGACACCCAGTTCGATTCCGGATGGATATGGTGCGGGGACGCTTTCCCGCGTGCGATCGCTTCGTCCCGCACCGCCTTGGGCAGCAGGATGTCGACGAGGGAAAACCCGTGCGTATGGCCGATTTCTTTGCCGTTTACGAGAAATTCCGTGCCGCCGAACCGGTGCGGTCCCGTCGTCACGCCCGGCCATGCGCATACTTCGGCAAACCACGCCGGCGGTTTCGTTCGTTCCGTCATCCGCTTGTCACGCTCCTTTCACGCGCGGCCCCGGCGCCGAACCGAACCCGATAGACGATGAGCAGGACGATGTGCAGGGCGGCCAGCGCACCATAGATCAGATTGAAGGCTCCGGCGTTCAGTGCGAGTTCGGGCGCCAAGCCGGTTCTTCCCGCCTCGACGGCGACGCCGTACAAACTGGCCGATACCGCATTGGAGATAAAGTTCGTCATGGAGAACAAGCCCATGCCGACGCCCGCCTCCGGCTTCGGCAGCGTGCCCGACACGGAGTTGGTGATGGCGACCTGGATGAACGTCTGTCCGACGTTGCCGAACATCAGGACGAGCGGAATCGCCCAGACGGGCAATGTCCCCGCGAGGAGGCCCATGAGCGAGAAGCAGGTGATGAGCAGCCCGGCGGCGATGGCGTAGAGCGCAAGATTCCCCTTGCGGTCCGCCAGCTTGCCGCCGCGCCTGCCGAGCACGGCCGCCGCGAAAGCGGCAGGCACCAGGGCGAAGCCGATCCACTGGGATTCGAGATGGTACACGTCCGCCAGCAGCATCGGCGTCAGCAGGAACACGCCGTTCGAGGCCGCGGCGATCAGCGAGGTCATCATAAGACCGGTCCGATATTTCCGATTCCGGAACAGGGCCGGCCGCACGAACGGCTCCCGCACGCGCCGGATGTGAACAATGAACAGCGCCAGCGCGGCGGCGAACGCCGCGAACAGCCAGACGTTCCACCAGGTGAATGCGAGCAGCAGCGCTGCCGTCGCCGCAAGCAGCAGCCCGCCGCCGGGGGTGTCGAGCTTCCCTTGCGGGTTGCCGGCGGCGTCTGCCGCTTTCAGATATTTGCGGAACAGCGGCAAGAGCGCCAGCATCAGCAAGGACGGTACATAAAGCCACCGCCAGTTCGCGAAGCTGAGCAGCAGCGCCGAGACGACCGGGCCGAGCACGCCGCCGATCGCCAGCCCGACCGCGGTCATGCTGATCGCCGAACCTCTGCGTTCCGGCGCGAAATACCGGATCGGCAGAATCATGGCCATCGCCGGCACGACGGACGCGCCGGCCGCTTGCAGCAGCCGCCCCGCGAGCGCCGTCCAGAACGTCTGCGACAGCAGGCCGGTCAGGGAACCCGCCGTGAAGATGAACAGACCGATGGTGATGATCGGCCGCAGCGCGAACCGGTCCGCCAGCTTGCCGTAGACGACGGTGCCGAAACCGTAAAAGAGCGTATAGCCGGAAGACAGCCAGCTCGCCTGCGCCAGCGTGATCCCGAACTGCCGGCTGATCTCCGGCACGACAATGTTGAACGAGCTGGCGCTCATGAACGACAGCACCGCCGTGACCATCATCAGCCGCATCAGCCGCATGCCGGCCCGTTCGCGTTGCTCGTCATGTGTCAGTTGGTCAGTCATCGTCATCCGCACCTCCTTCTTCTCCCGCATCATGGCGTCCGGCTTCGACCAGCGCCAGTGCGTTCGCCGACATGCGCTTGATGGTGCGCATCATGAACGCGTACTCGTCTTCGGTGAGCCCCGCTTCGAGCGCCCGGGTCCACTTTCGCAGCTTCTCTTGGATCACATCGCGTATCTTCAGCCCTTCAGGGGTCAGCGTCACCGCGTATGCCCGGGCGTCGTTCTGGTCGCGCGCCCTGCGCACAAGTCCGAGCTTCTCCAGCCGGCTGATCGCCCGCGCCGTCGCGGCCTTGTTGATGTACAGGTTCCGGGACAGCGTCTCCTGGGAGACGCCGTCTTCCTCGTCCAGATTCACGAGATAAATATACTCCGACGAACGGATGCCGTACGGCTTCAGTTCCCGGTTCAGGTACATCTGGAATTGGCGATGAAGTACCGAGATCCATTTCCCGATGCTTTCTTTGTGATGGTCGTTCATGGTGCGCCGCCTCCGTGCACTGGAATGGTTGATAAGTCAACTATAACGAAAGAATGGTTGACTTGTCAACGGTTAGATTGGAAATGCCGAGCCCAATTCAAGGTTGCGCATCGCCGGCGGAAACGGCATGATGTTCCATAACACTTCATAACGACTGTACCTGCTGATTGCCGTTCTGTTCCGGAATATTTTTTTATCCGAAGCTGCACACGCCGGACGTTCTGACCATCGGGGAGAAGGAACTGGGCGGAGGGCCGTTAAGGCATCACCTGGCATTCATCGATGTAACCCAATATGCCGACCTGATTTTCTATATCCTGATCGCGCTGGCCGGGCTGATCTTTATCTTGCATCATCGGACAAGATACTTTCTGCAGCCGGATGCCAAAATGATCGTCCCGGTCTTGTCATGTTGCGTGCTGTATGTTGCGGCGCATCAGTATGTGTACAATTTATTTTTCGTTCGATGAAAAGCCCTTGGCGGAAGGAGCGGCTCATCGAAACAAGCAACCTGCCGGAAGCCGGCAGGTTGTGTTGTGGTTATTTCGCATCCTTCTTCAATCCGACACTTGCGATGAGGGCGATGCACGCCGCCGCGGCCACCGACAGAAAGGCGTCGGAGTAGTTGACGGCATGCAGGGCATATACGGGGTTTAACGGAACCTCGGCATCGCTCCGCGCGTGCAGCAATGCGCCGACGAGGCTGGCTCCCGTTCCCGCCCCGAGATAGAGGGCGCCCTGGAAGAATCCCATGCCGGCCCCGATGGTATCCTTCTGAAGGACGCCGGCGGCCGAATTCGTCACGGGCGAGTTGATGAGGGCAAACGCGATTCCCGCCCCCATGACGCCCAATGCACTCAGGACGGGGGAAGCGCCCGAATCAAACGTCGACAGGAACAGCGCGGATCCTCCCATTGCGATCACCCCGGCCATCACGAGCGGCTTGGTTCCGATTCGATCGGAGATTCGGCCGACCCACGGCGACAAGAGGGCGACAGCGGCGCCTCCCGGCAACAGGGTCAGGCCGGCTTCTCCGGGGGTGAGCCCGTGAACCTCCAGATTCAGCAACGGAACGTATACGAGGATGGCGAAATAGGCAAACGCAGACATGAATGCCACGATCAACGCATGAACATAGTGGCGGTTCTTGAACAGGACCGGCGGCACGAACGGGCGGCTTGCCGCGCGGATCCGCCAGACGAACCCGATGGCGGAAATCAGGGATCCGGCAAGACAGCCCAGAACCGTGGATGAGGCGAAACCGCTGCTCTCCCCTTGCGTGATGCCCAGAAGGAACAATCCGACGGCCAGTACGAGCAGGGCGCCGCCCGCCCAATCAAACGATCCCGTGTCTCCCGCTGCGCTTGCCGTTGTGATGCCGGACAAGGCATAGAATGAGCCGACCGCAATGACGAGCGACAGGATGAACGTGATCCAGAACAATGCAGGCCATCCCCAGGATTGACCGACTACGCCGCCGAAGACCGGTCCGAAGGCCGTTCCGATGCCGATGCATCCTGCAATCATGCCGAGCGCCATGCCGCGCTGACCTTCCGCGAAAACCTTCGAAACCGCCACCACGGACAAGACCGGTATGGCGGCCATTCCGATTCCCTGAACCATCCTCCCGAATACCAGCACCGCCAGATTGGGAGCCAGCACGCAGATCAGGCTTCCGATAGCCAGGACCAGGGCGGAGAACGTGTACAGCTTCCGCAGTTCCATATCATCCGCCAACCGGCCGTACAGCGGAATGCCGATCGCGAGCAGGAGTGTAATGCCGGTCACCACCCAGCCGGCCTGAGCTTTTGTCGCCTGCAGCGATTCGCTGATCAGGCCGAGAACAGGGTTCACCATGTCCACCGTGACGGCGGCCAGCAGGGAAGACAGAATCAGTACGATCATCAGCCATCTTGCAGACTTCATATTCATTTGTTACAGCCTCCCAAAAAATGAATGCATTTTTCAGGAGGCGTGATCATCTGCTTTCTTGGTCACGTCCCATCACCCTTACAGCAGGGATTTCTTTATCATAACAGTTTTTATCGTTTTTCGACAGAGGGTACGGTCAATGGCTGGTGAAACGGATTGTCCGGCTATTTACAGACCGACGGTCGGTCTTTTAAAATAAAGGTCAAATGCGCACAAACGGGAGGTTGGACAATGGCACCGTTGATCATGCTGGTCGGATCGCTGCTGCTTTTCCGCTTGACGGGTTATATGGGATGGGCGTACTTTGACGACTGGACCACATCGCTGCGTTTCGCGGTCGCCTTGATGTTCCTGCTTACGGCGTCCGCCCATTGGGGAAAGCGCCGGCCCGACTTGATCCGCATGGTACCGCCGGCCTTTCCGAAGCCGGAGCTGCTCGTCACGCTTACCGGCTGGCTCGAAATCATCGGCGCGGTCGGGATTGTGATTCCCGCTGTGTCTCCGTATGCCGCCGTCGGCCTGGCGCTGCTTCTTGCGGCCATGTTTCCGGCGAATGTCCATGCGGCGCGCAGACGCCTGACGCTGGCCGGGAAGCCGGCAACCCCTCTTCTACCGCGAACCTTGCTGCAGCTCGTATTTTTGGCAGCCGTTCTGCTTGCGGGATTTATGAAGTGATGCACGACGGCCGATATCCTATAATGAAGAAGAAGCCTGGCGGCATGACCGACAGCGCATACGACGGAAGACAGAGAGGTGCCGGATGAAGAAAAACATTTCGCTCCTGTTGTTGGCGGTGTTCTTGCTCCAGACTGCTGCGGTTGCGGCGGCGGAGCCGGAAGACGCGGGGTATGATGCATCGAAGCTGTTCTATTTGGCCGATGAAAGCACGGGTTACCAGATTTATTTCCCGCATTACGCCGGGAGCGATCCCGCCGTACTGTCGGTCAATGGCGAAGCGTTCGAAATCGAGCTGAATTACTTCGACTATCCGGAAGGCGACGGCGATGTGCGCTTGTTCGAGGTCATCACGTCGGACCCGGATGCCCGCTATCTCGATATCCTGATCAGCGACGAGTCCGGACAGTGGTATGCGGCGGAATGGAAAGGGCTGGAGCTGAGCGGCGGGAAGGCAACCGTCTCGGTAAGCCGCAGCATCTGGGAAATGAATTTTCAGGAAGAGATGCTGCATGTCGACATCTATTCGTACAACCGGGACGGCGAGCTGCTGTGGCATTTCCTTGATCTGTACATCATGTTCACGGATTGGGGGGAAGCGGAACAGGAACCGCAGGCTCCCGAGGAAGAAGATCGAGAGGTCCTGGCCTTGCCGCAGACGGCGAACGTGACGGTGGACGGCAAGACGGTTACCTTCGATGCCTACGCGATCAACGGCAACCTCTACTTGAAGCTGCGCGATCTTGCCATGGTGCTGAGCGGGACCGGGAAGCCGTTCGAGGTGAAATGGGACGGCGCGCGCAACGCCATCAGCCTCATTTCCGGCGAAGCCTACACGCCCGTCGGCGGAGAACTCGCCGTATCGGACAACCGGATGGCCGCAACCGCGGCGCCGAACCGTTCGAAGATCTATGTGGACGGACGGGAAATGCAGTTTACGGCATACACGATCGGCGGCAACAACTACTTCAAGCTCCGCGACATCGCGCGGACGTTCAACATCGGCGTCACGTGGGATGCCGCGGCCAAGATGGTCGGCCTGGATACGCAGCAGGATTATACGGAATAATTCGGATGAAAAGACGGTGCCGAAAACGGGAGGCGCCGTCTTTCGTTTGCCTGCGCTTGTGCCCGCACTTGCGAAGGGTTCCCGGAATAACAATGGATTTGATACAATATTTGTATTCCATCCGTGTTCCGTTTTACGGTTTGGCAGCGGTCAGCGCTTGAACATCCTGAAATGGGACGGTGGACAGATGAACTGGATGCTTGAAGCGGCAATCGGAGCAGTGCTTGCGGCGGGTCTGTGGGCGGGTTGGCGATTGTTCGACAAGAAACTTCTTCAAGCGCCTGCGGATTCATCGCCGGATGTTTCGCGGAAGACGGTGTCGGTGGTCATTCCGGCCCGCAACGAGGCGGCGAATCTGCCGCATCTGCTCGAGTCACTGCGCGACCAGACGCTGCCGCCCGTCGAAATCGTGGTGGTCGACGACGGTTCCGAGGACGGAACCGGGGAGGTTGCGGCCCGTCTCGGCGCGAGCGTCGTACGCCATGATGAACTGCCGCCGGGGTGGACGGGGAAGAACTGGGCGCTCTGGGAAGGTTTCCATCACACGACCGGGGACATCGTCGTCTTTCTGGACGCCGATGTGCGGCTGGCGCCCCGGGGGTTGGAAGCGCTTGCATCAGCAAGGGAGCAAACGGGAGGCGCCGTCTCGGTCGTCCCGTACCATGTCGTGCCGACGCCGGCCGAGAAGCTGTCGCTCGTGTTCAACATGCTCGGCATTTTCGTCTTCATGTCGCCTTATGAGGCGAACAACCCGCGCCAGGGGCTGTACGGCCCCTGCATTGTGATCTCGCGCGCCGATTACCTGCGGGCGGGCGGCCATGCCGGCATCCGCTCCGAGGTCATCGACGACCTGGCGCTCGGCGCGCGCTGCAAGGCAACGGGTGTTCCGCTCGTTCATTATCTCGGCGGCGATCTGGTCTCTTATCGCATGTATCCCGGGGGTATCCGCCAGGCCGCCGAAGGATTCGCGAAGAGCGCGGTGCCAAGCATGGCCGTCGTGAGCCGGATGACGGTGCTCCTGTGCGCGCTGTGGATGATCGGCATGTTCTTGACGAGTCTCTTCTTCTGGCTGGATTGGGTGCTTGCGGCCGGCTTCATCCTCTATGCGGCGCAGCTGTACCGAATGTCGCGGGTTGCGGGGACGTTCGGCCTGCTCATGCCGGTGCTGCATCTCTTCCCTTCGCTGTTCTTTGCCGCCGTCATGCTGTATTCGCTCTATCAGACGGCATGGCTCGGCCGCGTCACCTGGAAAGGCCGGCAAATCCAACTGGGAAGCGGGAGGGACGCATGATGGCGCTCGGGCTCTGGTTCATCCTCGGTTTCCTGTCCGGGTCCGTCATGTACGCCCATCTGCTCGGGAAAATCGCCCGCGTCGACCTGCGCGCCATCGGCGACGGCAATCCCGGCGCGTTCAATCTGTGGCAGGCGGCCGGGTACCGTTTCGGGCTGCTGGCCGTCATCCTCGATTTTCTCAAAGGGTTCGTTCCCGTCGCGGTATGCCTGCAGACCGGCGTCATCCACCCGGACGATCCGGCGCTCATTCCGATCGCCGCCGCGCCGGTGCTCGGCCACCTGTTCTCGCCGTTCCTCCGTTATCGCGGCGGCAAGGGAATCGCCGTCACCTTCGGCGTCTGGAGCGCGCTCACGGCGTTCGAAGTGACGTTGGTCTACGCCGTCATCCTGGCCGTGCTGCTCGTGGTCGGCCGCGCGCTCAACGGCTGGCGCCCGGTCTCGTCCGAGGCGGACAGCTTCCAGGTCGTCATCGGCATGTTCGCCGTCTCCGTCTGGCTGCATCAGCGCTCGTATCCCGCCGCCATCTTCTGGGGCTGGTGCGCGAACATCGCGCTCATGATCTGGGCTCACCGCACCGGGCTCCGCGTGTTTCTGAAGAAATGGATTTGACCGCCGCGGCCCCGGACAGTTCCCGCGCCCTGTCGATCGCCTCGAGCGCCAGCTCCGGATGAAGCTGCGGAATCATGTGCGCGACATGCGGGATTTCCCTCAGCTCGGCATGGGGGATATCCCGTCTCAGCCGGGCGGCCTGTTCCCGGGTCCCGAACGGATCTTCCCCGCCGACGACGATGACGACCGGGCAGCGGATCTCGCGATAACGCCGGCCGGCCTCCAGCGCGGCGGACGGGAACGCGAGAATGTCTTCCCGGTTCGCCCGGAACTGGCCGGGCCGGAGCCATAGCGCCAGCGCCGCTTCCCGGTACCCTTCCGGCGCCGGTTCGGGGGCGAACGTCTGCCTGACCGAAGAGCGGGCGAGCGCCGTGCCGAGCGGACTTCCCGGCACCGTGTTCAGGAAGATCGTTCCGACCACGGGCGCGGTGGCCAAACGGGAGATTGGGTCGCCGTTCTCCGCGGGATAGCCCTCCTTGTACATCGCCCCTGCAAGCGTGACGACACCGGACACGTCGTCCGGATAGTGAAGCGCGTAGGTCAGCGCCAGCAGCCCGCTCCAGGAATGGCCGACGATGATCGGCTTTTCCACGCCCATCTGCTTCAGCGCGCCGTGAATGAGCCTCGCCTGGTCGGCCGGCGTCGTCCGCGGCGGCCGCTCGCTGTAGCCGTAGCCCGGGCGGTCGAACGCGATGGCCTCATACCCGCAGGCCGCGGCCCGTTCCACCACCTGTTCAAAATCGTTCGCCCACAGTACTCCGCCATGCAGCAGCACGACCGGCGTTCCCTCGCCTTTGCGGATATAGTGCAGCCTCGTCCCTTCGACGGTAATGAACGATCCGGCCGGAGGAAAAGCGGCCTCCGCCTGTGCGGAACGGATGCGGTTGTACAGCAGCATCGCCGCGATCAAGCCGGTCAGCAGGATGACCGTAAGCAGTACCATCCACATGGGGATCCTCCTCTTCAGGCATTCTTTTAAGTGTGTGATTAACATACCAATTGGTATGTTTAAACCGAATAAAATGCCGCAAAAAATCTACGATCTTTGCGGCATCATGCCTTGCCAGAGCAGACGGGCCATCGTCCGGAACAGCTCTTTCGACCGGACGCGTTCGGGATCGATCAGCCATTCCACGACCAGCCCTTTCAGCAGCGCGTCGACCATGAGGGCGACCGCTTGCGGATCGAGGTCGGGCCGGATCCATCCTCTGCGCTGAATTTCCTGCATGTAAGCGGACGCTCCGTCCAGCATCAGGCCGTGCACCTTCCGCAGCCGCTCGCGCACTTCCGGCTCCCGGCTTGACGTGACGAATTCCAGAAACAGCATCGGGCGGCCGTCTTCCTCGCCGGGGAGGCAGAGCTGGGTGGCCAGCCAATCCGCCAGCGCGGCTTCGGGGTCCGCGGACTGCAGCGTCTGGTCGAGCTGACGGGGCAGCAGCCGCAGTTGCCGGTTCAGGTGATGATCCAGAATGGCGAGGAACAGATCCTGCTTGCTCGAGAAATGCCAGTACACCGCGCCTTTGGTCAGACCCGCCTCGGCGGCGACTTTGTCCAGCGACGTATTGGGGTAGCCGAGCCGGGCGAACACGGCCGCCCCCGCCTCCAGGATGCGCGTGCGCGTATCCGCCGGCGCCGTCTCCAGCGACGTCTGCAGGCGCTGCAGCCAGTTCCGCATGTCCTGCCGGCTGCCGAGATGCCTGCGCACGGCCGTCCAATGCACGCCGGCTTCCTTGGCGATGTCGGCATAGGTGATGCGATCATAAGGCCGTGTGCGGGCCAGCCGCTCCGCAGCTTCGACGACTTTGTCCCTGACGTTCAATCGCGCGCCTCCCAACCTGACCGGAATGTCAATTAAATACCGTTCGGTATGCAAATATAATATATAAAATTGAAGCGGCCTGTCAATCGAGGCGGCTTCCGTTTGCCGTCTCCTCCCGAATCAATTCGATCATCAGCCGGAACGGAATACGAGGACCGGACCTTCGGCAACGGTGTGGCGCAGATGCTGGAAATCGCGCAAGGGAAGGAGCGGGCGGCCCATGGCGCATCGGTTGATTCCTTCTAGCGTCCGGGAAACGTTCGGCGGGGTCGCGGACGCGTTCGCGGACTATACCGAACAGGTGCTGTTCGGCGACTTGTGGCGCCGGGAGCAGCTGTCCCTGCGCGACCGCAGCCTGCTGACGGTCTCCGCCTTGGTCGCGGGCGGCACGCCCGAGCAACTGCCGTTCCATCTGCGTCTTGCGCAGGAGAACGGGCTGAGCGGGGAAGAGCTGGCGGAAGCCATCACGCATCTGGCGTTCTACGCCGGATGGCCGCGTGCCGCGAATGCGCTGACGGTGCTGAGACAAGTGCTGGAATCGCAGCGGTCGGCCGAATAATGCGGCCGCCGCCCCCCATGCACACACAGAAAAAGGGCGCCCCCCGGGGACGCCCTTTTTCGGATCGGCTCAATGCTGCTCCGCGTGCCGTTTGAAATTGTCCAGGATGGATTGCCAGCCCGCCTGTTGAAATTCGAGGGGGTACGTGTTTTCGGCGTCGAACGTCTCCGTGATCTTCGTTTCATCCCCCTGCGCGGTGAACACGATGTCGACTCTTCGGCCGTCGCCCATCGTGAAGGAAATTTCCTCATGCTCCTTCACAACATCGTAGGTGCCGCCGAAGTCGAAGCCCGCGCTGCCGTCCTTCGCTTCCATCCGCACAATCAGCTTTCCGCCGGGGCGCAGATCGTTCGTCGCGGACGGCGCATGCCAGTCATTCGAAGCGAAGCTCCAATGCGTGATGTGCTCCGGCTCGTTCCAATACTTCCAGACTTTCTCCACCGGGGCTTTGACGATCGCCTGCACCGTGATCCTCGTCCGGCTGTTCGTTGCCATGCTGAACGCTCCTTTCGAATTGACGCTTTATTTGCGTTTTCACCACTATAGACGGAGCCGGCTCGCGGAATTCATCGGTCGAGCGGATCGGGAAGCCCGAACCGGGCAAACAAATTTCGATTGATAAAATTTTGAATGTGCAATATTTTACCGTCTTTCATTTCAATGACGTGAATGCCCCAGGGAACCCGCGAGGACGATTCCGGGTCCGGCACGTACTGCGCGAGGGCGGGATACCCGCCGTTAACCGTGATCGGTATAAAACGGGAACCCTCGCAATGATGGCGCGTAAGCGCGAAGAACCGGGACAGATGGTCGCGTCCCTGCACCCACATCGTGAACGGCGGCATGGACATGCTGCCTTCTTCATGGAACAGCGAGACCAGCGCATCGATATCGAACCGTTCGAAGGCCTCCATGTACCGCGACAGCAGCTCGCGGTCGGGAACGGACGATTCCGCGCTGAACGAGTGGGAGCGAAGCTGCGCCTGCTCCATCGTTCCCCTGGCTCTTTGCAGCGCGCTGTTCACCGCCGCGGCCGACATGTCCAGCGCATCGGCGATCTCTTTGGCGGACCATTCGAAGACGTCTTTCAGAATCAGGACCGCCCGCTGCCGGGGAGGCAGCGTCTGCAGCAGGGCAATGAAACAAAGCTGAAGGGTGTCTCTGCGAATGGCGGTCTCCTCCGGCTGGTCCGCGAACTCGGGAGCGGGCCAGACCCAGGACGTTTCCGGCAGCGTGTCGCGGGGCTCCGCGATTGTCACCGCCGGGTCGTACACGTCGACGGGAAGCACGCGCCGTTTCGCCTGTCTCAATTTGTCCAGGCACAGGTTGGTGGCGATGCGGTAAACCCACGTTTTGAAGGAAGATTCCCCGCGAAACGTATCCCAGCGCTGCCATACGCGGATGCTTGTCTCCTGCACCGCGTCGTCGGCGTCATCCATGGAGCCGAGCATCCGGTAACAGTACGAGGTCAGCTCCGGCTTCATGTCCTCCACCATCCGGAGGGCAAAGGCAAGTTCAATCATGGCACGGCCTCCCGTCATGTGAAAGGGTTACCAAACTCAGGGTTATTTTACTATGGAATGCATCCCGGAACCAGCGTTGTTTTTCGAAGAGCCGGAATGGCACGGTTTCTCCGGCCGTACCCCCGCAGCCGCCGCACACTGGACGCGGGTCCGGCCCCGAACCGGACCCGCGGTCGGTGCGTCTCCGGAATGATTCGGTTTAGATTGAAGCTGAATGTTCCATGACAGGAGGTATGTCTATGGCGCAACAACCGACCGGAAACAGGAGGCTTCAATGGCCGGACCGGTTCGGGGCGCTCGTCTGGCTGGCGGGAGTCGTGCTGTTTTTCGCCCTGCATCTCTATGCGGAGGCCGCGTGGAAGAATCCGGACTACAGCTGGGCGGCCAACAACATCAGCGACCTGGGCAACGTCTATTGCCAGCCCTGGGGCGATGACCGGCGCTTCGTCTGCTCGCCGCGGCACGATGCGATGAACGCGGGCTTCGTCATCCAGGGTGCGGCCATGCTCATCGGGCTTGCCGCGGTTTCCCTCCGGCGGGCGGGATCGGCGCGGACCTGGACGGCGGGCGCGCTGCTGCTCGCGGCCGGCGCGGGCTGGATTCTCGCGGGAGTCTGGCCGGCCGACGTGAACGAGAACCGGCATGTGCTCGGCGCGCTGCTCATCATGATCCTGGGGAATATCGGGCTGGCGCTCGGTCCGGCCATGCCCGCGGAGCCGCCGCGGCTTCGGTGGACGGCGCCGGTTCTCGGCGCGGTCGGCATTGCCGGGGCGGCGCTCTTCTTCACCGGCAACGATCTCGGATGGGGCCTCGGCGGCATGGAGCGGGTCGCCGCTTACCCGATGCTGGCCTGGATGCTGATATCCGGCCTCGTGATATTGTTCGGGCGCCGGGCATATTGAAAAAACATCACAAAACTTGCATTTCCGCCCTATTCCAAAGCCGCAAGATCGTTTATTCTGAATAGAAAGGCCAGATAAACGGGAGGTTGCCCCGGGGATGTCCGGGCAGCCTCTTTTCGCCTTCCCGGGGCAAGCGACGACGGACGGTGAGGGAATGTCATGCCGAAGCACAATCTCTTCAAGAAGATCGCGCTGATTCTTTTCGCCCTGCTGGTGCCGATCGTGGCCCTGTACGTGCTGTCCAACCGGATCAGCACCGACGTGCTGCGGGACGAACTGAACGACTCGAACGCGAACCGTCTCGCGTTCTTCCAGCATCAGGCCGACACGACGATCCAGTCGATCGCGATGTGGCCGAACCTGCTCATGCACGACCCCGACATCACGGAACTCCGACACACCTTCGAAAGCCCGGGCCCCGCGCTCGGGCTTGACCAGATCATGCTGGTAAAGCGCATTCAACGCAAGCTGAGCATCCAGGAGAACTCCTCCAACTGGAGCAGCACGCTGTCCATTTACTCGCCCGTGCTCGGCCGCGTGCTGACGAGCAGCAATGCGGCGCCCTACGATCCCGACGAACTGACCCGGCGGCTGAAGCCGGGTTGGCATGTGGAGCCGGCGGAGGGCGGGCGGTATCTTTTCTCGCTGTTCACCATTTCCCCGTACGTCACCGAGGACCGTCTGCACAACGTCAACCTCGTCATCGAAGTGCAATTCGACAGTTCCAATCTCGTCCATATGCTCGACCAGTTCAAAATCGGCGACCGCCGCGATCCGTTCTACTACATGCCGGGCGTCGGCGCCGTCTACAACAGCACGGCGGACAACGCCGCTGCGGACAGGCTGGTGGAACTGCTCGAAGAAGAGGGAGAACTGTCCACGGGCAGCCGGACCGTCACCCTGGACGGCCAGCCGTACCTCGTCTATCTGCAGAAATCCGGCATCGCGGAATGGTATCTGATCGACTATATTCCGCTGGCGGAGGTCATGCAGCCGATCAAGCGGACGAACCTGCTGTTCTACGTATCCGTCGGCTCCCTGCTGCTGATGGGCTGCGTCATGGCCTACGTTCTCTACGCCCAGGTGCAGTCGCCGCTGAAGCAGCTCGTGACGAGCTTCCAGCGGCTGAAGCTCGAAGATTACACCGTGCGACTGAAACCGCGCGGCAAGAGCGAGTTCGCGTTCGTCTTCCAGCGCTTCAACTCCATGGTGGAGCAGATCCAGGAGCTGTTTAACCGGGTGTATCTGGAGCGGCTGCGCGTCCAGGAAGCCCGGCTGAAGCAGCTCCAGTCGCAGATCAACCCGCACTTCTTCCACAACAGCATCTCCTTCATCAGCGGCATGGCGAAAATGAAAAACTACCAGGCGATCATCGCGATGGCCGAGAACCTGTCGAGCTACTTCCGATACGCGACGCGCCAGGAGCGGGATTTCGTCACCTTGGAGGAGGAGCTGCAGTTCGTCGGGAGCTATCTGGAGATTCACAAGCTGCGCCGCAGCCGGCTGACGTTCTCGATCGAACTGCCGTCCCGGCTGCGCCACCTGCACGTGCCGCCGCTGCTCATCCAGCCGCTCGCCGAGAACGCGGTGCGGCATGGAATCGAAGCGAACGGCGGCGAAGGGCTGATCCGCATCGCGGTCGGCGAAGCGGACGGCGTATGCCGCGTGACCGTGGACGACAACGGCAAGGGGCTGAATGAGGAGACGCGCGGCCATCTGATGCGCCGGCTGGCCGAACCGATGGACGAGCGGGCCGGCTGCGGCCTCTGGAACGTGAACCAGCGGCTATATCTCCGTTACGGCCCGGACGCCGGAATGCGGATGGAGCCTTCCCCGCTCGGCGGGCTGCGGATCGTGCTGGAGTGGCGGCTCGCGGGCCATGCCGCCTCCGGCGCGCCCGATGCGGTGACCGCCGCCGCCACCGCCGCCGCGGCCAGCGCGGAGACCCCCGCGGCCGAATCTGCCGCGGACGAGGATGCATACGGTGAAGCCGCGCGCCCGATCTCCCATGTCCATGCGAAAGCGAGGGAACTGCCTTGATCGAACTGCTTCTGGTCGATGACGAGCCCTATATCATCGACAGCTTGAACGCGACGATTCCCTGGGAATCGCTCGGCATCAGCGAAGTGTGCGCCGCTTCCTCCGGGATCGAAGCGCTCCGCCTGCTCGAGGAGCGACCGATTGACATCCTCGTCACCGACATCCGGATGCCGGAGATGGACGGCCTCGAGCTGATTGAACAGGTGAACGCGCGCTGGCCGAACGTGCGCTGCCTGCTGCTCACCGGCTATTCCGACTTCGAATACGCGAAGCGGGCGATCCGTCTGCAGGCGTTCGACTATATCCTGAAGCCGGTGAACGACGAGGAATTCATGCGCAGCATCGCGAGCGCCGTCGATTCGCTGCGCGACGAATGGGCCGAGGCCGAGCAGCTTCATCGGATGCGCTACCGCCTCAATTCGGACCGCTCGATCATCAGCGGCGATCTGATCCGCGGGCTGGCGCTCGGCAGGGCGTGGCCGCGGCGACGGTTGGAAGACCGGCTCCGCGAGTACGGCATCCCGCTCGAGCCGGGCGGCATGGCGCTGCTCATGCTGGCGACGCTCGGCCGCCCGTTCGCCGATTACGATGCGGAATCGCTGTCCCTGATCGAGTACGCCGTCGGCAACATCGCCGAGGAAGTGTTCGCCCCGGGGTTCCGCGTCTGGCACGGCAAGGCGCCGCACGACGGCGTCATGCTGCTCGCCGCTCCGCGAGACGGGACGGCGGCCGGCGAGGCCGGGCTGCCGGTAAAGGCGCAGCTTGAGCCGCTCGCCCGCGAGTTCCACCGGCAGGTGCGCCATTATCTCAAGGGCGACATCTCCATCGTCATCTCGCCCTGGTTCGTGTTCCCCGACGAGCTGGCGGGCGCCTACCGCGCGGCGCTCACCGAGCTGTTCCGGCACCGGGAAGACGGCGGCGGACAGATCCTGTTTCAGGAGGAGGCGCCGCACGACCCGGCCGCCGTGATGACGCTCGAGAGCCTGTACCGGCCGCCGACGCTCATCCAATTGCTCGAGTCGCGGAACTGGCGGGCGGCCGCGGACAAAATCGGCGAGGTGTTCGACTCGCTGGAGCGGATGTCCGCCACCCGCGAGCACCTGTACGAAGCGTTCCTGTCGATCGCGAGCGCCTACTTGTACCTGGCACACAAGCGGGGCGTGCTGTTCCACCGGATTGACCGGTCGGGCCTCGATCCGCTGCTCGATCCCCCGCTGCTGCTTGCGGCGGACAAAGTGCGGGCCTGGGCGCTCGATACGCTGGACAGTCTGCGGCGGCAGCTTACGGAGAACGAGCGCGACATCAAGAGCCGCATCGTCCGGCAGGTGCAGGAGATGGTCATGGCCGAGACCGGGGACATCTCGGTCCGGTCGATCGCGGAGCGGGTGTACCTGCATCCCGTCTACCTGTCCAAGCTGTTCAAGAGCGAGACCGGCGAGAGCCTCGGCGACTACATCATCCGGGTCAAAATGGAGCGCGCCCGCTGGCTGCTTGCCCACACCAACCGCAAAATCTACGAGATCACGGCCGAGCTTGGCTACCAGAACCCGCAATATTTCAGCAAGATGTTCAAGAAGCATTTCGGCATGACACCGCTCGAATACCGCGAACGGTAGCGGGCCGCAAATGATTGGCAAAGGTGCGGAAATGTTGACATCGCGCCATAGGTTCACCGAAGCCTCCTTCCTATAATGAAAAGCAGACACCGGCAAGGTGCATCATCCTTAAGGCGATTGGGGGAGGGAAACATGAAAACCGGCATGCGGAAATGGTGGTCCGCCGCGCTGGTCCTCGTGCTCGCGGCGGCGCTGATATCGGCTTGCGGCGGCTCGCGGGACAAGGGCGGCCCGGCGGAGGGCGGAGGATCGCAATCCCCGGCGTCTTCTGCATCTCCGAACGCAAGCTCGAATTCCGGTTCATCCGATGGGCAGGATGAAAACCCTTACAGAGACAAGTACGATCCGCCGGTCACGATTACGACGGTGTGGGGCGTGGACCCGGCGCTGCAGTTCAAGAACGGCGAGACGATCGAGAACAACGTCGCGACCCGGTGGGCGCTCGAGACGCTCGGCATCAAGGTCGAAACGCTCTGGTCGGTCACCGACACGAACAACGCGTTCGTCACGAAGATGCGCCTGGCCCTGGCGTCCGGCCAGCAGATGCCCGACGTCGTCACGATCGGCGACGAGCAGCTCGCCCACGATCTGATCGACTCCGGCCTGTTCCGCGAAGTCGGGTCGCTGTTCGACGCGTACGCGAACGAGAAATGGAAGCAGGCGATGGCGCTCGACCCGCACGTCTGGGATCCGTATATCCGCGACGGCAAGCGGATGGGCATCCCGGTGCTGGACTACGCCTACAACCACGACTACCTGCTCTGGATCCGGCAGGACTGGATGGACAAGCTGAACCTCGAGGCGCCGAAGACGCTGGACGACCTCGAGACGATCATGGACGCGTTCAAGCACCGGAATCCGGACGGCCTGTCGCCGGATCAGGTGACGCCGCTTTCCATCGGCTTCAAGAACACGTTCAACACGTGGATGGGCGATCCGTCCTGGGTGTTCGGCGCGTTCGGCACGATTCCGGAGCAATGGAACCTCGCGGAAGACGGCACGCTGGCATGGGGCTCGATCCATCCCGGCGCGAAGCAGGCGCTCGAGACGCTGAAGCGCTGGCGCGACCTGGGCTACATCCCGGCCGAAGCGGCGCTGTGGGACGAGAACAAGACGGCCGAACCGGCGGTGGCGGGCACGGCGGGCATCATTCCCGGTCCGTACTGGATGAGCGGCTGGCCGCTGCAGGATACGGAGAAGAACGTGCCGCACGCGGTCTGGAAGCCGTACCCGATTCCGGCCGGTCCGGACGGCAAGGCGGGCCGCCACGGCACCCGCTTCACGAACGGCGTGACGCTCATCAGCAAGGACGCGAAACATCCGGAAGCGCTGTTCACGTACCAGAACTACCTGTTCGAGCAGCTGGCCGATCCGGAGCCGGGCAGCCAGTGGGACATCGGGGTGTTCAAAGGGTACGACTACGACCTCGACGCCAGCGGCAACCCGATCTACGGGGACGACATTCCGGGCGGCCCGGTCAACATCAACCGCTACTGGCTCGTGCGGGACGGCGCGCGGATTCCGGACGCGCAGATGAAGGCGCTGCTTGCGCTGGCGGACGGCAAGGAACCCGAGACCCGGCTTGAAAAAGAAGTGAAGAACAACTACGGTCCGGAGACGCCGGCCGCCGCCAAGGTGCTCATGTCCCAGCCCGACATCTCGTACACGAACCTGTTCAGCGGTCCGCCGACGCCGACGATGACGTCGAAACTCGACTATCTGAAGAAGATCGAGCTTCAGACATTCAGCGAGATCATCTACGGACAGAAGAGCCTCGACGAGTTCGACAAATTCGTCCAGACGTGGAAAAGCTCCGGCGGCGACCAGATGACGAAAGAAGTCAACGATTGGTACAACCAGACGAAGTAAAAGACCGCAATGCAGACAGTTCCGCGTCCGCGCCCGGTCGGACCGGCTGCGGACGCGCGCGGAACCGGAGGCCTGAAGCCTCCGGTTCCCCTTCTTTCGCGATTCAAGCGGAGCGCCTGCAGCGCTTCGCAACGGGGAGGCAGAAGGGATGAGACCCACCTTGAGGCGGACCTGGCCGCTGCACCTCATGCTGCTGCCCGCGCTGGCGGGACTGGTCGTGTTCAACTATGTGCCGCTCGGCGGCATCGTCATGGCGTTCATGGACTATAAACCTTGGCTCGGCTTCGACCATTCGCCGTGGATCGGCCTGGATCATTTCCGCGCGTTGTTCGAGCGGGAGGACAGCCTGCAGGTCATCTGGAACACGCTGATCATTTCCGTATTCAAAATCGTCTTCAACCTGCTCGTGCCGTTGATTTTCGCGATTCTGCTGAACGAGGTGCGCATCCGGCTGCTGACCCGCACGATCCAGACGATGGTGTATTTGCCGCATTTTCTGTCCTGGGTCATTCTGGGCGGCATTCTGGTCAACTTCCTGTCGACGGACGGCGGTTTCGTCAACCGGGTGCTCGGAGCGATCGGGATCGGCCCGATCCCGTTCCTGATGCACGGCGACTGGTTCCGGTTCACGGTCATCGTCTCCGACGTCTGGAAGGAGTTCGGCTACGGCACGATCGTCTTCATCGCGGCGCTTGCGAACGTCGACCCGGCCCTGTACGAGGCGGCGGAGGTGGACGGCGCGAGCCGGTGGAAGCAGACGCTGCACATTACGATTCCATCGCTCTTGCCGATGGCGATCGTCGTCGGGACGCTGTCGCTCGGGAACATTTTGAACGCCGGATTCGACCAGATCTTCAACCTGTACAACAGCATGGTGATGAACAAGGGCGATATCATCGACACGTTCGTCTACCGGACGGCGATCCTCGAAGGCAACTTCGGATTCGCCACCGCCGTCGGCCTGTTCAAGTCGGTCGTCAGCATGGTGCTCATCGTCGGCGCGTACCGGCTCGCTTACCAATACGCCAACTACAGGGTGTTCTGAGGAGGGAGCGCCATGTACCACAAAACGTTGCCGTACCGCATCTTCAACGTTTTCAATACCGCGTTCCTGTCGGCGCTCGCCGTCATCTGCGTCATTCCGCTCCTGCACGTGCTGGCCGTCTCGCTCAGTTCGAAGGCGGCGGCGGACGGCAATCTGGTCGGGCTGTGGCCGGTCGACTTTTCGCTCGAGGCGTACAAGGCGACGATCAACAACCAATATTTCCTCGGCTCGGTCTGGATTTCCGTGATGCGGACCGTGCTCGGCACGGCGCTCATCCTGCTCGTCACCGTGCTCGCGGCCTATCCGCTGTCGAAGGAGACCCGCGAATTCCGCGGCCGGCCGGTGTACGCCTGGATGTTCGTGTTCACGATGATTTTCAACGGCGGGCTGGTGCCGTTTTACATACTGATCATGAAGCTCGGGCTGATCGACAAGTTCGCGGTGCTCATCATTCCGGCGATGGTGAACGTCTGGCTGATCGTGCTCATGATGAATTTCTTCCGCGGCGTGCCGCGGGCGCTCGAGGAAGCGGCGTTCATCGACGGCGCCAGCCACTTCGGCGTCCTGTTCCGCATCTACCTGCCGCTGTCGCTGCCCGCGCTGGCGACGCTCGGGCTGTTCGCCGGCGTCTGGCACTGGAACTCGTGGTTCGACGGGCTGCTCTACTTGAGCCGGAAGGAAGATTACCCGCTGGCGACCTACCTGCAGACGGTCATCGTCTCGCGGGACATGAGTTCGATGAATTTCACGATCGAGGAAATGCAGCTGCTCTCGCAGAAAACAATCAACGCGGCGCAAATTTTCATCGGGGCGCTGCCGGTGCTGCTCGTGTACCCGTTCCTGCAGCGGTATTTCATCAAAGGGCTGGTGCTCGGCTCGGTGAAGGAGTGAAATCCGGATGATGTTCATCAAGGGAATGGATCTGTCGTTCGTCGACGAGGTGGAGGCGGCGGGCGGCGCTTACTGTGACGGCGGGATGCGCCGGGATCCGGTCGCGCTGATGGCGGATCTCGGCATGAATTCCGTGCGGCTGCGCATCTGGAACGATCCGCCGGGGGGCTTCTGCAATCTGGAGCGGACGCTCGTTATGGCCCGGCGCATCAAGGAGCGGGGGCTGCATTTTCTGCTGGACTTCCACTATTCCGACCGGTGGGCCGATCCGTCCAACCAGTGGAAGCCGCGGGCGTGGGAAGGGCTGGACGCGGCCGGGCTTCGGGAGGCGGTGCGCCGGTACACGGCGGATGTGCTGTCCGCGCTGGCCATGCAGGGGACGGCGCCGGACATGGTGCAGATCGGCAACGAGGTGACGCCGGGGATGCTGTGGCCGGACGGACGCGTGGACGGGGAGCTTGACACGGATGCGCAGTGGCGCACGTTCGCGGGGCTGCTCCAGGCGGGCGCGTCCGCGGTGCGTTCCGTTTGTCCAGACGCCGGGGTGATGATCCACATCGACCGCGGCGGAGACTGGGAGGCGACGCGGAAGTTTTTCGGGAAGATGGAGGAACTCGGCGTCGATTACGACGTGATCGGCCAGTCGTTCTACACCTGGTGGCACGGGACGCTGGACGATCTGCGGCGCAACCTGGCGCTGACGGCGGAGACTTTCGGCAAGCCGATTGTGGTTGTGGAGACCGCCTATCCGTGGACGCTCGAGAAGCCGGACGATACGGGCTATATTCTGGAACGGGAAGACCAGCTCGCGCCGGGCTATCCGGCCAGTGTCGAGGGGCAGTCGGCCTATCTGAGGGATTTCATGCGAATCGTGCGCGAGACGCCGAATGGGCTCGGCGCCGGATTCTACTGGTGGGAACCCGCGTGGATTCCGGCGAAGGCCATGTGGTCGGTCGGCCATCACAACAACTGGGCAAACCTGACGTTGTTCGATTATGAGGGGCGCAGGCTGGCCACGTGGGATGTTTTGCGGGAGGAGGAAACGTGATGCGCATGCTCAAACGATACCCGCCGGTCAGTGCCAAACTGCCGGTGCTCATGCACGGGGCGGACTATAATCCGGACCAATGGCTGCACGATCCGAAGGTGCTGGAGGAGGATGTGCGGCTGATGAAGCTGGCCGGCTGCAACGTGATGTCGGTCGGCATTTTCGCGTGGGCGGCGCTGGAGCCGGAAGAGGGGAGGTTCGAATTCGGCTGGCTGGATGATGTGATGGAGCGGTTGCACCGGAACGGCATTTACGTCTGGCTGGCGACGCCGAGCGGGGCGCGGCCGGCGTGGATGTCGCAGAAGCATCCGGAGGTGCTGCGCGTCGGGCCGAACCGGGTGCGCAATCTGCACGGGTTCCGCCACAACCATTGCTACACGTCGCCGGTGTACCGGGAGAAGACGGCGATCATGAACGCGAAGCTGGCGGAGCGGTACGCGCATCACCCGGCCGTCGTCGGCTGGCACGTGTCGAACGAGTACGGCGGCGAATGCCATTGCCCGCTGTGCCAGGACGCGTTCCGCGAATGGTTGAAGGCGAAGTACGGCACGCTGGAGGAGCTGAACCGGGCCTGGTGGACGGCGTTCTGGTCGCACACCTACACCGACTGGTCGCAGATCGAGTCGCCGGCCCCGCACGGGGAGAACCAGGTGCACGGGCACAACCTCGACTGGCGGCGGTTCGTGACCGAGCAGACGGCCGATTTTCTGAGACATGAGGCAAGGCCTTTGAAGGCGGTGAATCCGGACCTGCCGGTGACGGCGAATCTGATGGAACTGTACGACGGGCTGGATTATCGCGTTTTGGCGCGGGAGATGGACGTCGTCTCCTGGGACGCGTACCCGCTGTGGCACAAGCCCGGCGCGGACGGCGACGCGGACACGGCCTCGTGGTTCGCCCTGAACCACGATCTGTTCCGCTCTTTGAAGGGCGGGCGGCCGTTCCTGCTCATGGAGAGCACGCCGAGCCTGACGAACTGGCAGCCGGTCAGCAAGCTGAAGCGGCCCGGCATGCACCGGCTGTCCTCGCTGCAGGCGGTGGCGCACGGCTCGGATTCGGTGCAATATTTCCAGTGGCGGAAGAGCCGGGGATCGAGCGAGAAGTTCCACGGCGCCGTCATAGGCCACGCCGGCCACGAGCATACCCGCGTGTTCCGCGATGTCGCGGAGCTCGGCGAGACGTTGAAGCGGCTGGCGGACGTGCGCGGCTGCGCGGTGCCTGCGGAGGCGGCGATCGTGTTTGACTGGGACAACCGGTGGGCGATCCGGGACGCGCAGGGGCCGCGCAACGCCGGAATGGGGTACGAGCAGACGGTGCACACGCATTATCGCGCGCTGTGGGAGCTCGGGGTGCCGGTTGATGTGATCGGCTCGGAGGATGCGTTCGATGCTTCGCGATACAAGCTGATCATCGCGCCGATGCTGTACATGGTGAAGCCGGGCGTCGGCGAGAAGGTCGAGGCGTTCGTCGAGCAGGGCGGCACGTTCGTCGCGACGTACTGGTCGGGCATCGTCGACGAGCATGATCTTTGTTATCTCGGCGGGTTCCCGGGTCCTTTGCGGCATGTGCTCGGCATTTGGGCGGAGGAGATCGAGGGGCTGTACGACGAGGACCGGAACGGCCTGCGTTTGAACGCTTCGGGCGCGGTCGAGCTGGGTCTGGCGGAAGGGCGGACGTACGAGATCCGCGAGCTGTGCGAACTCGTGCATGCGGAGTCCGCCGAGGAGCTGGCGGCATACACGGATGATTTCTACGCCGGGCGTCCGGCTCTGACCATGCGCCGGCTCGGCGCGGGGCGCGCGTACTATCTGGCCGGACGGGCGCAGCCGCCGTTCTACGATGACTTCTACGGCGGCCTGGTGCGGCGGCTGGGCGTCCGGCGCGCGCTTGATGTGGAGCTGCCGCGCGGCGTGACCGCGGGCGTGCGCACCGACGGCGAGCACGACTACGTGTTCGTGCAGAACTTCACCGGCGGGCCGGTGAAGCTGGCGCTCGACGCGCGCGAGTACGTGGATATGGAGAGCGGCGCGGCGTACGCGCCCGGCAGCGCGCTGGAGCTGCCGATGCACGGCGTGCGCGTGCTGCGGCGCCGCGCGGTGTGACCGCGGCGCGTGCGCGTCGCGCGGGTGCGCGGCCACTAACGGAACGTAGTACCGTTAGCGTGGCCTGACCGCGCCGCCGAGCCTTAACGGCATTCCATGCCGTTAAGGCATGCCCGGGCAAGGCGTCGGGGCGGCTAACGGCACGTGGTGCCGTTAATTGACCGTTCGGGCGTGGCAGCGTGCCCAATAACGGCACTTGGTGCCGTTACAGGCGGCTCGCGGCCGAAGCTTCCGCCCGAAAGAGGGAAATAACGGCACGTGG